>JAEEGL016651338.1_pt1 | contig 13132 bp, 13 predicted proteins | sample 9134231 | NCBI WGS metagenome assembly JAEEGL01 (sample SAMN16246548, study PRJNA631951) | gut metagenome | biome: gut microbiome; feature: rumen; material: fiber-attached | host: Bos | place: Iran: Karaj | collected 2018-10
GATACGTTTGAAGCGGTTGAAAACGAAAAAGTTATGCGTACTATCTGCGAAGAACGAAAAGAAAAAGAAAGAAATACCCGCTTAGACAGTATGAAGCCTGCACATATCAGAAACGAACAGGTAGGCGGCGAAGAAGATAATATCAAACATCTAAATTTAATTATCAAAGCCAATACCCACGGTGCAGCTGAAGCTGTTTCACAGGGTGTATCCCAGCTCGAATCAAAAGAAATTATTACAAAGATTGTCCACGTTGGTGTAGGTGATATTTCAGAAGCCGATGTTATGCTTGCAAGTGCAAGTAACGCAATTATTCTCGGCTTTACGGTAAAAGAAGATGCAAATGCGCAAATAGCAGCTGAAAAACAGAATGTTACGATTAAAAAGTATAATATTATTTATCAGGTGCTTGAGGATCTGGAACAAACCATGCTGAACCTGCTGCAGCCTGAAATTAAAGAAGTATACTTAGGTCAGGCTGAAGTAAGACAGATATTTACAATAGGTAAAACAACCAAAATCGCAGGCTGTTATGTAACTGAAGGTAAGGTAATAAGAAATAAAACGGCAGTTGTTGAAAGAAACGGTGTTGAAGTCTTCAAAGGTCAGATAGACCAGCTGAAAAGATTCAAAGATGACGTTAAAGAGGTTGCTCAGGGTTTTGAATGCGGTATTTCTTTTGCCAAGTTTAATGACCTTCAGGAAGGCGATATAATTAAGGTTACAACAACGGAAGAAGTTGAAAGACAAGTATTGGTATAGGAAAACAAAATGTCATTAAGAAATGAACGTGTAAGAAAAACATTAATGAAGGAAATTGCCGATATTATTCAAAAAGAGTTAAAGGACTCCAGAATACACGGTGTTGTTTCCATTACCGATATTGAAATTTCACACGATAATTCTTTTGCAAAAGTCTATTATTCGGTATTTGCAGGTGAAGCTGAAAAGCAAACCACAATTAAAGCAATTACTGATAATACCGCAAAAATCAGATATGAAGTGGGAAAAAGAATACGTTTAAGACTGACTCCCGAATTAAGATTTATTCCCGATGACTCACTCGAACGCGGGGCTAACGTTACCGAAATTATTAATAAAATTTCAAGAGGCGAGATTTAAATTTAATGTTCGGTTTTATTAATATAAACAAGCCTTCGGGTATGACTTCACATAAAGTCATAGCCATTTTGCGCAAAATAACAGGCATAAAGCAAATTGGGCATGCCGGAACATTAGACCCTCTTGCCTCCGGAGTCCTGCCTGTTGCAATAGGGAAAGCCTCAAAATTAATTGATTATCTTCCGTCTGATAAAAGCTATATAGCGGGATTATATCTCGGTATGGAATCTGATACTTATGATACGGAAGGAACTGTAGTAAAAAATAATTGTAATAAACTTACGAAAAGTGATGTTGAGAGTGTTCTGCCGTTATTCAGAGGTAAAATAAAACAAATTCCGCCAGCCTATTCCGCTGTACATTATAACGGGAAAAGACTTTATGAGCTTGCAAGAGCGGGAAAAATCCCTGATGATATACCTGCAAGGGAAATAAATATTTATAAAAACGAAATTCTTGAATTTGACGGTGATAAACAAAGTGTAACGCTTAATATATCCTGTTCAAAAGGTACTTATATAAGAACAATTGTTCATGATATAGGGCAGGCACTTAGCTGCGGTGCTGTTATGTACAAACTTACAAGGACGTTTTCCGCCGGTATGGATATTAAAAATGCCTTGGATACAGATGAAAATTTGACAAAAGAAGACATTATCAGTCATCTTATTCCTCCGCAAAATATTTTAAATATGAACACAGTCAATATTTCGGAAGAAGAGTACAAATATATTGAAAACGGTAATAAAATAATAAACAAATACAAGGCAACGGGTGATATACTGTTGTTAAAAGATAATACTGTTATTGCACTTGCAAATGCAGACAGTGATTTTATACAGCCTAAGAAGGTGCTTCTATGAGAATATTAACGATTTTTCTTATTATATTTTTGTCAGTAATGCCTGTAAAAGCGATACAACCCGAGGTTGATTGTCCCACTCCCGACAGTAATTCTGTTGAATATGAAAGTATTATAAATCAGGTAACGGGTATTAATCTGACTTCAAAAATTATTGCGGAAGCCATTATTTCAAAGGAGTTATCCGAAGAGTTAAAGTCCAGAGTCTGGGCAAAATTGGATATTTATAATGTTCAGCGCTTGAAGAAAGGTGAATTTAAAAGTTTAACTTTAAAGAGTAAACAAATAAAATATAAAGCCTTTTCAATGTCTGATTTTAATGCCAAAACAATTTGTCCTTATAATAAGGTTTATTACAAGAAAAACAAAGTGCGTTATCCTCACGAATTACCTTTAAACGTTAAAGGTGTTATCACAAATAAGGATATTAAAAATGCTGTTAATTCGGAAGAATTTAAGAAAGAAATTCAAAATAAGCCTTTAAGAATCGGAAAAATTTCGGTTGTAAAACTCGGAACACCTTTGATAGAAATTAAAAACGGAAAAATTTATTTTGATATTCCCGTTCAAACTCTTATAGGAAAACTAAATATACAATTTAATTCGGAAATAGAAGTAAAAAATAATATTATAAAACTTGCAAATATAAATATGGATTCTGCCGTCGACGGAATTATTAATACTTTCTTTACAAAACTGACGGAAAAAGTAAACCCGTTTCAGTATGAGATTAATTCAATTAACGGCAAATATTGTAAAATTTATATAACAAAAGCAAAAATTTCTGATAATATAATAAATGTAGAGGGTGTATTAATTATTAATAAAAATTATTACGGAGATAAATGAGTAATTTTTCAAAAATAGTAATAATAGTAGTATTGGTATTATCGTTTTTATTTATAAGAGAAAAGTTTGGCGATAATATAAATGATTTTTTATCATCAATAAAGGGAATAAAAGAAATTGAAGTTCCTAATGTTCTGCCGAAAGAATCGGGAGAGGTTGAAGAAATTGTAAAAGCCCCTACAGAAGTGCTTAATCCCGATAATGAAAAGCAGGAAAACGAAGTGGTTGAAGTTTATTTTCTCGCCCTGGATTCCAATTCAAACGGAATTTATAAAAAGGTGCAGAGAGAAGTTCCTGCAGATAGTACTAAACTTGAATATGCCATCAATGAATTGTTAAAAGGTCCTAATTTAATAGAGAAATCATCGGGTGCGTATAGTGAAATACCTAAATCTACAAAGCTTTTGGGTATTAAAGAGAACGGTGATAAGATAATTATTGATTTCAGCTCTGATTTCCAATACGGAGGCGGTACGGACAGTATTTATTCAAGAATGATGCAGTTAATAAAAACATCACTTGCAAATACCGATAATAAAAAGATTTATTTGTATTTAGACGGCAAACAGGTTAATTTCCTCGGCGGTGAGGGTATAATGATAAGCCAGCCGTTAACCGAAAAATCACTGGAAGTGTAATTTAACTTCTTACTTTTAATTTATAAGTGCTGATATCGTTGATAATTGTTTTTTCACGCCATGAGGTCGAAATCTCGCAAATAGAAACTCCGTCCTTTGTAATTTTATGTACAAACGCATCAGGGGTATTTGTTTTGTATGCGCTGCATATTAATTCATCATTTAAAAAGGCTTCTTTATTGAATTTTATACTTAAAGTTTTAAGTGATTTACTTGTTTTAAAATCATCAGGTGCAGTCATTTCCGCAATATTTATGTAACTTTTGTTGTTGACGTGATAATTAAAATCAAGGTCGCTTAAATTTGTTTTGTGGGTAATTTCAACGACTTTTTCCGTTGTTTCGGGCAGAGAGAATTTTTTGTGTTCACCCAAAACAAATTCGCTGCATATTTCAACTTTATCCGAAACGATTTCGGTTGTATGCGGTCTTTTTGTTTCCGTATTTAATATAAAGCAGCAGCAGTTGCCTTTTACAAAAATTTTTTCATTGTGTTTAATATAAAAATCAAAATAAATTTTTAATTTTGTTATTTCCGAAACCCAGGTTGTAACTTCGATTTCTTCAGACCAGAAGGGTTGTTCATTTTCTAATTCTATGTTTAATTCAGAAATAACCCAGAAAAGATTTTGTTTAATAACATCAAAGGCAGCAAGATTTTTTGTTGTCATATATCTTGCAAAACAGTCCTGAAAGTACATAATTGCGGAAATAGGACGAAGCGTATAATTCAAATCCATACAATCATTGGTTACAATGTATTTTTGAGAATATTTGTTCATTAATGTTCCTCGCTATAATCTAATAGTAGCATAAAATCAAAATCTTTTTATTGATTTAACAAAGTATTTATTATAACATTTCCTCGTGTAAGAGGAATTTTTAATGAAAAAGCTGCCGATAGCGGAAATATCCTTGGTAATATTAGGTTCATTATTATACTTTTTTGCAAATCTGCAGAGAGTAGCTGTGCCCGGGGCTGTATTTACGCTGTTACAAACAGATTTAAAGACTACCGCACAAAGCATTGCATCTTTAGGTGCTTTGTTTATGTATGTATATGCAGCAACTCAGCTTTTTATAGGTGTTTTGATAGCAAAATTCGGCGGTTTTAGAGTAATTACCATCGGAGCCGCATTATTTTTCATAGGAAGTTTAATGTTTCCTCTGTCTGATTCTTTTTCGGTTCTATATATAAGCAGAATGCTTATCGGTATAGGTTCCGCCAGTTTTTATCTTGCTATGATTGATGAGACAAGAAAGATAGTTCCTCATAAAAACTTTGGAATGGCATTGTCCTTTGTTTTATTGGTGGGTTATTTAGGCGGTATTGTTGCTAATGCACCTATTGTTCTGTGTATTAATAAATTGGGCTGGAGAAAAGTATTCTTTTTAACGGCGGTTGTTTCCGCTGTAATTGCTTTATTGTTTATTATAATAAGCAAATTTGCCAAAAAGCAGCCCGTTAATACTTCTGTTCGTCTGAATTTTGATTTATATAAACTTGTTTTCTCCAATAAAAAGAACATTATTTTGTTTTTGTTTGCTGCCTTAAATTACGGCTTGTATTATGTTATACAAACGGTAATAGGCAAGAAATTTCTGGAAGATTTTTGCGGTATGACAATTATAAATTCCGCCTTAATACTTTCCGTTATGGGCTTTTTGTACGCAATTTCAGGCTCAATCATTGCATTTATGAGTAAAATGACATTAAGCAGAAGAACAATATATCTAAGAATTGCCTCAATTAATACGTTATTTACTTTCTTTACCATATTTGTATGTATATTATTTAATGTAAAAACCCCTGTAATACCCTGTATATTGTTTTGCACGATAGCCTTTTGGGCAAGTTTATCTCCTCTTTTGGTACCTCTTTTGCACGATATAAACGGTGAAAAGACATCAAGTACCGCTGTCAGCATTTTATCCTGCGGATATTATATAGTCGTCGGCTTGTTAGGTAATTTTGTGGGCTTCTGTCTTGATTTATTTAAAAACAATAATGCTTATACTGCTATTTTTGCCGTTTGTGTGCTTGTTGCAGCAGCTGCAAGTATTCTTGTATTTAAGATTGAAGAATCCGCAAAAACAAAGAGGATTCTAAGTTATTTTGAACATCACGGTAAGGTTGAGCATGAAGACGACTCTAAACACTGGCATGATAAATACGAACACGATTTATATAATAATGTTTAATGGTTGATTTGTTATAATGGTGAAGAATATAAGAATATTAAAAATTTGATTCCTGAGGATTAAATGTGTAAAACGGGTCATCTTCAACAGTCATATCAGTGGCTAAATATTGGTCAGTTCCTCTGTTGGGATCATAATTGCTTTTACATTCATTCATCTCATCTTCATTGTCGCAATGATAGATTTTATCTTTTGTTTCACCGCTTTTATGTTCGTATCTGTAGAATATTCTTCCCGTATCACCTAATTTTCTGTCGCCTATAACAGCTGAATCTTCTTGTTCCAAATGATTTAACCTTACAATATAATCTATATCGTGTGCTAATTGCTTAAATTGTTCTTCATTGGCAGGATATATTGTAAAAGCTTTTCCTTTTTGATTTTCACATTCATTTAATTTATCAATCGGATTAAATGCTGATACAGTTTTCCAGGTTACAGGCTGAGTGTTTAAATATCTGCCGACACAAGTTACCAATTTAACCCAGTCTTCTTCTGTGTCAGCAAATACGTGCATTTTCCATGGAATTAATGTTTCTGATTTCATAGGTGTCTGTTTCCAGTCGCAATCAGAAACCCTTAACTTTGTTAATATTGAGCATGTAGCTTTATTTATAAAAAAATACATATTATGAGGTGTCGTTCTGATATTTTGCGGAACTATAAATCTGTCAAGAGGATTACTTGTACTATCGTCTTCTTGAGCTCCTCTAAAAGATATTAAATCTTTTTTATAGTCGTTTAATACGCCTAAATCCGTATCTTTAAAATCAGGTTTGGCTTCTTTTTTCTTATTATTGTTACTGTCTTTTTCAGGTTCAGTCTGAATATTATAATTGTTTACGGGGTTAATTTTCATAAAATTCATTTCCTTTTTTGAGAACACAAAATAATAAAAGCAATAAACTTAAAAAATTGACTTATTTGGTAAAAAAGCTTGTCAGAATTTAATAAATGTTTCTTAATGTATTAAATATAGTTATCTTCTTTTAAAAAATTGACTGATAAATCCTGAAAAGTTGGGAAATGAAATCCCTTTTGCTTTATATCCCCTATGATTTCTCGTTTCTCTATGAATAGGGCTTTCATTATTATTATCAGAAACGTCAGATATATTTATAGCAGGACTCTCAATAATCTTTATAGAAGGATCTTCATTGCCGGGATCTTCGGGAATGCCGTATTTAAGTATAGGCTCTTCCGGTTCGGGATCCTCAGGAATGCCATATTTAAGTATAGGTTCTTCAGGTTCGGGCTCTTCGGGAATGCCATATTTAAGTATAGGCTCTTTAGATTTGGGATCCTCGGGAATGCCGTATTTGACTATAGGAAAATCAGGTTCTTCAGGGATACCATATTTTACTATATTCTCCCCAAGTATCTCCGGGATACCGTATTTTATATAACTATTGTTGGGAATCCGATTATTTGATGCTCGGTTTCCAAAAACAGAACCATATTGTTTGTTGCTGTTATAGATTGGTGAATTTGCCTGATTTGAAAATAATTTGCCAAAATTAAAAAATAATTTACGAATAGACATATAATATCCTCTTTTTTATTCTTATATATATCAAAATTTTTATTGACATTAAATTTATTATTTTTGAGTAAAAATTAATGAAATTTTACAAAAATTAATTTCTAAAAAATAAGCGAAACTTTTTACAGACAGAAAAATAATAGATTATACAAAATTTACATTTGTTGGTGAATTTAGTAAAATATTTTAGAGAATGAGGAGAATATATGTACCAGATTAAAAATGTTGTATGGGAAATAACTTTAAGTTGTAATATAAATTGCCTGCATTGCGGTTCAAATGCGGATATAAATAAACGCCCCCGGGAACTTTCAACAGGTGAAGCTTTTGATCTGATAGAACAATTAGCTGACCTAAATTGCCAAAGAATTGTTTTATCGGGCGGAGAACCATTTATGAGAAAAGACTGGGCGGCTCTTGCACAACGAATAATCAGTTTTGGTATAAAATGCAACATGATATCAAACGGTTATATTGTAAATGAAGACATAATTGATCTGCTTGAAGAGGTTGGCATTTCATATATAGGTTTTAGTCTTGACGGGGCAACAGCACAAACCCATGATTATATACGAGGAAAAGAGGGCGTTTTTGACCATTTAATATGGGTATTTGACCGTTTAAAAGAAAGAGGATTTAAAGTTTCCGTTGTATCAACAATACATAAAGGTAACATTACCGAACTGGAAGGAATTAAAAAAATTATATTAGACCACGGTGTAGATGTTTGGCAAATTCAAACTGCAAATATAAGAGGAAGAATGCCGAAAGAGTGGGCAATAAGTGATATGGATTATTATTCCATTGCTAAGTTTATTGCGGAAAACAGAACCAGATACAAAAATATATTAAATATTACGGAAGCCGATTGTACGGGTTATTTCTCTAAATTAACACCGTTTATGGGAATAAAACACTGGAAGGGCTGCAGCGCTGGTATATCTACAATTGGAATAGAAAGCGACGGTTCAATAAAAGGTTGTCTTTCAATGCAGGCTGATGTCTACAGAGAGGGAAATATAAGGGAAAAATCATTAAAAGAAATATGGACGGATCCGAATAATTTCAAATATAACAGACGTTTTGAATTATCCGATTTAGGCGGAATTTGTAAAGATTGCAAATACGGCTCAATATGCAGAGGCGGCTGCAGTGAAAAAGCAATGTCATATACCGGCCAGCTTCACAATTCACCGTTCTGTTTATATGATATGGAAAAGAAAGGACTGGTTTAATTTTCCAGTTCTTTTAATTCTTTTTCAGCTTCTTTGTAGTACGGATTCAGCTTTAAACAATTTTTCAGAAGCTCAGCAGCTTTTGATTTATCTCCGGTTTTTTTATAAGTCATTGCAAGTTCAAATGAATTTAAAACGTAGCCGGGGTGAAGTCTTAAAGCTTTTTTTAAGTACAGAACAGACATTTCGTAATCTTTGAAAATTTCTCTGTTCATTACTCCTAAATGGTGATATGCTTCAGGGTGTTCGGAATTTATGGAAATCGCCATATTAAAAAGCTTAACGGCTTCATCAATATGTTTTGTTTCATAATATAATGAACCCAGATTATTAATTGCGGAAATATTCCCGTTATTTATTTGGATAGCATAAGTATAATATTTTTCCGCATTATGATAATCTTTTATAAAATGGTAGGTGCAGCCGATATTAAAGTTGTTTTCGGAAACAAAAGGCTCTTTTTCTAATATGATTTTGTAATACTTTAAGGCTTTCTTATAATTTTTTGATATGAAATAATTATATGCGATTTCTTTTATAATAAACAAATTATCAGGCTCATTTTTTTGCATTTTTGTTAAAACCTGAATTGCTTTGTTATATTCTCGATTCTTTTTGTATATTTGAGCAGCTTTATTTAAGAAACAATTATCGTTGTACATTTGATATCCTTGTTCGGCTTTTTTAATTGCATCTTTTATATTGCTGCTGTTAATATCATATTCTATTTGTAACAGTAAATTTGTTTTATCGTCCATTTTGTCTCCGTTAAAAATATTATTAATTATCTTTTATTATATCAGTATTTATCACAGAAATAAAAAATGTTTGAAAGATTAAATTCGTATGATTGTACCATTTAAAATTCTCGGAAAAAATATATAACTTTATAAGACTAATTATGCGGAGAATTTAAACTAATGGAAATAGATGAAAATTTAAAAGTTTATTTATTTGATGAAAATGAAGACGGGGCATTAGATGCTATTCTTGATTGTAAAAGAAATACAAGCGGTAAAGTAACGGAAGTATTGCTTGATTATAACCTGGACGGAACAGCAGATTGCCGTGTATATTTTGAATATGATAATCAGAACAGAGTTATAAGAAAAAGCATAGATAAAAATTTAAGCGGAGTTATTAATTCCGTTGTAAGATACGAATACGACAGAGAAGGAAACCCAACCGCTTATTATGATGATAATGCCGACGGAAAAACAGACTATGTAGAAACATCTGACGGTAATATTGAAGATGTCAGAGATACTTCTCAAAAAATTTCTGATACTGCCGGTGATGTATTAAAATCGACCGTAAACGGTCTGCCTCTTCCAAAAGCAATTAAAGATATCGTAAATAAAGAAAAATAAAATTAAAATATAAACAAACAAGTCAGGCATTGCCTGACTTGTTTGTTAAATCAGTTATATATTATGCAATAATATTTACGGATTGTATTTTCCCAAATTCGTCATATTTTATGTCCATTACGGGGACTTCTTTTGCGGCAGCAATTAACTCCATAGTTTCTTTTGCATGTCTTTTCCAGGCTTTGTCGGAAAGAATATCGGCATTGCTTTTGTTATGTATAAATGCATCGTCCATTTCATCATAGGCCCTGTTAAAGGATTCCATTAACTTTTTCCCTTCTTCCCCGCTGAAAATATATGATTTATCTTTAGAACCCTGATAGGGGCATTCATCTGCTTCACCAAGCCGGGTATCATCTATAATATTTTTAATTTGTTTAGAAAGTTCGGTTTCACCCTGGCTGTTAGCAATTCTTGCAATTGTTTCCGCAGTTGTTATAGGTGCGTTCACTTGTATGATTTTGCCGAAACTTATCGGATTAACTGGCATTTTTTAATCTCTTTCTATTTTGTTACTTTCGTAATTTTATAAATATTCTTTATAAATTTATTAATATAATCAAGTGAACAGCCGCCGTTCAGGATAATATCGGAGTCTTCTTTTTTGGGCTGAATATATTTTTTAGAGGCTTCTCTTACGTATGCAAGTTGGTTTTTTGCATTTTCTTCACTTTGGTTTCGTGAAGCTTTTGCCCTTTGTATATATCTTTTTTCCTGCACTTCGGGTTTTATATCAATAAACAGTTTTAAGTCGAATAAATCGGCAGCTTTACCGTGCATTGTCGCCATTCCTTCAACTATAATAATCTTTTGTGCATTTATAGGTATAGCTTTAGGAACAACAACGCCCGTTCCGTTAATCAGATACTGCGGAATTTTTACGTCTTTCCCGTCTGAAAGGTCTGATAAATCTGTATATAATTGCTCCAAATCAAAGTTATCGGGTGAATCCACATCATATCCGGATTCAAGCAGTTTGTTAAATGAACCGTGTTCTTTTATTAAGCCGGATATATCCTTAAAATAATTATCGGCACTGAATATTTCAACCGGTATGTTTTGTTCTTCCGCTATTTTTTTGACAGAGTTGCAAATTGTTGTTTTGCCGCTTGCCGAATCACCTGAAATTGCAATTAAAAAAGGTTTGTTAGGTTTATTTATAATATAGTTATTAAGTTTGGTAATAAAACCGGGATTGATTTTTTCAATGAACGGTGTTTTTTGCTTTTTATCAGATTCAACAAGTTTACTAAAATTTGACAGTATGTATAATAAAGAAAAATCATTGTCATGTTTAATACCAAACGATATTGTATCGGTATTTAAACCTGTTAAAAATTTATTCCTGCAAAACAAACGTTTTTTTGCCGAATCTGTCTGCGAAGTTTTGTATTGCGTAAAAGGTAAGATTTTTGGTACTCTCACAATTATTCCTCTTATTATAGTATTACATGAAGATTATTGTAATGCTCTCTCTTTCATTATAAAAATAAATAGAAAATTTTTTGTTATTTTTTCGGTTATCATTACGGATTGTAATTTTTTTATTTTAAAAATCAGTTTTTTGACGGAAGAAATCTGCCAAATATATAACTGCAGCGAATTTAAGGGCTATGACAAAAAAAATTTTTTTTGGTTGTTATCAGAGGTAATAAGAATGAAAAAGAGGAATGGAATGATTATTAATCAAGTAAGAAATATTAATTCGTTAAATTTTAAACAGCAATATAAGACGGTTGAAGCCGATAAACCAACCGATGATAACAAACAGCCCGATAATAAAAAAGGAAATTCACTCAGCAGTCTTGCCATAAAAGGTATGATATTCGCCTTATCAAAAATTAATTCAAAAAATAATAAAGTAAATACAGAAGAAACAAATAATACAGTAACAGAGGAAACACCGGTTTCTGAAGTTGAAACACCTGAAACTCCCGAAGTTGTTGAAACCGAACCTGCGGAAACATTTGAAGAAGAAGCTTCCGAAGTGGCTGATGAAGCTCCTGTTGAAACAGTAACGGAAGATGCAGTTGATGAAACACCTGAAACCGTAGTTAATGAAGTAGAAGTAATAGTAACAGAACCCGAAGCCGATTGCTTTATAAACACTCAAAGTCCCGAAACTGAAGTTGCTGAAACTGAACCTGCGGAAACAATTGAAGAAGAAGCTTCCGAAGTGGTTGATGAAGCTCCAATTGAAACAGTAGCAGAAGAAACAGTTGAAGCAGCTGAAACGGCAGTACCTGATGCTGAAGTATCAGAAACTCCCGAAGTTACTGAAACCGAACCTGCAGAAACAATTGAAGAAGAAGCTTCTGAAGTGGCTGATGAAGCTCCTGTTGAAACAGCAGCAGAAGAAACACCTGAAACACCTGAAATTGAGAATCCTGCAATAACAGCGGAAGAAGAAATATCAGAAACAGCTGAAACTTCGGAAACATTTGAAGATAAACTGGCTGAAATACTGGAAGACACAACAGCAGAGCCTGATAAAACAGTGGAAGAATTATTAGAAGCAACTGAAACAGCAGCGGAAGAAACAGCTGAAACTTCGGAAACAATTGAAGATAAATTGGCTGAAATACTTGGAGATGTAACAACAGAACCTGCAAAAACATCTATAGCTGATGATAATGAAGCATTAAGAGCGTTATTACACTTGCCTGAAGATGATATAATTGCAAGACAAGAGGCACGTCAAAGAGCAATCGATGATATTAATAAACTTATGGCTGAAATGGCAAGAACAACGGAAGAAATACTGGAACAAACTTCTGAAGAGGCAGATATATCAGATGAAGATCTTACCGGAATTTCTTTTGAAGATTTTAAAAATTCCCAAGGAAAATTTTCTGAAAATAAAGCATATATAAATGGTGAACTATACACAGGAAACATAGTTCTGAAAGAAGATGAAGAAAAGATAGTTGCAAATTATGACAACGGTAAATTAATGAGAACAATATACTGCAAGAAAAATGCAAACGGAAAATATGAGCCTAAAAAGATAAAAAAGTATGAAAATGAAGAAGACGGTACTAAAATAATAAAAATCAGCAATAAACGAAATATTTTATTTAGTGATTATAAAAAATGGTTTACGGATAAAATTGTTAAAATTAATGATTCCGAAATATCAATATTAGAAAAATCCTTTTTTGATGATTATCTTGGTAAGTACTATAAAAAACAAAAAGACGGTACTTGGAAAGGATTATACGAAGTGCGTAAGTTTGATTATGCTAACGGATATTCAATAGTACCTATAGATGCTGAAACAAACAGAAGAATGTCAAGAAAAGAATATAAAAA
>JAEEGL010615491.1_pt1 | contig 13131 bp, 12 predicted proteins | sample 9134231 | NCBI WGS metagenome assembly JAEEGL01 (sample SAMN16246548, study PRJNA631951) | gut metagenome | biome: gut microbiome; feature: rumen; material: fiber-attached | host: Bos | place: Iran: Karaj | collected 2018-10
ACTCAACGGTTACGAGCTTGCTTCCGGTTCTATGCGTATTAATGATCCTGTTCTTCAGGAACGCATTTTTGAAATTGTAGGTTACAGCCGCGAACGTGCAGAAAAAGCATTCGGCTTCTTGGTACAGGCCTTTAAGTTTGGTGCTCCACCACACGGAGGAATTGCACCGGGACTCGACCGCCTTGTAATGCTTATGTGCCACGAGGAATCAATTCACGAAGTTATTGCATTCCCTAAGAACAATCTGGCCGCAAGCCCAATGGATGAATGTCCTAGCCCTGTTGATGAACAGCAGCTTAAAGATCTTCACATAAACGTTTATGACACAGAAGAATAAATTATTTCTTAAAATTACTGCAGGGGTGGTGTCTGTTTTAGCAGGCATTTTTATTCTTGCGGTACTTGTCTTTAACATTTATACAAAAGCTCCTGCGGCAAAAGCTCTGCGTCATAGCAAAAAGGCCTTTGTAATTCCTTATTCAAATAAGGGTTATATTGCACAGGGCCTTGCTTATGATAAAGCTTCAGATAATTTTTATCTAACCGGTTATATGAAAGACGGCTCTGCTTCTCCAATTTTTATTGTAAATAAAACTTCGCGCAAGCTTATAAATGCCGTACGCATGGCAAATCCGGATGGAACAGCCTTTACAGGCCACGCGGGAGGACTTTCGGTTTTTAATAATAAAATCTATATTGCAGGTTCTGCCGACAGCTGTTTTTATGTTTTTGAAAAACAGAAAATTGATAAGGCCGCTTTTGAGGCTTCTGTCGTTTATTCTCAAAAATTAATTTTGGGTGACGGAAACGCCAAAAAAGACGGAATAAAAGTTGCATATTCCACAGTTCAAAATGGAATGCTTTATGCAGGAGAATTTTACAGGGACCCGGGTTATATTCTTTCAGAAAAGCACAAGGTTCAGATAAAAAATGGATTGCAGTATGCTCTGGCCGTTGGCTTTTCTCTGGACTCAAACGGACAAAACGCCAGACCCGCAGTTGCTTTTTCAATACCAAATCAGATTCAGGGAATGTGTTTTTCTGATGACGCAATTTATCTTACAACATCCTGGGGACTTGGCAGTTCAAAGGTATATAAATACAGTTTTGGCAGCATGACACAAACCGGAACAAAACAGGTTTGCGGAGAAACAGTACCTCTTTATACGCTTACTCTTGAAAATATGACAGCAAACTGGGTTTTACCGCCAATGGCAGAAGAAATTGAATTTGTAGACGGACGCTTTTACATTACAAATGAGTCTGCATCAGATAAATATATATTTGGAAAATACACCGGTGGCCGCTGGTGCAGGGCGTATGAATTTTAAAGACAATTCAAATAACTTTCAATAAGTTTTACGGCGCGGTTTATAATATTATTATCAGATGGTAATTCAAAAAGACTGCCGGCTCCTGTTTCGGGATTCAGACGAACAGTTTCTTTGCGCTGGGCAATATAGGCATCTAATTGTGCAAGAATAAGGCTTGAACAGGCAGAGGCCAGATCTTTTAATTCTTTTTCCTGCTTATTTTTTAAATAGAACAGGAACACTGCTTTTATGTCTTCTGTAATTTTTTCTATCTGTTTTTGAACAATTTTAAGGGCATTTGCGTTAAAATACTGTTCACTGTGAACAAAAACATACATTTTAAATAGTGGTTCTGAATCGAACAACGCAAAATATCGTGAAACAAGCTTCTTAAAAAGCGCCTGGAGTGTAATTTTTCCGGTATTTACGCTTTCAAGATGCTTTTCTGTAATAAATTCTACATTACCAATTTCCTGACAACAATAATCCATACAGGCCGAATACATTGCTTCGCGGCTTTCAAAATGATTGTATAAAGAGGCTTTTTTAATTTCCAGGCTGTCTGCAACATCGGCAAGAGAAGTAGCACCAGCACTTTTATCAAAGGCAGAGCTTAAAAACGCCTGAATTATTTTTTCCTGTGAAATATTCTTTTTGCTCATATCTATATTATCGGAAACTAATGAGCGTTAGTTTAATTTTTCTTGCGAATTTGAAAATCCAGTGTTATTCTATATATACAAAAAATCGGAGGTTTTTAATGATACAGGAAGTTGTACAAACACATTACACAGAAACAATTAATGCTGTGGATGATTTGTGTGCGCACCTAAAACAGCAGCCAAACGTGTATAATTGCGTAATCTTTTTTGCAACCAGTGGAGTCAATTATCAGGAACTTCAGTCAGCTTTACACGAAAAATTTTCAGCCGCACAAATTATAGGTTCAACTACATCAGGAGAAATTTCTTCTCAGGGTTTTGCTTCAAATACAATTGTTCTTAATGCCATTTATGATCCAAAAAGCAGTTTTAGCGCCGTTCTTGTTGACGAAGCTAACAAATTTCCAATCATTTCCAAAGAAAAGGTTGTTTCTGCCGCAAAAAAAGTGGGAATAAATCTTTCGGGTACAGATATTCACAGCGATTCCTTTGCAATCTCTCTTATCTGTGGTCTTAAAAACATAGAAGAAGGTTTTCTTTCAATGTTTTATTCTCTTGTAAATGACAAGGATTTTGTTGTTTGCGGTGGTACCGCTGGTGATGATCTTAAATTTAAAGCAACCTATGTAAGCGCAAACGGTGAATGCTCAGACAGTGGAGCGGTTCTTCTGTTTGTAAAAACGGCCCGTAAGTTTGAGATTTACAAAGAAAACATTTTCCAAAAATCTGGAAAGAGTGTGCGTCTTACAGATGTAACTCACGAAACTCACGTAGTAAGATCCATAGACAATATGAATCCACGCAAACGCTATGCAGAAATTCTTGGCATTCCGGAAAGCACAGCAAATGATGCGCTTCTTGATCATCCTTTTGGAAGAACCTTTGGCGACAACGTATTTATTGCCAGTCTTGTAAGCTTTGATGCAAACGGTATTCTTTCAACCTACGCAAGAGTTATTCAGGATTCTGTACAGGAAATTCTGGATCCTATGGACCCTGTAAAAATCACAGAAGAATCCTGCAAAAAAATTATAGAAAAGATACCAAATCCATCCTGCGTTATCCTTTTCAACTGTATTTTGCGTACAATTGGATTCAGCAATAAAAATCAACAGCTGCCTGTAAACAATATCTGGAAACAATACTTCCCGGTATACAGTGGTTTTTCAACTTATGGCGAACAGTTTGGGCACATCAATTCAAATCAAACGCTCGTAGCACTTGTAATGGGAGACTAATATGGCAACAGAATATACACAGGAACAATTATTTCAGGCCGGAAAGGACCTTGTAGATTTACTTCTGATTGTAGCAAAATCAAACAATAATCTTACCGGTTTTATTAAGGAATATCTTAATCAGCTTACTTCTAATAATGGTATTTACCAACAGCAGCAGGAAGAATTAATGGCATTTGCGGCTTCCAGCGATTCGGTTCACCGTTCAATTGCAGACAATTCCAAATTAAGTGCAGAAAAGCTTGCCGAAATTTGTGCTGAATTTGCAAAAATGAATGGCGAAATTGAAAAAGTTCATGCGGGTGGTGTAGAAACTAACAACGAAGCCATAAAGCTGGCAGAAAACATTACCGAAATCCGTAAATTCATTAAGGATATTCAGGACATCAGCTCCCGAACAAACCTTCTTTCGTTCAACGCGTCAATCGAAGCGGCTCGTGCGGGTGCAGCGGGTAAGGGTTTCCGTATTATTGCAAACGAAGTAAAGTCTCTTTCTGCAAAAACACAGGAAGTTTCTAAGCGCATTGATGATACAATCCTTGAAATGCACAACAACCTTGAAAAATTCATAGAAAAGAATACCGAACACGGAAAGATTCTGGGAGACCTTCAGGCTATGGCAGATGATTCTAAGGTTAAGCTTGGTAAACTGACCGACGAATCAAATGCAAATGCGGCTGCGGCTAACGATATTCTTAATTCCATGAATATGAGTATTATTAAGATTCAGGAAGCTACAAGAGTTGCAGAGGAAGACAACTTGAATCAGGTAGAAAAAATTGCACAAAAGGCAATGACTCATACAATTCAGGTTGATGACGAGCTTTCGTTCCTGTTTGAGTTAAAGGCATTGTTTGAGCATATGGAAGAAAAGCAAAAGACAATTCCTGCACCAACAAAAGAAGAGATGTTTACGGAATAAAAAAACAATTATGCGGCCCTTTCCTTCGACAAGCTCAGGACAAGCTAAGCTCAGGGACCCCTATTTGAGGTATAGGCTCGACTTTATAATGACACAAACGTGCATACTTGTCGAAGTAGATTTTTAACAATATAATTGAACTTATGGAATTTGAAAAAACGTATACAGTACCAAAAATGATTAGGGACTCTGCAGAGAAATTTGCAGAAATTAATGCTCAGTATAAAAGACAGAAGAACGGGGAATTTGTTCCTGTTACTTACCGCGAAATGTTTCAGCTTGGTCTGGACTTTGGCGCTGCGCTTTTGCAGCTGGGTCTAAAAAGAGAGGAACCTATTGGTCTTATTTCTGACAACCGTGCAGAATGGATGCAGGCTGATATAGGTATTATGAGTATAGGTGCAATTGATGTTCCCCGCGGATGTGATGCAACACCTCTTGATTTGGAAAAAATTCTTTCAATTACCGAATGTCGTTTTGTAATTGCAGAAAATAATTCGCAGATTAATAAAATTCTTGCCCTTCATGATAAGCTTCCAAAAATTGAATCAATCATCACCTTTGATAAAGAAGAAGATGTAAAAGACGACGTAAAAAAACTTGCTGAATCTGAAAACACAAAGCTCTATTACTTTGACAAGCTCATTAAAGAAGGTCAGAAGTGGCGTATTGAGCACACAGGCGAAGTAGAAGCAGAGCTTGAAAAAGGCCAGATAGAAGATACAGCAACCATCATCTTTACTTCCGGAACAACAGGAACCCCAAAAGGAGTAATGCTGAGTCACAAAAACTTTCTTGCCCAGCTTGATGAAATTGTTGAACGTATCTTCCTTAACCCGGGTGAATGTGCTCTTAATGTTCTTCCTGTATGGCATGTTTTTGAACGCGAAGTTGAATATGTTATTTTGATTCAGGGCTGCGCTATTACTTATTCTAAACCTGTAGGTTCAATTCTGCTTGCAGATCTTAAAAAGATGAATCCTTCTGTTTTGCCGGCAGTACCTCGTGTTTTTGAAGCCGTTTATGATGGTATTACCAAAAAGATGCGCAAGGCCGGTGGAATTGTAAACTTTATGTTCAATTTCTTTGTAAAGGTTGGAATTATTCATAAACGAATGGAGCGTAAAATGTTTGCACAAAATCCGTGCTTTACAACTCCATTACAGGGCTTATGGTGGGTATTGTTTGTAATTCCTTGGGTTCTTATGTGGCCTTTGTATGGCTTGGGCAATTTGCTAGTTTTCAGAAAAATCAAGGTTATGCTTGGTACAAACTTCCGCTGTGGTGTAAGTGGCGGTGGAGCATTCCCTCCTCAAATTGATGAATTTTTCTGGGCAATTGGTGTAAAGGTTGTAGAAGGCTATGGTCTTACAGAAACCGCACCAATTATTTCTGTTCGTCCAATTGCAGCTCCAATTTTCCATACAATCGGTTCTCCTATTCGTCATGTTCAGGCAAGAATTGTTGATCCTCAGGATGGATATATTCTTGGCCGCTGTAAAGAAGGTGTTCTGCAGGTTAAGGGCGATACTGTAATGAAGGGTTATTATAAAAATCCGGAGCTTACAGACAAAGTATTTACTCCTGATGGCTGGCTCGATACCGGAGACCTTGCAATCTTTACAATTCACGATGAACTTATAATAAAAGGTCGTATTAAGGATACAATCGTTTTACGCGGCGGAGAAAACCTTGAGCCTTTGCCAATAGAAATGAAGCTTGCAGAATCCAAATTTATTAAGGCTGCAGTAGTTGTTGGTCAGGACAAGCGATACCTTAGTGCTCTTATTCTGGTTGATGAAGAAGAAGTTAAAAACTTTGCCGCAGAAAACGGTATGCAGTATGATACTTACGAAAATCTTCTTGCTTCTGATGAAATCCACAAGCTTTATGAAACAGAAATCAGCAATCTCATTAATGCAAAAACCGGCTTTAAGATGTTTGAAAGAATTAACAAGTTTACGCTTATTACAAAACCTTTTGAAGTTGGCGTAGAGCTTTCTGCAAAGCAGGAAATTATGAGATTCCGAATTAACGATATTTATAAAAACGAAATAGACGCTATGTTCAAAGAGGACGATGACTAATGAACATTCATCTTTTGGAAATGCCGCTGGACTTTGGTGCGAGCCGTCATGGTTCAGACATGGGTCCTTCGGCAATTCGCCTTGCTGGAATTAAAGAACGACTTGAAGGCTTGGGTCACACAATTTCCAGTCATTCAGACATTTTTAGCGTTTCGGCTCAGGAATATGAACAGCAGGGCAATCCAAAAGCAAAATATCTTGTACCAATCAAAAAAGCCTGTGAACAGCTTGCAGAACGGGTAGAAGGAATTTGTACCGCCGGCGAGTTTCCATTTATTCTGGGGGGCGACCATTCCATTGCGCTAGGTTCAATTGCGGGTGTTTCTGCTTATGCAAAAAAGAACGGTAAAAAGCTTGGTGTTCTTTATGTAGATGCCCATGGCGATTTTAATACTCCGGAAACAACTCCTACAGGAAATATTCACGGGGAATGTCTTGCGGCCTCTGCAGGACTGGGACTTCCGGAACTAACTAATCTTTATTTTGAAGGCCAGAAGGTTGATCCTGCCAATATTTGTTTTGTTGGAGTGCGAGACCTTGATCCCGGTGAAAAACAATTGATGAAGCAGGCCGGTGTTACAGTTTTTACAATGAGCGATATTGAACGCCAGGGCTTTCCGGCAATAGTAAAACAGATTACAGTCTTTTTTAAAACACATGCAGATATAATCCATGTTAGCTTTGATATGGATGTTCTAGATCCAATGTTTGCTCCGGGCACAGGCATTCCTCTTCCCGGCGGATTAACAAACCGCGAGGCTCTGCTGCTTATGGAAGAAATGGGTGCAAGCGGCAAAGTAAAATCTGCAGAAATTGTCGAAGTAAATCCTATTTTAGATGTCAGAAATCAGACAGGTGCACTGGCGGTAAGTCTGGCGGCAAGGTTACTGGGCGAGACCTTGTATTAAAAGGCGGCCCTTCGAGAGCCTCAGGGACCACAACATCGCTGTTCCTGAGCCTGTATCCGGGGTCCCTGAGGCTCTCGAAGGGCCCTATAAACTACCTGTTATACCTTTCCAAAAATCTTAAATATTCCTGAGAATTAATTGGCTTACTAAAATAATAACCCTGAATATAGGTAACGCCAAGCTTTTCCAGATATTCAAACTGTTCTTTTGTTTCTACGCCTTCTACAACAATTTTAAGCCCCATCTGCAAAATCATAGAAACCATATTTTCAAGCAGGATTTTTGAATTTTCGCGGTTAGGATTTTTCTTTTCAAAAATCGGCCATAACAAACTTTTGTCAATTTTGATTATTGAAAAATCTGCCTTTGTAATTTGCGAAAGATTAGAATAACCGGTACCAAAATCGTCCATAGAGAAGGTACAGCCGTGGTTAATTAAATCTTCCATATTGCGTTTGAGCTTGTGTCCGGAAGTAACAGCTATAGATTCAGTAATTTCAAGATTAATAAGCGAAGGCTCCAGCTTGTGTTTCTGGAGAAGGTTTTTCATGAGGCCAGGAAAAGATAAATCTACAGATTCAATAGCAGAAAGGTTTACTTCCATGTGTTTAAGTCCTTTTTCGGCAAGCTTGTATCTGGAAACAAATTCAAATACTTTTTCAAAAATGCAGCTGCTTAAAGGAATAATCAAAAAGTTTCGCTCTGCAACAGGAATAAATTCTTCAGGACTAACAAAACCAAGCGTTGTATTATCTTTAAGACGAACAAGGGCTTCGCAGTTAGAAAAACGTTTTTCGGCAATGCTGTAAATTGGCTGATAATACATTTCTATTCCATCGCTGCGGATTGCATTCTGTAAAAGCTTATAAACCAGATCCTGGCGGTCGCGCTTTTGCAGGAGCTTGGAATCTACGCGGTGAATAAATTCTGAATCTTCGGAAAACGTATGACACATTTCAATAAATTCAAGAAGCTGGCTTGTTGAATTTTGTGCTCCTTTTTTAAGAAAGGGGGTGTCTTGAGGAAATCTGATAAAATCTATATGAGCATTAACCAGAATTTTTGTAGTCTCATTTAGGTTCCATTTTTCACGGAAACGCTCTTCCAGAACCTGCAGATAAAAATCAATTTTCTGTTTGTCAGGATCATCAAAAAGAATGGTAAATGAGTGATTGTTTATTTTATATACATTCTGACAGAATTGAATTTCAACAAAGGAACGGATTTCACAAAGAAGCATAATTACGGCCTGGTCTCCAAATTGGCGTCGTAATTTTGAAATTTCTTCCATATCAAGATTTATAATATAAAAAGGTTTGCCCTTGTTTAATTTATCTGCAATAACAAGTCGCAGCGCTTCATGATTAAAGGCTCCGGACTCTTTGTCCATCCGCTCAGAAGGATTTCCCAGAGAAATAACCAGAAGCAAAAGCATTGTTGAAATGCTTACACTTGAAAAAAGAATCTGTGGTAAAAATAGTTGTGTAAGGCCAAAAATTATCCAAAGTCCCATAGCAAAAAGAACATAGGTAGTAACCCGTCTGGTTTCAACATTGCGGGAGGCTATAATTGCCTTAATAATTGTACTTAAGGTTAATACTGTAATAAGCAGATATACCATATTAACCATAGGACCGTAAGAATAAACGGCATCTTGGCTTATTTTGTAGTAAATCTCTAAACCAAATATGGCATATAAACTTATAAGTAAAATTATGAATAAAAATAATTTTTCAAAAAGAGAAAGTCTCTGCTGATTATGCGTAGTAACATCCAGGAACACGTATATAAAGATGAAAGTTCCTTCAAAACCAAAGATAAAGCCCTGGTGTAAAAGCTTTACAAGCCATTGCGGAAATAAATCATAATATACAAGTGAAAAAACTGTTGCATAATCAAAAATCAGATAAAGGGCTGCGCTTAATAAAACGCAGTTAAAAAGTCGGGTTGAAAGTATTTTAATTCTTGGGCGCATAAAATAAAGAGCCTCTACGACAACCAGAACAACGGTTGCCGCAATTTGAAAACGCAGATGATTAAAAAGAAAAGAATTTAAAAACTGCAAATTCAAGGCTCCTTATTTATTATTTTATCTAAGACCTTTTGCTTCGGCTTCGGTAGCAGCTTTCCAGAACTGACTGCGGCCAAAAGGACCTACTTCTCCACGCATTTCAAGGGTGTCGCTCTTGTATTTTTTACCGTCTGCTTTGTGAAAGGTAATACGACACTTGTAGCGTTTTCCGTCGTTTGGATCGATGATGTAGCCGCCTGACCATTTTCCTTCACCGTCTTTTGATAAATCCCAGATCCAGCTTGTTCCTACAGAAGTAAGACCGCCAATATCTGCTCCATTCATAAAATTATCATAACTTTTTCCTTTTCCACCGGTAGCTTTAACGTCCTGCGGTTTTCCTGCAACAGAAACAATTTTTCCGCTAAGTTTGTTGCCGCTAACCTGAATCTGCCATCCTGCTGTAGGCTGATTTGATTTTTCATCAATACTAATCCAAAAGCCTTCTGCCGGATCAGCTGCAAAACACAGTGTTCCTGCGAGTAAAAGTACTGCAAGAGCAGCTATAATCTTTTTCATATTTTTCCTCCATATGATCAGATAACAATATTATACCACGATGATGTTATGGTTGCAAATTAAGATTATATCATTATAAAAAAGATTTTTTTTAAGATTTGTATTATAATCTGGATTATGAAATTTTCTTTTAAACAGTTTATTGTTCCAAACTTTGCAAAACGTCTTGCTTTTATGCTGCCCGCAGTTATTTTAATGGGTGTTTTTGTTTCTATTCTTGTAGAAATTGGCTGGGGAACTGACCCTGCAAGCTTTATGAATCTGAATATTGCAGGTACTCTTGGCTGGGGCCTTGGAAATACAGAAGTTCTTGTTTACGGCCTCATGCTTGTTTTTACATTTATTTTTGGTGCTCAGATGATTGGTTTTGGAACTCTTGCAAACATGATTCTTATTGGTTATGTAGTAGACCTCTGCCGCTGGATCTGGCGCAATATTGGTTTTGCTGATTTTATAGCAGGCAGTTCTTTGGCCGTCCGCATTTTGATTTTTGCAATTACCCTGATTTGTTTTGTAATAGTTGCCGCTATTTATATAAATGCCCAAATGGGAGTTGCCCCTTACGACGCCATGCCTCAGATTATAAGCGGATGGATTCCAAAGGTTCCGTTTTTTGTTATAAGAATTTTGTTTGATCTTGCTGCTGTGCTCCTTGGCGTTATTTTTGGAAAACTGAACCCGGAAGGTGTGCAGGGATCTGCTATCGGCTCGATTATTATGTCGCTGATGCTTGGCCCGGTAATCAGTCTGGTGGGCAGGCCGTTAAAGAAGATTTTGTAAGTCTTTCTATAAAAAATCAACAATCTAGTAGTTTTCAATATAAACAAATTTATCACATAAATCGGTGTTGTGAATTATGTATTCTGTAGTTTTATTCCTGTAGGTTATTTTGAATGCAGCCTCGTCAGAAATTGTTCTAAAAGCAAGGGTGAGACTGTTATTTCCTTCCAGATAATAAGTGTAAGATTTGGTTTCCTGAAGATATATAGCATCCTTTGTCTGAGTTCGCAGAGAATCAGATTTTGAAGGATTTATATTTTGACGACCCTTTGAAGTTTCTGCTGGAATTATTGTAAGCTCCCCTGATACCGCTTCAATAACAATTTCTTTTGAATAAGGCGCAGTTATATTTCCATTGTCATTAACATAACCAGGAATTGCAATGCAGGAAGAAAAGAGTAGAAAACAAATTGTCAGACTTATATGTAATTTTTTTTTAGTAAGCATACTCATAAAATTATTCTCGAAGAACAAATCCACCGGCCGTAGCAGAATATAAACTATATTCATCGCCATTAATTGCTTTAATCATAAAATAGTAATAACTTAGATTTGTCAAGTTTTCTTTTGTGTAAGAGGTTTGCGTTGTTGTTGCGATTTTCTGGTATTGTTCTCTATAATCTGAATTACGGCTTCCGGAAAAATATATCTCATATTCTTGTGCATTTGTAACCGGATTCCATGATACAGTAAGCGCATTTGATACATTTGCGGCAGGCTCAACTTTTACATTTCTAGGATAATCAAGCGTGACTTTTGGGTCGCTTGCAGTTGTAATTTTTTGAGGTTCAGATTTTACTTCTTTGCTGGCAATATAAAATCCACCATCATGGTAGTATTTTTCAACAGAAGCAACATAAGTATATTCAGTTCCACTTTCGCAGGTATCATCAATAATTGTATAAGAATTGTTTGCTGCCTCTTCTGAATTTAAATTAAAATATCGGTAATCTATTTTTCCATCGCGAACCATAGTTCTTTCTATACCATAAAGATCCGCATCATCGGAAGGAATCCAGGAAAGAATAATTATGTTTTGAGGTGCTTCTTCTGAAAGCTTGAGTGTTACTGTTGGTTTTGTCAGAATTGGTTCGGGATCTATCTCGCAGGAAGTTAGTGGAATAGCAAAAAAAACAATCATTGCGAAAAGAAAAATACTGGAAAAAATACGATTAAAAAGTTTCATAAAAATTTCTCTTTTATTATATTATACTACCAATTTGTGTTTTTTAATTATTCACAAATACGAATATTACATACATCACATACAAAAAATTTTGTGTATTGCAGAATTTCAACTATAATTGTAAGTGTAATATTATGAAAAACATTATTTATGAAAAGCCGTTCCTAAAGGCAATGAGGATTTTTGCATGCATAGCCGCCGGGCTTTTAATAGTTGTTACTTCTGTCAGAATTTATAATTCTTTTATAACAAAACTGTACGATTTGAATCTGAATAATATCATGGGAACAATAGAAAATATAATAGCAATTGTATTATTCTATTTGATTATTCTGCAACCTCAAAAAATAGAATATCTGGCCATTGTAAGTTTCATGTACTCTTTTCATTGTCTGTCATTAAATTTTGACAATTCAATTGGAATTCTTATGTACGCTTTAGGAATTTCCGTATTATATGTCCGCGGCTTTTTCATTAAAAAAACAAAAATCAAAATAATTATTTCTGTAATTATTTATATCTGTTTGTTTTTAGGCGGGATTCTATATGGTCTTTTAATAGTAAAAATTCCTATCGGTAGTCATGAATATTACGACTCAATAATGGATAAACTTGGCTACACCTTAGTTTTATCAATTATTCTTTTTTTACTTATAATCCATAATCATTCTTATATGGCTGAAATGCAAGCACAAACCAAAACCCTGAACCTGGCAGAGTATCCAGGCCTTAACGAAACTGATGTTGTTTTGCTTCAGTTAGTACTTGAAAATGAACAATACAAAAACATAGCCCGCGCAGTATACAAAGCCCCGGGAACTATCCGCAATCGCCTTAATAAAATTTATGACATCCTTGGCGTTATGGACAGGATGGGGTTTATTTCTACTTATCTGGGATATGAGATTGTTTTTGAAAAGTCAAATGATATTGAGTAAGGATCCTCCAGAAATTGCCCCTGATCAAAGCTGTTTTTTGAAGGAAATTTTCGTTAAATTACATAGAAAACAAGGCTTTTGTGGTAAAATATATGTAATTTTCAAAGAAATTCATTAATTAACGGGTCAAAATCATACAAATAACGGGTAGAAACCTATTTTTTTGGGCTAAAACAGGCAGTTTTTGCTTTTTATGAAGGTCTTTTTCACAAAAATTACATAGAAATTAGCACTTTTGGGTTGTTTTCTATGTAATTCGGGAGAAATTTTGGGCAACTTAATTATATTGCTTACGGTAGGCTATGGAGCACCTGCGAAGCAGTCCACCGCAGGGGACGACGCGGGAGCGGCGGCACCGAGGAGGATGAGCGCTTAGCGAAGTGCGGAACAGCCGACCTCTGGGGTGGTTGAGCTTGTCGAAACCAGCCCAGAGGGACCGCCCGTATAACCCGTATAATAAAAAACTACTTGCCGATTGGGGCAAAAATTATTATCTTTAAAAATAAT
>JAEEGL010686369.1_pt1 | contig 13131 bp, 10 predicted proteins | sample 9134231 | NCBI WGS metagenome assembly JAEEGL01 (sample SAMN16246548, study PRJNA631951) | gut metagenome | biome: gut microbiome; feature: rumen; material: fiber-attached | host: Bos | place: Iran: Karaj | collected 2018-10
AAGAAGAAAAAGAAGATAAAACAAAAGAAGTCTTACAACTTGAACATACAATGGTTGTTGAAGATGAAAATTATGAATTCCCACCAATGACACTTTTAAGCGAAGGTGAGAAAAAAGTAATAAAAGGTGGAAAAAGAGCATTAACAGATACAGCATCAAAATTACAAAAAACATTATATAGTTTTGGTGTTTCAGCCAAAGTTGAAAATGTTTCTGTGGGTCCTGGAATAACAAGATATGAATTAAAACCAGCAGAGGGAGTTAGAGTTAGTAAAATTGCAAATTTAGCAGATGATATTGCTTTAAACTTAGCTGCTAAAACAATAAGAATTGAAGCTCCAATACCAGGTAAACAAGCAGTTGGTATTGAAGTTCCAAATGAAGAGAGAGAAGTAGTTCATATTAGAGATATTTTTGAAGCAGATACATTTGAAAATACAAAATGCAATCTTCCATTTGCACTTGGAAAAGATGTAACAGGTATAGATATTGTAACAGATATTGCTAAGATGCCACACGTATTAATTGCTGGTGCAACAGGATCAGGAAAGAGTGTATGTATAAATACATTAATAGCAAGTTTGATCTACAAGAGAAAACCAAGTGAAGTAAAAATGATGATGATAGATCCAAAGATTGTAGAGCTATCTGTATATAATGGAATACCACATTTATTAATTCCAGTTGTTACAGATCCAAAGAAAGCAGCTGGTGCATTAGCATGGGCAGTACAAGAAATGGAAAACAGATACACTATGTTTGCTGAAAAAGGTGTTAGAGATTTAAAAGGATACAATGAAGAAATTAAAGATGCTGATGGATTTGGTAAGTTACCACATATAGTTATTATCATTGATGAGCTTGCAGATTTAATGATGGTAGCAAGAAATGATGTTGAAGATGCAATCTGTAGATTAGCACAAAAAGCAAGAGCTGCAGGAATGCATTTGGTAATTGCAACACAACGTCCATCTGTTGATGTCATCACAGGTTTAATTAAAGCAAATATACCATCAAGAATTGCATTTGCTGTATCATCACAAGTTGATTCAAGAACAATACTAGATCAAGTTGGAGCTGATAAGTTATTAGGAAAAGGTGATATGTTATTCTTCCCAACAGGTGCTCCAAAGCCAACAAGAATTCAAGGTGCATTTATAGATGATAAAGAAGTTGAAAAAATAGTTGATTTCTTAAAAGCAAATGGAGAAACTACATACAGAGAAGATATTACACAATACATAGAAAATGCAAATACAACTGACAAAGAAAAATCTTTAGAAAATGCTGAAAATGATGACGAAACAGATCCATTGTTAGAAGAAGCAATAGAAATGGTAATTGATTCTGGTCAAGCTTCTACATCATTTATACAACGTAGATTTAAAGTTGGGTATGCAAGAGCTGGTAGAATAATTGATCAAATGGAAGAAAGAGGTATCATTTCTGGATATCAAGGAAGTAAGCCAAGAGAAGTATTAATGACAAAGGAACGTTGGCAAGAACTTAATTCATAAGATAAAGGAAGGAGCTTAAGCTTTGGGTATATTTTCCAAAACAACGGAAAAAGAATATAACGAAAAACTAGAAAATATATTAGAAAATAAGAAGGTTGATAGTGATGCTAAAAACCTTTTGCTAAGCATGCTCTATAAAATTGAAAATTCTTATGAAGATTATTATATTGTAAAGACGAATGCTACTTCTAAAGAAAAGTTTATCGAAAAAATATTAAAAATAATAGAAGAAGAGTGTCATGAAATAATCGTTGCAACTCCTGAAACAGAAGCGAGTAAACCTTTAGAAAAAATTAAACAGAATTGTATAATAGAACCAAAAACTGGAAGTATTTTAACATATGCTAATGAAAAAGATTTGCTATATGCAATCTTTATGCTTGATATAAAATATAACCAACTTAAAATTGACAGAGAGTTTAATTTGGAAAAAGTGGGAAGAGAAGAATTGCTAAAATATAGAGCAATACAAAACTTCTTTTCTGTCGGAACTGCAATGAATGAATCTGAAGTTATTAGAGATTTTAGTGGATGGTCTTGGTCAGTAAGTGAAAAAGACATTGAAGACTTAAACATTAATCTTATTTATCAAAACATATTGATTTTGGTAGGATCAAAAACAAAGGATGAAGTGTTAATACCAAGAGCTCCAAAACAGAAATTTTCATCATTAAATGCAAATGTTGAAGATTTAAGAAGATATAATCAACTAGAAGATAAAAGCAAGAAGAAAAGTATAAAAACTTATAATGAAATAATAAAAGAAGCTTTTAGTAAGCACTTCGATTTTGAAGATATAAAAGATATGATTTATGACATCAATTTAGCAATTTATGCATTAGAAATAAAAAGAGATAAACAGCAAAAAAAATATATTGAAAATAGATATAAAGAAGAGAAAAAAATTGTTACATTAATGGAAAATAGAGAATCATTTTTAGAGACTTTGGAAATTAATAAAAAACAACTAGAAATAAAAATAAGAAAAATAGATAGACTTTTAAATAATAAAAGCATGCTAACGAGAGAATATTATCAAAGAAATGAAGGAGTACCAGACGAAGATAAAATATTTAGTGTTAGTCAGCTTGCAAAATTATTAGAGCAAGAAAAACAACAATATATTAAAGAAATTGAAGCAGAGAATAAATTAAAAGATGAAAAGAAATATAGAGATAAACAGTTGCAATATTCAAATGAAGTAAAGTTTTATGGTGGCATTATTGGAGCATCAGAAAAAATGAATATTATGCTAATAAGGATTCAATTAGAATTTTTAAAATGCTTCATGAGTTTAATCGAAAAAGCAAAAACTAAGGATAAATTATTAGAACTAGTATATGATTTTAGATATTATTGTTTACTACCAGTAAATGATGAGACTAAAATAAAAGATATTCCAGAATTACAAGATGCCATAAGGGAAGTAATCAATGCCTTAATAGATAGATGTATTGATAAGAAAATAATTGAGAATATTTCTAATACTGTTAGCTTATGTTATAGTATATTGAAATATGTTTTTACAACACAGACAATTAATCTTGAAAATCTATCAATTAGAGTTATAAAAGATAAAGAAGAAGTAATGGATGCAAATGGAAACAATAGACTATATTATATTACTATTGAATTTTTTGATGGAAAAGAACAAGTTGAGAGTCACGAAGAAATAGTTGATAATCTAAAACTTTTAAACATAAGATTAAAAAGAAAAACACAGTTATTTTTATGGTAAAAGTTTTTAACTAATAAATACTATTAATAAATATTATTGATAAATATTAAATAGTAACAAAAGATAGGAGGAAAAAAATGAAAGTCACTTTTTTAGGAGCTACTAAAACAGTAACAGGTTCCAATTTTTTAGTAGAAGGTGCAGGAAAAAAATTCTTAGTTGATTGTGGAATGTACCAAGGAAAAGCTGAAGAAGAATTGGAAAATGAAGCACCATTCTTATTTAATGTAAATGAGATTGACTTCATGCTTTTAACACATGCTCATATTGATCACTCAGGAAGAATTCCAAAATTATATAATGAAGGATATAGAAATCCAATATATGCAACAAAAGCAACTTGTGATTTATGTTCAATCATGTTACCTGATAGTGGACATATACAAGAAATGGAAAATGAGTGGAAAAACAAAAAAAGAATAAGAAGAGGTTTGCAGCCGGTTGAACCGATGTATACGGCAGAAGATGCACTTAAGAGTTTGGAAGTCTTTAAACCAATAAAATATGATGAAATAATTGATATAGATAAAAACATACATGTAAGATTTAATGATGCAGGACATATGCTTGGATCTGCAATAATTGAAGTTTGGGTAGATGAAGATGGAAAGACAACTAAAACTGTATTTAGTGGAGATATAGGAAATAATGATTTACCACTTCTAGCAGAACCAACTATGATAGAAGATGCAGATTATTTAATAATGGAATCAACATATGGAGATAGACTTCATGTTGGTTCAGAAGACAAGGCACAAGAATTCTTGGACATTGTTTCAGAAACATTAGAAAAAGGTGGTACAGTTGTTATTCCTTCATTTGCGGTAGGAAGAACACAAGAGGTTTTGTATGAGTTAAATGATATTAAACAAGTAAAAGCAAATGATGAGAAATTTAAAGAAGAATATGACTTATTAATGAAAACACCAGTATATGTTGATAGTCCTCTTGCAATTTCAGCAACAGAAATATTTAAGAAAAACCAAGAATTGTTTGATGAAAAGACACAAGAAATAATAAAGAGCGGAGAAAATCAACTAGAATTTTCAGGACTTCAGTTTACAAGAACAGCAGATGAATCAAAAGCCTTAAATGAAAGTGATATTCCATCAATTATTATTTCTGCAAGTGGTATGTGTGAAGTTGGAAGAATAAAACATCATTTAAAACACAATATCTGGAATCCAAATAGTACAATATTATTTGTTGGATATCAAGCACCAGGAACATTAGGAAGACAAATTGTTGATGGTGCTCAAAAGGTTAAAATATTTGGAGAAGAGTTTAGCGTTAATGCTAGAATAGAATATATAGAAGGATATTCAGGACATGCAGATCAACAATGGCTTCTAAATTTTGTTTATTCTTTTATAAAAAGACCAAAACATATATTTTTGGTTCATGGTGAGCCTAACGGACAGATTGTATTAAAAAATAAAATAGTTGATAGTTTGGGAATACCAGTAACAATTCCAAGCTTTGGAGAAGAATATACACTTGATGAAGAACTATCAATGCATAAAGAATTTACAAATGCAATCGAAGGCAAACAAAATAGAATGCGTATTCTTAATAAGATTCAAAGTTTGGAAGAGGAAATTGAGAATATGAAAAACATAGTAAAAGATGATGAAAGTATTGAAGACAATACAGATAAGATTGAAGAATTAGATCAAAAAATCAATACTCTTCAAGAAAAAATAAAGGAAATAATGGGAGAGAATCAATGAACCAGAAATTTTATAATGATGCAATAATAGGAAATAAAAATATAAGAGCAACTTTCAGCAGAAAAGGAGAGCTATTAAGGCTATATTATCCAAATATTGATTTTAAACAATATATTGACTTCTTTAAAATGGGAGTTAAAGTAAATGATTCTGGAATTATATATCTTCATGAAGATGTTAATAACAGATATAAACAGTATTATACAGAGAACACAAACATATTAAATACAGAGATTGAAAACACATATTTTAATTTAAAAGTTAGACAAATAGATTATATCTTAATTAAAGAAAATGTATTAGTTAGAAAATATATCTTTAAGAATAATAACAAATTAAATCTTTCTGTTAATCTTCTAGCAAATTCAAAATTATTAACTAATTTTAATAACATGGTGTCAGGAAGAATTATAGATAATGGAATTATTCAGTATACACATGATGCTTCGCTTGCAATTGTTGCAAATCAAAAGGTTGTTGGACACAGAATTAATGATACACAAGAGCACATAAGAGGTGCGGTTTTACAAGATAAAGATTATATTGGAATGTCTAATGATTCTGCTATTTGTTATGATATTGGAACATTAAAACCAGGAGAAGAAAAAGAATTTGATATATTCGTTGTAGTAAATGACAATTCTACATTTAAGAATATTGATGAAATGCAAGATTATCTTGATAAAGTTAAAAAGATTGATACTAAAAAAGAATATAATAATGTAAAAAAATACTGGCAAAAATATTTACAATCTCACAATAAAAAAGAAGTAAAAGGATTTAATGAAGCAATAACAAAAAAGATAGAAACTATATACAATAGAACAATTTTATTATTTCCACTATTACAAAATGATGCTACTGGTGGAATTGCAGCAGCAGCTGAAATTGATGAAAATAGAGAAAAAGGTGGAAGATATTCTTATTGTTGGCCAAGAGATGCTGTATTTATAACAAAGGCATTAGATAAACTTGGAATGACAAAAGAAACAGAGAAGTTTTATAAATCTTTTTGCAAAAATACACACAGTAAAAATGGAATGTGGGAACAAAGATTTTACACAGATGGAACATTAGCACCATGCTGGGGATACCAAATAGATGAAACAGCAAGTGTTATTTTCGGAGTATATGAACATTACAAAATAATAAAAGATAGTAAGTTTGTAATGGACAATCTAAAAATGTGTGAAAATGCTATGGAATTTTTGCTAAAATATCTTGAAGTCGTTCTTGAAGAAAAAGAGGAAGATGATGTTGTAAAAAAAGAAATTGAGCAAAAAGTTAAAGAAGATGGAAGAGAAACCGATAAAGTATATAAACACAAAAGTTATGATATTTGGGAAATGAATGAAGGTATTCATTTATATTCATTATCAAGTATTATTGCAGCATTAAATGCAATGATAAAAATGTATGAAATTTCAAAACCAAAATATGAAAACAATAGATTAAAATTAGATAAAATAGAGCTAAAGATCAAAATAATGAATGAAAAAATTAATAAAGTAAAAAAATTCATTGATAATAATTTAATAGATTCTAATTTTAAAATATTAAATAGAAATACTGAAGACAATAAAATGGATGTTAGTATGATGGGAGCAGTTATTCCTTTCTCAGTATTAAGACCCAAAGATAAGATTGTTCAAAATACAGTAGAAAGAATCAATATGACCTTACGTACATATACAGGAGGCTATATAAGATTTGAACAAGATAGCTATATGGAAGGAAATAATCCATGGGTAATTGCAACATTATGGATGGCTCTATATTACATCGAAATAGGAGATAAAAAGAGTGCAAAAGAATGCATAAGTTTTGTTGCAAAAACATCTACAGAATTAGGATTTTTAGGAGAACAAGTTGACAACAATACAATGCAGGCTAACTGGGTAATTGGACTAGGATGGTCACATGCTATGTTTATACTTGCAATTTGTGCTCTAAAAGATTAGAACTAATTAAAACTATATGAAAACTATATGAAAATAAAATTTATAACATTATTTAAAAGGGAGAAAGAAAATGGCAAAGAAAGAAAATAAAAAAAATGTAGTTAAAGGTAATAAAGAAAAAAAGAAAATTGATAAGAGAGATATAGCCGTTAAGGTAATGGCAGGACTTCTTGCAGCGTTAATGGTATTTGCTGTAGGTGGAACTTTGTTTTATTATCTAATGCTAGGTTAATAGGAATTAAGTTTAAATAGAAAATAAAAACAGAAGTAAAAAAATAAAATAAAAAAATTAAAATAAAAAAATCAAAGAAGGTATTTTATATATGGTAAATAATTTTATATTAAGTTTGTCACAAGTGTGGCAACATATAATAGAATATATAGCTGACTTGTATAATTATCCAACAAAATTAATGTCTCTTATTTTAGATCTTCTAATAATTAGCTATGTGTTGGTTAAGCTTTTTAAAATTGCAAGAAATACAAAAGTAATGCAATTAATAAAAGGAATTATAATCTTATTATTAGTTACATGGCTAAGTGGAGTGTTAAATTTAACAATTATACATTCTGTTTTGACAGCCGTTCTTCCATCAGGAGTTGTGGCATTAGTTGTAATATTCCAACCAGAGATTAGAAGAACATTAGAGCAGCTTGGAACTAATAAGTTATCTAAATTATTTGAGTCAAATAAAGACATTGCAACAAGAACAAAAGAAACAATATATAAAATTGTAATAGCTGTTGAAGAACTTGCAAAAACCAAAACAGGTGCTTTAATTGTATTAGAAAGAGATATTAGAATTGATGATATTATTGGGACTGGAATTGAAGTAAATGCTGATGTTTCACCACAATTATTGGTAAATATATTTGTTCCAAAAACTCCATTACATGATGGAGCTGTTGTAATTGCAAATAATAAGATTCTTTCTGCAGCATGTATTTTACCATTAGCAAATAGCAAAGAAATTTCAAAAGAATTAGGAACAAGACATAGAGCTGCAATTGGTGTTTCTAGAGATTCAGATGCTATAGCTATTGTTGTTTCAGAAGAGTCTGGCAAAGTATATATTGCAAAAGACGGTACTTTAATTGCTGATGTTGGAGATGAAGCATTAAAAAAGATACTAATAAAAAATATAATTACAGACAGATTAGAAAACAAAAGAGATAAAAATAAAAAAAGCAAGAAAGAAAATGAAATTATATGAGAAATATTAGACTAATAATTGAATATGATGGCAAAGATTTCAACCGGATGGCAAAAGCAACCAACTAAATTAAATATTCAAGGCGAAATTGAAAGAGCGATACAAAGTGTAACAGGGGAAGAGGTAGAACTTATAGGATCAGGAAGAACCGATGCTGGTGTTCATGCTCTTGGACAAGTTGCTAATTTTAAAACAAATAGTGAAATTCCGATTGAAAAAATGGCAATTGCAATTAATTCTCAATTAAAAAAGAGTATTGTTATTAAAGATGCTAAAGAGGTTGATGAAAGATTTCATAGTAGATATAATGCAAAGAAAAAAACATATAAATATGTTATTAATAATTCAAAAAATGGAACAGCGATTTATAGAAATCTGGAATATTGTTTTCCGATGAAATTAGATATAAATAGAATGATAAAAGCAGCTAAACATTTCGAGGGAGAACACGATTTCAGCGGATTTAAAGCAAGCGGAACAAGCAGCAAAAATAGTGTAAGAACAATATACTGTGCAGAAGTGCTTGAAGAAAATGACAGAATAATAATTGAGTTAACTGGAAATGGCTTTCTATACAACATGGTTCGAATTATTGCTGGAACATTGTTAGAAGTTGGAACAGGAAAAATAGATCCTGACAGTATCCCAAAAATAATTGAGTCAAAAGATAGAAAGCAAGCAGGTAAAACTCTGCCAGCTCACGGACTATATTTAGTTAAAGTTGAATATGAGTAAAAAATTATAAAAGTAGTAATAATATATAAATTCTTTTCATAAATGATCAATTATGATTTTTTATGAAAAGAATTTTTTTATTTTTTTATTTATAGAATCTACGGCATTGATTTGGACAATATGATTGTTGATTATATTGATAAAAATTATCTACTGTGTTTTCTGATTTTGCGCTTGCTTCATCATACTGCAACGCATTTGGCACAACAGTATTTTGAGTGCTATTTATACAAGTATGGTTAAAGAAAAATCTTGATAATGATGCAGTTATAAAAGAAAGCAAAGTATATATAATAGCTAATAAAAGTAAGCTTTGATCTACTGCATATACTATAACAATAAAAATAGCAAAGGTTGTTATTGCAACAAAGATTGGTTTATCAACGATTTGCTGCCATACAATTGAAAGCAATATAGTAGCAACTGGAATAGCAAAAAAATATAATAAATTCATGAAAAAACTCCTTACTTTTTTATATGATAAAATTGTAATTTTTATATAATGTTTTTATTTATTAATAGTGTATGTAAAAAACAAAAAAAGTGTTACAAATTAATGCTAATCAGACACCAATATTACAAAAATATTACAGCGAAATTACAGTTATATTAAATAATGTTAAAACGGGATAAAAGATATTGTTTTTGAATTTTTTTTGTTGTAAAATTGTAGAAGATATATTATAAAGTAGATTATTGTACTATCTACGAAGGAGGCAAAAAATGGTATCAAATCCAATGCAAAGAAAATCAAGGACTTCACTAATTTTAGGAATATTTATTGGACTACTGGTTATGGGGTTAGTAGTTGCAGTATTATATTTTCAATTAAATGAAACTAAAAAAGAATTAGAAGCTGTAAAGGCAGTTAAAAAATCAGTATATGTTTTAAATCAAGATGTTTTATCAGGAGAAATAGTAACAACTGATATGTTCTCAAGAATAGAAGTTGATGGAACTGCTATTCCATCAGGAGCTACATCTAATATTGAATCAATAGAAAGTTATTTCCTTGTTGATAGAGATGGAAATGACATTATTACCGTAAATGAAAACGGAACAAGAACTAAATATGTTGAAAAAAATGGTGGAAGATATCAAATATCAGAAGATACTGAAAACCCTGGAACATATTACATTATGGTAAATAATCAAAGGGAAGAAATTAAATTTGAAACTGCACCATTAGTTGCAAAGATTAATCTAAATAAAAACACAGTTGTAACAGCAAATATGTTTAATACTTCTGATGAAAGAACAACAGATGATTTAAGAATGCAAGAATACAATATGATTAAATTATCATCAGAATTAGCAACAGGAGACTTTGTTGATATAAGACTTCGTTTACCTTCAGGACTAGATTATATTGTTATTTCTAAGAAGAAAGTTGAAATACCAGAAATTGCAGGTATACCATCTGATGGAACAATTAGACTAAATATGTCAGAAGCTGAAACATTAATCATGAGTGAAGCAATTGTTGAAACATATATGATTGATGGTGCTGTATTATATACAACAAATTACATAGAGCCAGGATTACAAGGAATGGCTACTCCAACATTTGTTGCAAATGAAGCTACAATCAATTTGATTACACAAAATCCAAATGTTGTAAGTGAAGCTGCTACAGCAATCTACAACAGATATAGAGATGATGCAACTGGAACAAGAAGTAAGTTTACAGCTGAAATTAATAAAGATACAGAAAAAGCAGAAAGCAATGTTGTATCTAAATCACAATCTGAAGTAACATCAGCTCAAACAATTAGAAAGAGTTATTTAGATTCACTTTCAGAATAAAACTAACGGAAGGAAACAAATGATATTATGAAGAAAATAGGATTTATTGGGGCATATGATAAAACAGACCTATTATTATGTGTTGCTAAAATGTTAACATTAATGAATAACAGAGTTCTTATTGTGGATTCTACAATAAACCAAAAAGCTAAATATGTTGTACCTGCAATAAGTCCTTCTAGATCATATATTACCAATTACGAGAATATTGACATAGCAGTTGGTTTATATTCATTCAAAGAGCTTGAAAACTATTTAGGAGTAGAGTCATTTGAAAATGCTGGCTATACTCATGTATTAATAGATATTGATAACTCTGATTTAATTGAACAATTTGAATTAGTGAATGCAGATTATAATTATTTTGTAACAGGATTTGATCCTTTTACATTAAAAAAAGGTGTAGAAGTATTAAGTAGTATAAGAATGCCACTTACTTTAACTAAAGTATTGTTTTCAAATAATACTGAACAAGCAGATGATGAATATTTAAATTATTTATCACTTGGAATGAGAGTTCAGTGGGCAGAAAACAGAATCTATTTTCCAATAAACAATGATGATAGAGATAAATTAGTTGAAAGTGAGAAAATAGCTAAAATAATAATTAAGGATTTGAGTAAAGAATTTAAACAATCACTATGCTTTATAGCTGCAAGAATTAGTGGAGCAGGTGATAGTGAAGTAAAGAGAACTTTAAGACAAATTGAAAAAGAAAACGATGGAGGATCAAAATGGCAATAATATCATTTTGGGGAAATGAAGAAAAAGAAACAGGCCAGACAATTTCAATGCTTTCAATTGCCTCTACAATGGCAATTGAACACAATCATAAAATTATTGCAATTGGAACTGGATTTAAAGATAACACAATTAGTGATGCCTTTTGGGCTCCTGAATTGAGTATGACAGAATCTGTACAATCAAAACTTGGATTAGAAAACGAAAAAAATATAGGTACAATTTCAGGTGTAGAAGGATTATCCATGGTTGTACAAAGTGGAAGAGTTGGAAATGATATAGTCGGAAACTATACAAAACCTGTTTTTAAGGATAAGAGATTAGATGTATTATTACCACCAGAAACAATTAGCAAAGAAGAGTATGATACAATATGCAAAAATTATCCAAAGATTCTAAAAATGGCAAATAATGATTACAATATGGTTTTCGTAGATGTATGCAAAAAGATGCCTATGGAAACACAAATGGAAATCTTAAGAAATTCTGATTTGATTATTGTTGGAATTAAACAAGGCTTGAATAGTATTAATAAATTTATAGAGTTAAAAAAACATGACCAACTATTTAATGGACGAAATATTATGGTGTTCATCGGAAAATATGATGGATATTCAAAATATAACTTAAGAAATATTGAAAGATATTTAAAAGGAAAAAATATTGTATTAGGAATTTCTTATAATACATTATTTTATGAATCAGCAACAGAAGGTAAATTACTAGATTATACTTTACGTATTAGAAATATAACAAATACGAACGACAGAAACTATGTTTTTGTGCAACAAAATAAATATGCATGTGAAAACATTTTATACAAACTTAAAGAATTACAGGTTAGATAACAAGTGAAAAACCTTAGAAAGGAAGAAAAAAGATGAATCTTACTAATGCTATACTAACGGTTATAATATTAGGAGTTGCTTTTTATTTAGTATATAGCTTTTTACAAAAAAGAAAAAACGAAGAAAAAGAAGAGACTCTTCAAGTTGATGACAAAACTTATACATTAGAAAAAATGATTGAGTTTGTTAAGAAAAGACTTGACGAAATAACCAAAATAAACCTATATGATATAGGCCTTTCTGAAGAAGAATTGAAAAGAAGAAAGAATAAAAAATACGAATTGAAAAAAGCATTAAAGGGTTGTACATATGGAGATGTTAACGACAAGAAATATGTTAAAGAAATTATCTATGACTTATTGTATAACGAATATGGAGTAGATGAAACAAACATATCAAAAGCAATTCCATTTGATATTCCATCTTTATTAACTTCACAAGATAAATTCGAAATACTTTTATATGTTTATAAGCAACAATTTGCTTATGAAGCATTGTCAGAGATGATTAAAAAGTATAATTTGGATGAATTAAAATATGTAGAAGGAGAATCAAAACCTTCATATGTTATTACTTCACAAGAGATATCAAATATATATGAAGCAGAAACTCCAGTGTTATCTTTATCAGATAAGTTAAATATTGTTGTACAAAGAATTTATCAAAAATATAAAGGTTACAGTTCAATCGATGATGTACGTGATATGAACATAGATGGTATATCAGGTGGTGTATCTGGTTTACCAGAGAGCTTCTTGAGCCAAGTTGCTCAAACAGATGGAGATTATCTAACACAGATATCAGAGCATAAAGTTGCTAGAGCCTGTGATAGTATATGGAT
>JAEEGL011282015.1_pt1 | contig 13131 bp, 9 predicted proteins | sample 9134231 | NCBI WGS metagenome assembly JAEEGL01 (sample SAMN16246548, study PRJNA631951) | gut metagenome | biome: gut microbiome; feature: rumen; material: fiber-attached | host: Bos | place: Iran: Karaj | collected 2018-10
CCCGCCTGCTGCATGGCCTCCTCGCTGCCCCCGAAGCGGTCCACCAGGGAGGTGAAGCGCCGGGGCATGAAGCTGCCGGAGAGTTTCAGGGCACGCTCCACCTGTTTGGCGCTGGTGATGGGCATGATGCCGGGGATCACCGGCACCCCCACCCCGGCCTCCCGGAGCTTGTAAAGGAAGCTGTACAGGACGTCGTTGCGGAAGAACATCTGGGTGGTGAGGAAGTCCGCACCGGCCTCCACCTTCTCCCGGAGCCAGGCGATGTCATCCCGCTGGTTGCGGCTCTCCGGGTGCACCTCCGGGTAGCAGGCCGCACCCACGCAGAAATCCCCCGCCGCCTTGATGGCCCGGATCAGGTCGCTGGCGTGGGGATAGGGGGCCTCCCCCATCATCCGCGGCGTCATGTCCTGGGGCAGGTCCCCCCGCAGGGCCATGACGTTTTCCATACCAGCCTCCCGGAGGGCATGGAGGTAGTCCCGGACCTCCTCCACGGTGGCATCCACACAGGTGAGATGGGGCAGGGTCTCCGTGGTCCCGGCGGCCTGGATCCCCCGGGCGATGTCCAGGGTGAAGCGGCTCCCCTGCCCGCCGGCCCCGTAGGTCACGCTGACAAAAGCAGGCCGCAGCGCCGCGATCTGCTCCGTGGCCTGCTGCACCCGGGCCAGGCTGGCGTTGGTCTTGGGCGGGAACACCTCAAAGGAAAGGGTATAGACCTCGCTGGTGATCACATCCGTCAGTCTCATGGCGATCCTCCTCGCTTCCGCGCCGCCGTCTTGCTTTTTTCCCGGGAGTGTGCTATACTCCACGCATTGCCGGAGTGGTGGAATGGCAGACGCAGCGGACTCAAAATCCGCCGCCCTCACGGGCTTACGGGTTCAAGTCCCGTCTCCGGCACGCACCACACAGCCGCGGACCACCGCGGTTTTTTCATGCCCCCAGAAAGCGGCGGAGCGCGCCGGGCCGGTTGTGGCAGTAGCCCTGCCAGCCCCGGTTGAGTGCCGCCTCCACGTTCAGGACGGTGTCATCGATGAACAGGGTCCGCTCCGGTATCAGGCCGAAGGTCTTCTCCATCAGGGCGAAGATGGCGGGGTCCGGCTTCAGGAGCTTCACCCGGGAGGAGATCAGCTTTCCGTCGAAGAGCCGGAAAAAGTCATACTTCTGCTCCAGGTAGGCGAAGGCGCCGTCGTGGTAGTTGGACAGGACGTAGGCTTTCTTGCCGTGGGCCTTCACCGCCTCCAGGGCCTCGATGCCCTCCGGCACGGTGTGCTTCAGGTCCATCCAGTTGAAAAGGAAGTGGCGCACCGCCTCCCGCAGCTCCGGAGCCCGCACGGTCATGGCCTCCACCGCCTCCTCATAGCTGAGGGTGCCGTGGTCCAGCATGGCCCAGTAGGGGGTGGAGGTGACATGCTCCCTCACCCGCCTGCCCAGCTCCGGATCCCCGGGAAACAGCTCATCGGTCAGCTCCTGCGGGCTGAACACCACCAGCACATTTCCCACGTCAAAAACCACGCTGTCCAGCCGGTCCCAGGGCATGCTTTCATATCGGTCATCGATGGTCAGGAACATCGTTCTTCCTCCTCAGCGTTCCCGGTAGGTGGGGTTCCATGAGATGGTCATCAGGCCCACGCCGTTCTCCCGGCCGTTGCCGATCCCGGTGGACACCGCCCAGGTGAAGCTGTCCTGGTCCCGGACGGTGAGCACCCCGGACCAGTCCGCCAGCAGCAGCCAGGCATCCTCGTCCACGGGCTGCCACAGCACCCGGTCCACCCGGGCCTCCTTGAGCTCGAAGCCGCAGCCCTCCCCCTGCCTGGCCAGCCACTGGTTCAGCCGGTAGGATTCCAGCCAGGCCGGGTCCGGGTCCGGGGCGATGCCCACCGGCGAGGCGTTCAGCTCGAAATCCCAGGTGGTGCCGTTCTCCGCGTGCTCCAGGTCCTCGTCAAAGTCCAGGGTCTCCCAGCTGGGGAAGGCCCCCTGGTAGCCATAGCGTTCATGGGCCGCATAGAGACTGGGCCGCAGCCTGGACAGCACCACCAGCCAGAGCCGGCTGGAGATGGTTTCCACGCGGAACAGGGGCTGCATATTGCCCCCCGCAAAGGCCGCCCGGACTTCCCGTTGCATACGCCCGGGCTCCTGCAGCAATGCCTGCGTGTCCTCGCGTTTCGTGTCCAGCGCCATACGGGTCAGAAACACCCGGAGTCCCTCCTGTCCCCTGTTTCTCAGACGCCCAGCTTCTCCGCCGCCTCGTCCACGTCCAGGGTGGCAAAGTAGTCCCTGGGCTCCTCCGCCCGGCGGATCAGGCGGAAGCTGCCGTCCGGCCGGTAGAGGATCTCCGCGGACCGGAGCCGGCCGTTGTAGTTGTAGCCCATGGCAAAGCCGTGGGCGCCGGTGTCGTGGATGATCACCAGATCCCCCTCCCGGATCTCCGGCAGGGCCCGGTTGATGGCAAACTTGTCGTTGTTCTCGCACAGGCAGCCCGTGACGTCGTAGACATGGTCGCAGGGGGCTTCCCGCTTGCCCGCCACGGTGATGTGGTGGTACGCGCCGTACATGGCCGGGCGCATGAGGTTCACCGCGCAGGCGTCCAGGCCGATATAGTGGCGGTAGGTGTCCTTGTGGTGGGTGGCATGGGACACCAGCCAGCCCATGGGGCCTGTCATCCAGCGCCCCAGCTCGGTCTTGATGGCCACCCCGCCCTGCGGGAACTCCCGCTCATAGGCCGCCTGCACGCCCCGGCCCACCGCCAGGATGTCCGTCTTCTCCTGGTCCGGGCGATAGGGGATCCCCACGCCGCCGGAGAGGTTGATGAAGGCGACCTCCAGCCCGGTCTCCTCCGCCAGCTCCCGGGCGGTGCGGAAGAGCAGCGCCGCCAGGGTGGGATAGTAGGCGTTGTCCGTGTTGTTGCTGGAGAGGAAGGCATGCAGGCCGAAGCGCTTCGCCCCCAGCCCCTTCAGCCGCGTCAGGCCCTCCACCAGCTGGGCCCGGGTGAAGCCGTACTTGGCCTCGCCGGGATTGCCCATGATCTCCGTGCCGATGCGGAAATCCCCGCCGGGGTTGTAGCGGCAGCAGACCGTCTCCCCGATGCCCCCGTTGCGGCGCAGGATATCGATGTGGGTGATGTCGTCCAGGTTGATGATGGCCCCCAGGCGGGAGGCGTGGAGAAACTCCTCCTCCGGCATGGCGTTGGCGGAGAACATGATCTCCTCCCCCCGGAACCCGCAGGCCTCCGCCAGCATCAGCTCCGTCTCCGAGGAGCAGTCCAGTCCGCAGCCCTCCTCCCTGAGGATCCGCAGGATGGCCGGATTGGGCAGGGCCTTCACCGCAAAGTATTCCTTGAAATGCTCACACCAGGAGAACGCTTGCTGCAGGGCCCGGGCATTCTCCCGGATCCCCTGCTCGTCGTAAAGATGGAAGGGGGTGGGCCAGCGTCTGGCCGCCTCCTGGAACACCGCATCGGGCATGCTGAAATTGGGCAAGTTCCTTTCCTCCCTCGGCGCAGTCAATTTCCATATGATTGTACCATGTCCCTCCGGCTCCTTCAAGTTCTTTTCTTGTATCCGATTTCCGTCCCGGGCGCCTGAAATAGCGAACATATGTTTGATTTTTCCACCGGGATGTGGTATGATGAAGGGGAACATCAGGGAAGGCGGGAGCACGATGCAGAATGGACGGAAGGACAACCAGCAGCGCATCCTGGAATTCATCCGCAGCGAGATCCAGACCAAGGGATATCCGCCCTCTGTGCGAGAGATCGCCGTCGCGGTGGGCCTGAAGTCCACCTCCACCGTCCACGGCCATCTGCGCCGGCTGGAGAAGAAAGGGCTGCTGCACCGGGACGCCATGAAGCCCCGGGCCATGGAGCTCACGGAGGAGCGGGAGAGCGCGGTGCCCACGGTGGCCGTGCCGGTGCTGGGCCACGTCACCGCCGGACTGCCCATCCTGGCGGAGGAAAACCTGGAGGAGTACATCCCCCTGCCGGAGACCCTGCTGGGGGACGGCGAGCATTTTGTGCTCCGGGTCCATGGGGACAGCATGATCGAGGCCGGGATCCTGGACGGCGACCGGATCATCGTCCGCCGTCAGCAGGAGGCCAACAACGGGGAGATCGTGGTGGCCATGGTGGAAGACTCCGCCACGGTGAAACGCTTCTACAAGGAGCACGGTCACTTCCGCCTTCAGCCGGAAAACCGCAGCATGCAGCCCATCCTGGTGGATGAGGTCACCATCCTGGGCAAGGTGGTCTCCCTTTTCCGCCTCATCAAGTGAACAGGAGGATCCCATGACCGACTATGCTTTGCTCTGCGCCCAGGCGGACTCCCTGGCGGAGGGCTGCCGGAAGCCCCTGCCCCTGCTGGCCAACGCCGCAGCCCTGCTCTGGGAGACCCTGCCGGACATCAACTGGGCGGGGTTCTACCTGCTCAGCGGGGACGAGCTGCTCCTGGGGCCCTTCCAGGGAAAGATCGCCTGCACCTGCATCCGGCTGGGCCGGGGAGTCTGCAGTGCCGCCGTTCAGGCCCGCCTGCCCCAGCGGGTGGCGGACGTCCACGCTTTCCCCGGCCATATCGCCTGCGACCCCGCCTCCCGCAGCGAACTGGTGCTCCCCATGATCCTTCCCTCCGGGGAGATCCTGGGGGTCCTGGATCTGGACAGCACCTCTCCGGCCCGTTTCACCCGGGAGGATGAGGAGGGCCTGCAGGCCTTCGTGCAAACCCTGCTGACCCGGGCCGACTGGGACGCGGGCCTGATCTGACGGCCCCTCCCCCCACAGCAAAACCCGCCCACCATGTGCATGATGGAGCGGGTCTTTTTATGCGGCTTCTGTCACTTGGTGCCGAAGAGGCGGTCGCCCGCATCCCCCAGGCCGGGAACGATGTAGCCGTGGTCGTTGAGGTGCTCATCCAGGCCGGCCACGTAGATGTCCACGTCCGGGTGATCCTGCTGGATCCGCTTCACACCCTCGGGAGCGGCGATCAGGTTGAGCATGCGGATGTGGGTGCAGCCCCGCTGCTTGATGAAGGAGATGGCCGCGCTGGAGCTGCCGCCGGTGGCCAGCATGGGATCCAGCACCAGGATCTCCCGGTCCTGGGCGTCCGCGGGCAGCTTGCAGTAGTATTCCACGGGCTCCAGGGTCTCCGGATCCCGGTACAGGCCGATGTGGCCCACCTTGGCCGTGGGGATCAGGTTCAGCACGCCGTCCACCATGCCCAGACCGGCCCGGAGGATCGGCACCACCGCGAGGGCCAGACCCGACAGCATTTTGCAGGTGGTCTTGCTGATGGGGGTCTCCACCTCCACCTCCTCCGTCTTCAGGTCCCGGGTGGCCTCGAAGGTCATCAGCATGGTGATTTCCTCCAGGAGCTCCCGGAATTCCTTCACCCCGGTATTTTTGTCCCGCATGATGGAGAGCTTGTGCTGGATCAGCGGATGATCAAAGACGACAACCTTTCCCATTCTCAAAAACCTCCTTAGCAGCTGGGAAGATTCCTCCTGGACATTATACCGGATTGGCCGGAAAACGCAATGCCCTTTGCCGAATTCTTTCCGCTGCCTTTGCCGAATTCTTTCCGCTGCCTTTTTTCTCCATCTCTCCCCGGGGCTGCCGGATGCCGCCGGACCGAAAAGGACCGGCAGCGTTTCACTGCCGGTCACGGGGTCGATCACAGGCTGCTGTCGGGATCACTGCTGTCCTGGCTGCGGCCGGCTCTGCGGCTGCGCCGCCGGGTTCCCTGTCCCTGCGGGTCAAGGTCGGCCATGGCCTGGTCCACGATGGAGCTGGCCTCCTGCCGGAGCTGGGACTGGGTGTCCGGCACTGCGGAGGAAGCTGTTCCGGGCTGCGCCCACACGGAGGCGGGTTCCTGCCCCTTGGGCTGGAAGCTGCCGGCCCCGGTATAGGCCGTTCCGCCGGCCGGGGCGGAGGGCGAAGCGGGCGCCCAGGGCGTGGCGGAAGCCTGGCTCTGGGGCTGGGCCGTCTGATCCTTCGGCTGGGATGCAGGTGCGCTCTGGGGAGCCGCGGCGCCCGCTGCCGAAGCAGCGGCGGGGCCCCAGGAGGCAGCGGATACCGGCGGCTGATAGGAATTCACCGGACTCTGGTAACCTGCGCTCTGGGCCGGCTGTCCGCTGTAGCCCGCCCTGGTCGGCTGCGCCGGCGAGGCACCGGGCTGCCTGGGCTGTCCCTGGGGACTGCCTGCGGGCTGCTGAGGCCGGCTCTGGCCCTGCCCGGTCCGCTGCTGCGGCCGTCCCTGGGCACTGCCGGTCTGGGCGCGGCTCTGGCCTGTCTGACCGGCAGAACCCGTCTGCCTGGCATAGGGGCTGGCCTGGGGCTGCCTGGCCGCCGCTGCGTCCGCGGCGCTCTGGGCCTGTGTCCTGCGCTGGGCAGCGCGCTGGGCCGCCAGCTTCCGGTTCCGGCTGTGGAGATAGTAGATATATCCGCCCCCGGCGGCGCCCACGCCCAGCAGGCCCAGGAGGACCCACCCCAGGGGCGATCCGCCGTCGTTCTTCTGGGTCACGGGGACGGTGGTGCCGATGGGGACAGGCCCCTCCGAGGCCTCCGGGGTCGGGATGGTCTCGGTCACGATCCCGACCACCGGAGACTCGGTCTCCAGGGGGATCACTTCCACATTCTGCACGGGGAGGTCCGTCGGCGCCGTCACCGCTTGGGGAGCGGGCGTCGGGCTGACGTAGGGAGCCACCGTGGCCATGGGGACCCAGGTGGCATAGGCCACGTTGCCGGAACTCTCCGGATCAGACCAGGTCTGGGCATTCTGCTGCTCCACGGACACCACCGGGGCAGCCGTGACCGTGGTCTTGCTGCCGGTGTTCCCGCTGTTGTTCCGCAGGCCCTGGACGTACTCCTGGCTCTGGAGGAACTCCTCGAACTCGCCCATGGTCAGGTGCCGGAAGAAGTCGCCCTTCACATAGCCCTGCACCCCGTTGTATTCCACCCAGTACCAGGTTTCCCCGTTGACGTTCTTCGTTCCCAGCACCAGGCACATGGCATACTGTCTCAGCTTGCCCACCACATCGGAGCCGGTGGAAGACGTGCGGCGCATGTTGACGATGCCGCCGTTCTTGGAGTAGATATAGCCGTAGCTGGAGAGCATGTCCATGCTGTTCATCTGGGGCGTGACCACCACCTGGGGCTGGGGCGCCGGCTCGGATGCGTTCAGGTAGGCATCCAGTTCCCGGTCCGTCATCACCCGGAGCATATCCGAGCGGACATAGCCCCAGGCGCCCTCCAGGAAGACATGGTGCCAGGGCCAGCCGTCCTCCGTGTCATAGACCTGCCCGTCCACATAGACGATGGTCTCCTGCTTCAGGACATTGAGGATGATTGACCGGTCATTGGGCGCCTGGCGGAGCATGACATTGTCGCCGATGCTCACCGCATAGCCCTGCCACTGGGCAGGCTCCGCGGTGGGGACCGGGGTGGGCGCGGACGCCTGCTGCTCCCGCTCATGGGCTTCGAGATAAGGCTGGGCCTGGGCGGCATTCAGCCGGGTCAGGGCCTCATCCTGCACGTAGCCCAGGTTCCCGTCCAGGTCAGCCACGCTGCTCCATGCCTGGCCATACTCGTCATAGTACTGTTTCTCCACGATCACCAGCGTGCCCGCTGTCAGGACCTTCACCGGGGACGCGCCGCCGTTGATCCCCTGGAACAGCACCACGTCCTGGCTGGCCATGGCGTAGCCGGCATACTGGGCCGGAGCCGGGGTCACCACCATGACGGGGACCGTGGGGGTCACCGGGACCTGAGTGGCCGGGGCCTGGGTCACCGGAGCCGGGGTCACCGGGGCCTGGGTCACAGGCGCCTCCGTCACCGGCGGCGGGGTCACCGGGGCCTCCGTCACCGGAGCCGGGGTGATGACCTCCGCGGGCACCTCCGCCCGGGGCTCCGTGGTGGCCATGGGATTGGCCAGGGTCTCCTGGTAATCATCGCTCTCCGCCTGGCTCAGGACATTCAGGAACTTGGACATGATGTAGCCGCTCTTCCCCTCGAAGACGACCTTGCTCCAGGCCCGTCCCTTGCTGTCCATCTCCTCCTCGATCACCCAGACGTAGGTGCCGCTCTTGCTGATCTGCTTGACCCTGCTGGCGTTCTCGCTGGCGGTCTTCCGGAGATTGACGCCCTTGCCGTTGGTCACTGCCCAGCGGTCCACGATCTGTCCCACCGGGATGGGGGTCTCCTCCACGGAGATCAGCCGCCGGAAGGTGAAACTGACCTCGGCCGGGCTGGCCGTGCCGTCCCGGGAGACCGTGACCGTCACCTGAGCGGGTTCCGCCGTGTCCGCGTCAAAGCCCTCCGGCAGCAGGCCGGCGTCCGGAGTCAGGGTCAGGCTGGTATTGCCGGGGATGGTCATGCCGAAGGGCTCCACCAGGTCATTCCCGCCCACGCTCCGGTAGCGGATGGTCACCTGGCCGTCCACCGGCGGGGGCAACTGCACATAGAAGACCACCTCGGCGGGGTCCGGGGTGCCGTCCATGTCCACCGCGACCTGCACGCTCTCCGCCTGGTTGGCGGAGAAGAGATACCCCTCGGGGATCCGGGCTGTGACGGTGTGGGTCTCGTTGCCGTTCAGCTGCAGGGTCTCCCGGGCCACCTCGCTGCCGTCCTCCCCGGAGACATAGCGCACCGTCAGGCTGGCGCTCTCGGGGATCCGCTCATAGATAAACTGGATCGCCTCCGGGGAAGCCAGGCCCGCGGCGTCCACGGTCACCACAGCCTCGCCGGCCTGGTTCTCCTCCAGGCGATAGCCCTGGATGCTCTCCGCAAAGACGGTCTGACTCAGGCCGCAGCCAACATTCACCGTCTTTTCGCTCAGCACCTGCCCGTCCGCGGTGACGGCGCGCACCGGCACATCCACGCTGGTGATGTTCTTCCGCAGCACGAAGATGACCTCCTGCATGCTGGGAACGCCCTCCGCGCTGACCGTGATGCTGGGCTCCGCGGGGATGCTGTACATCAGGCTGTAGCCCTCCAGGGGCTGGATCCGGATGGTCTCCTGGCTGTTGGAGGCCACATCCACCACCTGGCGCTGGAGCTCCTCCCCCTCCTCCGTCTGGTAGATCACCACAATGGCGGCGCTGCCGGGGAGGGCCCGGTAGACGAAGGTCACCTGGTCATGGCTGGGGCTGCCGCTGCCGTCCACGGTCACCGACACCTCGCCGGGCTGGCCTTCCGCCAGGGCATAGCCCTGGAAGCTCCTGGCGCTGATCGTCTGGCTGCTCCCCGTGGCGATGGAGACGGTCTCCTGTCCCAGGACGGTCCCATCCTCCGCCCGGTGCACCACCTGCACCGCGGCACTGGCGGGCAGGGCGCGATAGTAGAAGGTCACCGTACCCTGGCTGATGACGCCCTGACCGTCCACCGTCACCAGCACCTCGCCGGGCTGATAATCCACAAGGGCATAGCCCGGGTATTCCTTTGCATAGACCGTCTGGCTGCTTCCGGCGCCGATGGAGACGCTCTCATAGCCCAGCACCGTGCCGTCCTCCGTCTGGTACACCACCTGCACGGCGGCACTGGCGGGCAGGGCACGATAGTAGAAGGTCACGCTGTTCGGGCTGATGACCCCCTGGCCGTCCACTGTCACCAGCACCTCGCTCGGCTGGCCCTCCGCCAGGGCATAGCCCTGGAATTCCTTGGCAGGGACCGTCTGGCTGCTCCCCGTGGCAATGGCAAGGCTCTCCTGGCCCAGCACGGTGCCGTCCTGCGCCTGATACACCACCTGGACGGCAGCGCTGGAAGGCAGGGCGCGGTACACGAAGGTCACGGTGCCCTGGCTGATGACGCCCTGGCCGTCCACCGTCACCAGCACCTCGCCCGGCTGGCCCTCCGCCAGGGCATAGCCCTGGTACGACGCGGCGCTGACCGTCTGGCTGTCTCCGGTGGCAATGGTGTAGCTTTCCTCCCCCAACAGCGTCCCGGCCTCCGCCCGGTGCACCACCTGCACGGCGGCGCTGGCGGGCAGGGCGCGGTACATGAAGGTCACGGCATTGACCGTGGCGTTTCCGCCGCCGTCCACCGACACCGTCACCTCGCCGGGCTGGCCCTCCGCCAGCACATACCCGCTGAACTGCTGCGCCGTGAAGACCCGGGTCTCCCCGCTGGGGATCTCCTCGTTGCGCTGATAGATCACCGAGCCGTCCTCCGCCAGGCAGGACACCGTCACCATGGCGCTGGAGGGCAGCTGGCGCAGCACAAAGACCACCTCGGTCTGGGTGGCATTGCCCTGGGCATCCACCTGGACGGTGACCTCCCGGGGCGCGTAGTCCACCGGCGTGTACCCCTCCATGGCGTTCGCGTAGAAGGTCTGAGCGCTGCCGGGCTCCAGGGCATAGACCTGCCGGCTCAGCTCCTGCCCCATCTCATCCCGGTGGATCACAGTCACGTCCACCGGCTGGGCCTGGGGCTGGGGCTCGGGCTCCTCCACCGGGGGCTCCCAGGTGGAGAGATAAAGATAAATCACCGCCAGCGGGTTCCCGCCGGCATCACAGGCAGTCAGGGCAATGGCCAGATCCGTGTTGATCTGCGCTCCCGCGTCCACCGCCATATCGAGCTGCAGCTCACTGCCGGAGAGCATCGTGGCCTGATCCGTGGACCAGGACGCGATCTGTCCCGTGGGGTCCGCCAGCTGGATCCGGACAGGCGATCCGAGCGCTTCCCCGGGGATCTGGGCCCAGTAGGAAACACCGTCCTGCCCCACCGGCACCGCCAGGGTTGACTCCCCGTTGTCGCCCCAGGCCACCAGGATCTGCAGGTCGCCCGCCGCCATGGCCGGCAGCGCCGTCAAAAGCAGCACCACGGCCAGTACCATGGCCACGCAGGCACGAAGACCGGTCTCAAACCGCTTCATTGTGTACCCTCCTCTGCAGCTTTCCGCTGCTCCTCCATTTTACCCCCAGCGCATGTCTTTGTCAACGCAGGGCAATTTTTGTGTCCTTGCAGGATTTTGCCCCCCGGGTCGAGAATGAACTCCCATCAACCTGGGATCCGTTCCCGGACAGGAGGCCAAGCCTATGAACGATGAACAATTGATGGAAACCGTCCTCTCCAAAGAGGTTGTCTATCCCGGCGTCATCCTCCGCCTGGAGCACTGGCAGGTGCGTCTGCCCAACGGCCACCAGGCCCTGCGGGAGGTTGCCTGTCACATCGGGGCCTCCGCCGTGGTGGCCGTGGATGACCGGCAGCGGGTCCTGCTGGTGAAGCAGATGCGCGCCGCTGTGGGCCGCATCACCACCGAGATCCCCGCCGGCAAGCTGAACTTCGCGGGAGAGGATCCCCTGGAGTGCGCCCGGCGGGAGCTCTCCGAGGAGACCGGCTGCACCGCCGCCCACTGGCAGGAGCTCACCGCCATGGAGTCCAGCCCGGGCATCCTCACCGAGCGCATCCACATCTACCTGGCCACGGAGCTGAGCATGGGCGCCTCCCATCCGGACGACGACGAGTTCGTGGATGTGGAGCGCATCCCCCTGCAGGAAGCCGTGGCCCGGGTCATGGACGGCACCTTTCGGGACGCCAAGACCAGCCTCGGCATCCTCATGGCCGCCCAGGTGCTCTCTCACTGAGACAACGGGACAGGGGCCGGTTTTGTTCCCGCTGCGGTCAATCTTTTCCGCGCGGGAGATCTCCGGACAGAGTGAAAAGGGAAAGCCCTCCGCGCCGCTTTCCCTTTTTTCGTCCCCCGGAAACGCCGGTTCACGCCCGGGCGTCTCCCGCCGGGTCCGCGTCCTCCGCGGGTTCCGCCGGTCCCAGCTCCCCGCGGATCTTCATCAGGATGATGCCCAGGCGGTTCTCCCCCCGCAGGGTCCTGCTGTCCACGCCCCACCAGGTATCGTGCCAGGTGTTGCCCTCCATCAGCGGGGCGTCGCCGGTGGCCGCCAGCTCTGCGGCCAGCCGGGGATTCTGGGTGAATTTTGCCCGGACGACCTCCTCCATGACGCCTTCCCGGACAGATGCCCAGTCCGGCCGGAGGAGCACCCGCCTTCCCAGTCTCTTGGCCGCGGCGCCCGACAGGCCGCTGAACCGGTCCCGCTCCTGCGGATCCAGGACCTTGGCCGACTGGAAAGCCGCCTCGCTGTTCCGGTAGCTGCGGCCGTCCCACACCAGATCCGCCTCGAACATGTTGCTCAGGAAGCCGTACACTCCCCGGAAACTCGTGATAGCCTCTCTCATCGCCAGCACTTCCTTTCCTCACGGCAGGATTATACCGGATCCACAGCCCGGCGCAAGGAACCTGCGGTTCACCGCCGCCGGCCGCCGCAAGCCCTTGTCTCTCCTGTGTTTTCAGGTGTCTTCGCATTGACATCCCCCTGCTTCCGTTGTATAATGCCCCCTGTCATTATGCGTCTGCAGGCGGCTGGATCCCATCCGTCCGGGCAGATGGCGAAGGAAGGTCATCCGATGAACGATGTGATTCAGATACTGGCAGAGCAGTTCGCCAAGGCCCTGGAGGGGGCCGGCAGCCCGCAGGAGCTGGAGGAGCTCCGCGTTGCCTTCCTGGGCAAGAAGGGCCAGCTCACCGCCCTGCTCAAGAACGTCGGCAGCATGAACGACGAGATGAAGAAGACCGTGGGCCGGCAGATCAACGAGCTCAAGCGCAGCTTTACCGAGATGCTGACCCAGCGGCTGGAGGCCCTCCAGGCCGCCGAAATGCAGCGGGAGCTGGAGTCCGTCCCGGTGTTTGACGTGTCCATGCCGCCCCGGCTGCACCAGGGCTCCTGGCATCCCATCACCCTGGTACAGCGGGAGTGCGAGGCCATCTTCCGCTCCATGGGCTTCACCGTGGAGGATTACAGCGAGGTGGTGACGGACTACGAGTGCTTCGAGTCCCTGAACATCCCCAAGTACCACCCCGCCCGGGACATGCAGGACACCTACTATCTGACCAACGGGCAGCTGCTGAAGACCCAGACCTCCGCCGCCCAGAACGCCATCTACCGCAAATACCGTGACGCGCTGGTCAACGACGGGGTGCCGATCAAGGCCATCTTCCCCGGACGCTGCTTCCGCAACGAGGCCACGGACGCCTGCCACGAAAACACCTTTTTCCAGATGGAAGGCGTGATGGTGGACCGGAACATCTCCATCTCCAACCTGATCTACTTCATGAAGACCATGCTCTCCGAGGTCTTTCA
>JAEEGL012175032.1_pt1 | contig 13131 bp, 8 predicted proteins | sample 9134231 | NCBI WGS metagenome assembly JAEEGL01 (sample SAMN16246548, study PRJNA631951) | gut metagenome | biome: gut microbiome; feature: rumen; material: fiber-attached | host: Bos | place: Iran: Karaj | collected 2018-10
AAAAGGAAAATATAAAAGATTATTAATTATTTAAAATTATTCTATTTTATTCTATATAATTATATGATATGATTAATAATTAAATTTATTTTCAAAAGTAAATTCTTTTAATCTTAGAATAATTATTTAGACAAAAATAATAATATTTTAATCTAAATTTTTATTTTTTTTTGACAAATAATTAATTAAATATATAATTATTATATATTATTTTTTTCATTTGATTTTTAATTTTTGAATTTTGAATGAGAAGCATTTTTCATTTCAACATAAATTAACAACTTTAAAAACTTTCTATCAATAACAATATTTCCTTCAATAGCTTTTCCAAGAATTTTACTCTTAATAGTATATAAAGCAATAATAATTAAACAAACAGAAATAATAAAAACATCAGTAATAGGAATAAAAGAATATTTTTGATCACTTAATAAATCAAAAGAATAAAAAATAGTAACAAGAGCAAAAACCAAAATAACACAATTAATTAAGATAATAGCTTTAATTTTATTTTGTAAATAAACTAACTCTCCATTATAAATATTAATCAAATCATTAATTTTCCCAAAATGATTGCATAAATTTTTAGTTTCTCTTTGATTATCATTATTAATAATAATGTTAAAATGACTTCTTTTAAAAACAGGATCTTTAATTTTATAAAAATCTAAATTTCCATTTTTTAAATGATAAATATTATCTTTTTGTAAATCAATAGATTTCTTAATAAGAAAATTAACATTATCATTATAAATAGGATAATTTAATTTAAATAAAAAAGAGATAAGACATAATCCAATAGGAATAATAGAAAAGAAAACTTTAATAAAGTTAACAACTTGATCAGGTTGATTATGAACATAACCATTTTCACTAGGAACAAAACCTAAAAGAGACATAATAGAAAGAGGAATAGCTTGAGCAAATAAAGAAACAAATTTAGGAATAAAAGAAGAACAAACAGTAAATATACCTTCATTTCTTTTCCCAGTAAAAAATTCATCATAATCTATTGTATCACTTAATAAAACATCATTTAAATATGCTCCACTTGCTGGAAATGATGTTAAAATTGCAGAAAATATTAATAAATATTTAGAACCTATTTTACAGAAATTAAATAATGAAAATGGTATTGTACATAATAATGAATAACTTAACCAACATTTTCTTTTACCATATTTTGAAACTAAATAATGCCATATTATACAAAATATTATACAACATATGAAAAAAGTACTTATTGTTAATCCTAAATAATAATTCACTGAACATTCTAAATTTTCTAATGGAATATTATTTAAAATACAATATTTTTGAGGATTTATTATTATATTTAAAAAAAAAGGAAGCATTGTTGAAAATATTGTCGTTATTGAAACATCTAAAATCCAAGGAAAAAGTAAAGAAAAAAAAGGTTTATTATTAATTAATTGATATAAAGAAGGAATAAAAGATAAAGAATCAGTATTAAAAGAACTATTTTTTTCTTTAATTTCTAAACTTAATAAAATAATACTTAAAATGAAGAAAATTCCAATAGATAAACTTAAAGTAAAAAGAGATTTTTCATTGCTTTTAACATTACACATTATTTTACAATTTCTAATACATTTCTCAATATCATAAATAAGAGGATTATTAAAGCAAACAGAGCAATCACATTCATCGAAATATTTATTTAAAATAACAGGAGCAGAAGAAGCAAATAAGACTCCAATATATTGAAAAACATAGAAAAAGAAATATAATCTTTCTCTTTGTTTAGAATTAGAACTTAATTCAGGTCCAAGAGCTAAATAAGGAACATTAGTAATAGTTTCAGCAATAAAAAATAAAACATAAAAAACACCAAAATAAATAGATAAATTATAAGTTCCTGTTTTCATTGAAGGAGGACTAAATAATAATATTAGAAATACACTATAAAAACCACATCCAAATATCATAAAAGGTTTTCTTCTACCAATTGAAGTTTTTAATTCATCTGATAAATGTGCTATTATAGGTTTTAATAATATTTCTATTCCTCTTGCCAACGTCACAAAAAATGATATATATACTAATGATGCTCCTATTGATTCATAATATATCATTGCGTGAATATTTAATAATATAAAACATGACATTTTACCAAAAGATGGTAATGAATAATATATTAATATACTTAATGGTATTTTATCGAAATCTTCTTTATCTTCTAATTTTGAATCTAATAATAATGAATTTTCATTATCTTCATTTTTATTTAATTGATTTCTTTCTAAATTATTATTTTCTTCATTGCTTGAGTCTTTTAAAACTTCATGTGTGTAAATTTTTTCTATTTGAGATTTTGTTATTGAAGATAAAGTAATTTTTTCAAAGGGAGGATTATTTAAATGGGACATTTTATTTTTTAATTTTTTTATTTTTTAAAATTTTTAAGAATTGAATATTTTATTTTTTATAATTATTTTATATATTATTCACTAAATACATTTACGAAATCATCATTGTAATCTGTTGAAGTAGTTGATGTAAAATTATTTTTCCTTAAATTAAAAGTACTAAATTTTCTAAGTTTAAAATGTTTATTTATATTATTGTTTTTATTAATAATAGGAAAAAAAGAAGAATATTTTATTTTTGTTTCTCTTTTACTTTTCGTTAAAATAGAAATTTTATTAAATTCTTGAATTAAATTTGATAAAACATTTTTATGAGAATTGTGATTTTTAATATATAAATTAGATATAATGTCTTTTTTACTATTATTAATTTTTATTCTTTTTAATATTACTTTATTTAATTCTCTTTTTCTTTCATTTTCAATTTTTTCGATTGCAGAATTTAAAAAAAAATCATATTTTGTTTCTTCAAAATTATTATTATTATTATTATATAAAGTCATATTTTCAGATTTAAATTTAGGATGATAAGCTATTGTTAAAAAAAGATTATCATTTAAAGGAGAAGATGCAATTTTTGATTGAATTGTTCTTAATTTTTTATTATTTATTTTTTTAAATAAATTGTGTTTTAATAAACTTAATTTTGTTTTTGAAAATAAATCTAATTTCGATAATAAATTTTTTTGACTGAAATTTTTAATTTTTAATTTATCAATTTTTATCATTTTTTCATTATCATCTTTTAAATTTCTTAAAAAATCAAATTTTCTTTCCATTAAATTTCAAAAGTATAAAAAAAATAAAAAAAAAAAGAAAAAATAAAGAAAAAAAAAAAATAAAAAACCATTTTTTAAATAAATAATTATTTTACTCTTTAACATAATGAGCAATAATTTCACCAACAAATTCTCCATGAGGATCAGTAGATTTAAAACCTGCTAAATTACTTTCATATAATTCAATAATAGACTTATCAACTTCATCAATATTAATTTTATGTTTATAAATAATTCTACAAACAAAAACTTGATTAGCTTCTTCAAAAGTAATTCCTCCATTATCTAAAAATAAAATATGTAATCCACTTTCTTTTTCTTTATTAATATCTCTTCCAGATTTAGTTCCATAAACACTGAAAATATTATTATATTTCTTCTCAAAAAAAGATAAAGTAAAATAATTACTATTATTAATAAATTCATAAGTGTATCTTTCAGGTTTCACATATACTGTTACTACTGGCTTTCTCCATACTACTCCGAATTGAGCCCATCCTATTGCCATACTATTGTATTTGTCTTTGGTTCCTGATGATAATATTGCTGGAGCTTCTGGAAGAGTTATTGATGATAAACGAGTTATTGATTTGTAGGTTGATGTCTCTTTTAAAGAATTCATTTTTTTTTTTTTTATATAAATTTATTTTTTTTTTTAGTTTATTTTTTTTAATGGTTTTATGGATTAAATTTTAAATCATTATTCTACTTTTTTTTGGGATGTTTAATTAGGGTTTTTTTTCATTTTTTTATTTTAATTTCTATTTTTTAATGTTTTTTTTTTTAATTTTTTATATTTTTTAATAGATTATTTATTTTTTCTTTTTTTTAATTAATAAAAGTTGGATGGATTTTTTTTTGATTTTTGGGAATAATTAATTGGATTAATTTATTTATTTTAATTTATATTTAATATTTTGTGGATGAATTTTATTAATTTAATTCCATTAATTTCACTATATTATTTTAAAGTATTTATTCTTTTTTATATATTATTTTAAATAACTTAATACAAATTATATTTAAAAAATCAAGAATAAAAATTAGAAAAACAAACATAAAATATTATTTAATTAAATGGAATCAAAATATTATTCTTTAATAAGAATGATAGATATGTTTGGAGTACCTCCTTTATTTACAATAAGAGGACACCAAACATTTCAAACATCAATAGGTGCAATTTTAACAATAATTTGTATATTCCTTATGCTAATATATATATCATATTTTGTAAATCAAATGATTACTCATTCAGATCCAAATATTTTATCAACAATATATAACGAAGAAAATCCATTACCTGTTTATTTATCAAATAAAAACTTTTCTTTTGCTTTTGGACTTCAAAATGAAGATTATACTAATTATATTGATGAAAGTATTTATAATATTAATGCTATTCAAACTAAAGTTTATTTAAAAAATAATAATGAAAGTGAAATATATAATAAACCAATTAATATAATTAGATGCAATGAATTTTCTTTTCATTCTATTCCTGAATATTTTGATCAATTGCCTTTAAAGGATTTATATTGTTTAAATAATAGTGAATATGAATTAGAAGGAGAATATAAAAGAGAAATATTTAGTTATTTAAAATTAAATTTTACAAAATGTATTAATTCAACAAGTAATAATTTTACTTGTAAATCAAATGAAAGAATTAATGAAATATTAGCAGGAGGTTATTGGGGAATTTTTATGAATGATTATAATGTTGTTCCAAGACAATATAAATTTCCTTATAAAATATATGGAAAAAATATATATAATGGTTTTTCAATTGATTACTTTGAAGATATTCTTTTCTTTTTAAAAACTGTTGAAATTATCACTGATTCAGGATATTTATTTGAAGATAATAATAATTTAAAATTTAGTGTTTATGATTATTTTCAAAGTAATATTGTTCATAAACATTCTAATAATTTTTTGTCTTTTACAATTAGACTTTCTTCCAAAAGAGAAGTTTATGAAAGATCTTATATTAAAATACAAACTATTTTTTCTAATTTCGGAGGAATGTTAAAAATTATTTTATTATTTGGTGAATATTCTATTTATTTTATTAGAATGACATTATATAAAAATTACATTTTGGAATTTTTCAATATGGATGAAAGTGAAATAAGATTAAAAAAAGTAAAAGAAATAATATTAAAAAATAAAAAAAAATTAAATTCTCAAAATAAACAAAATTTAAATAGTTTTATAGACTCAAAAAATGATGGTAATTCTTTTATTTTAATGTCAAAAAGTATGTTGACTCATAAAGAAAAAAGCTCTCCTAAATTAAATGTCATTGACAATAAAAAGAAAAAAGTAAATCAATATAACTTATTTCCTAATTATCAAAATGAAAATTCAAATAAATATAAATTTATATCAAAAAAAACTTTTAACGAAAGAAACGATAAACTTAATAATTATTTTTTAAATCCAACATTGGACATAGAAAAAAGAAAATCTTTTTTTTATAATCCAAATTCAAATATTAATTCAATTTCAAATAAAGAAACACTTAAACTAAATAATAAAAGAAATTCTGTAATTTTTCCTGAAAGATCAATAAAACAATTACAAAAAATTTCAATTCCAAAAACTAAAGTAAGAATAATTAAAATTCCTGGTTTTTTAACTGATTTTGTATGTAAAAAAAATACTTTTAAAACAATTAAACAAGTTCATGATAATTTTAAAGAAATACAATTTTTATTAGATATTGTTCATTATCTTAAATCAGAAAATACTTTAAATATTATTATGAAATATTTTTTCAGTGAAGCACAAAGAAAAGTTTTATCTTATACTTATTCTTTTGAAGCTGATTTTGAATTAGAAAAAAAAGGATATGAATATATGATTAAACATAATAAAAATATAAATGAAAATGAATCTGAAAATGAAAATGAAAATTTATGATTTAGATTATTTTTTAATATATTTATCAAATAATTTTGTTATTTTTATTATTTATAATTATGTATTTATACTTAAATAATTGATATAAATATATACTTGAAATTTTATTTCTCTTGAGAAAAAATCTTTGTCTTTATAAAGTTATTAATTTTTAAAGTGTCTTTAAAAACATCTATTGGCATTTGTGATTCTCCAATTGCAGGATTTGTTGAAGTTCCTATATTTTTAGAAATTGTTTTTGATAATGAAGTTTGTTCTGATTTTTTAATTTTTGATAATTTAATCATTAATTTAATGAATTCGATTATTAAGAAAAAACTATATATTATCAATAATATTATTTCTATTGTTTGATATTTTTCTTTTGAAAATTCCTTTAAAAGTATTTTATTAAACATAATTTTGTTTATTATTTTTTCAATTGTAAAATAAATATAATATATCAATAAGCTTAAAGTTAATGTTAATATTATTAATATATCCATTATTGCAATAATACAATATTTTGAAAAATAACAAAAATAATTATTAAACTTTATATACATTACAATTAAAGTACATAATAATAACATAATTAAGTCAGATATAACAATTCTAATTATAATCAATATCATAAAAATTTTTTTTGAATTAAACATTAAATTTAAATTCTTTTCATTTAAAATATTATTATTAAAATTACTTATTCCAAAGAAAGTCCTATAATATAAATTAACTTTTCCATTATTAATAAATTTATCTTCTTCAAGATTTATATTATTTGATTCAAAAAAATTTAAAATAGAATCACTATCAAGATAAATATATGAAGGATCAATATTTTCATCTTCACATATTTCATTATTTTTAAAATAGGAATTAATAAGAATTTTAAAATTATCTGATTTAAAAATATTAGCACAAATTTCTATATTATTTATTTTAAGTTCTATAATAATATTTCCAAATATATTTAAATTAGAATAATATAATTTTTTATATTCATTTATTTCAATTGAATTATAAGGAAAGTTAACATTTGGTTCTTCATCACTTATATTTATGTAATTAATTGGACATGGATCATTGTCTTTAAATAATAAAAAATTTCCCATTAAGTCAGTTCCACAAATTTTATAATTTGAACTTTGTAAAATATTATTTAATAATTGTTCATTCATTTTATAATTTTGACTATTAAATATTGAATAAATATCATAGTATTCAATGTTTAAAGAACTTTTCTGTTTTAATGAATTTATTAAATTTTTGAAATTCTTTAATACATATTTATAATTTATATTTTTATTTTCAGTGTTTGATAAAATAAAAAAATGATTTGACCAACCATTTAAATCTAATTTTTTATTTGGTTCTAAATGAAAATAACTTAAGGGAATTTGAGATTTTTGGGAAGATTTACTTATTGATAAAGAATTAATTGGATTTGATTTCCAATTTTTTAATAAATTTAAATAATTACCATTTTTATAAGCATTGTATTTTAATGGTAAAATTGATAAAATAATTGAAATTATTTTTAAAGACAATTGAATCCAATATAAACATAAAATTATTTTCCTTTTTTTTGATAAATTCATATTTTTTTTATTTTAATGTACATAAAAATAGAATTTAATACAATTATTGTTAAATTAATATCATATTTTTAAAAATAAAATAAAAAATTAAAGAAAAAAATATAAATATATCAAAATATAAATTTCATTTAAAAACAATAAAAAAAGAATAAAGTATCTAAATAGAAAAACAAAATTATATTTTAGAAGAAATCAATCATTAATAATGATATTAAATTCAATAAAAAAAAAATTTGATTATTCTTGTTATCCATTTATGAATATTATTTCATTTAGAATTTATTATTGGGAATATTATTAGATTCTCATACAAAGGTTTTAAATATTTTAAGTATAAACAATTGTCTAACTTTTATTTTAAATGAGAAAGAGATAAAGATTATATTATTTTAAAAAGTATGACTAATACTAATGTAATTTCTGATTATGATTAATTAAAAATTGAAAAAATTTAATAATTCTAATATTATATAATTTTATCTTGCATAATTAATTATAAAAGGTTCATATTATGTAATTTTAGTTTTGATTTCTCTTACAAAAAAAAATTTATGTAAAAAACATATTATTTGTTATTCTATTTTTAGTTTTATATACTATATCTCAAATGTGGATTTTTAGATTTCTTTATTTATTTATATAATGCTTTTTGTATACTTGATCTATTAATTTCCTATAACTTATCATTTAAATTAAAATTAAAGTTTATATAAGGACTAATAATACAAATAAAAGAATTTTTATATATTTTTTTAAATATTCTTTTTATTTGATTGTTTAAAATTAGTAAAGATATTTTTTTTTATTTTTTTTTTTCTTTTATTTTAAAAAGATTAAAATATGTTTTATTTTTTAATATTTTATGTAAAGAATAGATACTATAATTATATAACAACAATTAAATGAAATATAAATTTCATTCACATAATAAATAATTTAAACTCAGATAAATAAAAAAAAAATATATAAAATATTCCTAAATAAAAAAAAAGATGTGCAAAACACAAAAAAAAACTTTGAAAACCATAAAAACCTATTATTTTATATATAAAAAAACCTAAAATTTTAATCATCTTTACCAACAGTATTTTCAGCAACAATTTCACTAGGATTCATTCCAATCATCATTTTTTTAAATTCTTCAAAATCAACTTGTCCATCACCATTTAAATCAATATCTTTTAAAACTTTTTTCCAAGTTTCATCATTTCCTCCGAAATAAACTTTAATTTCATTAATATCTAAAGCACCACTTCCATCTTTATCAAACATATCAAAAGCTTTTTTTAATCTATCTTCAGTTAAAATCTTTTGTGAATCAATAACAGCAGTTAAAAATTCATTATATGATATTTCACCTGAATTATCTAAATCTAAATTATTAAAAACCATATTTGATATTTCCACACTTATTATTCCTCCATAAATATTATCTATTTGTTCTACAAAATCTTTTTTTGATATTACACCTTTATTTTCTTTATCAAAAGATTTAAAAACTTCTCTTAAATTTTCTTCTTCTTTTTTTAAATTAAATTGAGTAGAAATAAATTGTAAAACAGCTTGTTTAAATTTATTTTGTTGAACAAATTGAGCCATTCTTTCTAAAATTTCCAATTTATTAAACTTAACACTAACATCTTTATTAAAAGATAATTTTTGAAACCAAAAATCATTTAAGCATTCTAAAGCACTTGGTCTTTTTTTAGGATTTTTATCAAGCATTCTTTTAATTAATCTTATAGCTTCTTTAGAAATATTAGTCCAGTTTTCTCTTTTAAATAATAATTTACTATGTTGAATAGCACTATAAATATCATTATTAGAAGGACCATTAAAAGGAGGATAACCACATAATAAAATATGTAATATTATTCCAGAAGACCAAACATCACATTTTTCATCATAATTTTGACTAATAACTTCAGGAGCTAAATAATATGATGTTCCTATTAATTTAGTTAATTTCTTTCTTTTAGGTAATTCAATTGATGTTCCAAAATCAATTAATTTTATATCTATTCCATTTGACATTAACATTATATTTTCAGGTTTTATATCTCTATGAACTATATTTATTGAATGTAAATAATTAATTGTCTCTAATAATTGCTTCATTATTCTACTTGCTTCAAATTCATTAAAAAATCCTTTCTCGCTTATTGCTGTTAATAATTCTCCTCCATCACAAAATTCACTCATAATATAATATTTTTTTTTATCTTCAAATATTTCAAATATATTTACTATATTAGGATGAGATATTTTTCTTAAAATTTCTATTTCATTATTACTTGAATGTAATCTTTTATTTACTATTTTCATTGCTCGAAATTCATTTAATTGCTTATGTAATACTTTCTTTACACTTCCATAAGTTCCATGTCCTAAATCATCTAATATTTGATAATAATTTGTTACTTTTTCTTTATTTATTTTTATATATTGTTCTTTTTGTAATATTAATTCTATATTTTTCTTAAATTCTGAATCTGTTAAATGCTTCCAAGGAGAACGGAAATTTTCATTTTTCCTTGTTTCATGATATTTTACATTTTCTGTTGATTCATCATTTTTATCTTCTAAATCTTCAAATTTTTTTATCATTGATATTGATTGAGGATTTAAAGTATGATTTTTTACTTTTTTTAAAATATTCCTTGTCTCTATATCTATATCTTTTTTCTCATTAGGTTTTTTTTCTATTTCTGTTTTTATTTTCTCATATTTCTTCTTTATTTCACTTTTTTGAATTATTGTATCTATATATTTATCTATTTTTTCTGTATGAATCATTGAATTTAATATTCCATTTACATTATTATCTGTTTCTTCTTTTAATCCATGGAAATTTACTTTTATTGTATTTTGAGAATCAGAACTTTCTGATTCATTATCACCTTCATCATCCGAAATATTAATTTTCTTTTGTTCTTCATCTATCATAGTTAAACCATTAATTTTATTGTTATTTTTTTTCTTATTTCCCTTATGACTCTTATTACTCTTATTATTCTTTTTACTTTTATTTCCACTTTCACCTCCAGGTGTGATTTTCTGTTTATTAGGATTTAAATTAAGATAAATATCATCTTCAATACTTGAGTCTTCTTTTTTCATTTGGAAAATTTCCATTAATCTATATCTATCTTCAAAGCACCAATCAAACTTTAAATTATCTTTTGATATACCATAAGTATTAGAAGAATTAACTAATAATCTAATAAATAATCCTCTAATATAATCATAATTAGGTCTATCTTCAAATTTTAAATTTTTACAATAATTTAAATAAACAACAATTTCCTGAGGTAAACCAAAGCATAAAATTTCAGTAGGAATTTGTAATTTTTTTTCTTTAATTTTTTCATATTTATTTTTACAATGTTTTAATCCTTGCCAAGGTAAATAACCTTTTAAAAAAAATATTAAAACATATCCTATACTTTCTAAATCATCTCTTCTACTTTGTTCAATACCTAAATGAGTATTAATAGAAACATATCTTGCAGTTCCAGTTAATGATCTTCCTTCTTTATAAGGAATATGAGAATGTGTTTTTATATTTCTATATCTTTTACTTAAACCAAAATCTATTAAATATAATATATTTGATTTCTCATTTGTTCCTATTAAAAAATTTTCTGGTTTAATATCTCTATGAATATAATTATGTTTATGTAAATATTCTATTCTATTTAACATTTGAATTGCTAATAAACTTACTGTTATTATACTAAATTTTTTATTACCACAATAATGGATTAATTCATTTAAATTTGGTCCTAAAAATTCCATTATTAAATAATGAGTTTCTATTGTTTCTCCAACACCATAAAATTTAGGAACTCCTTGAACATTTTCTTGTTTTATTAAGGTTAAACCTGTTAAATCTAAATTTTGAGATATACTTAATAATTCTTGATAAACTTTACTTTCATTTTTTACTTGAGAAAATCTTTGAAATTTTTTTTTCATTTCTTTTTTAACTGCTACTTCTGTATTATCTCTCATATTATATGATAAGTATATTTGACCAAAAGCTCCTTTTCCTACTTCTTCTAATATTACATAATTATCTAATAATATATCTTTTGATTTATCTATTGTTTGTGGATTTGGATTTGGATTTGGAGTTGTTTTATTTTTTGACGATGTTTCACTTTGAGATGTGTTTGATTGAGTTATTTCATATTTTGCATTGTTGGAACTTTCTCTGTTTGAATCACTTGTTATATTATTCATTTTATTTTTTTATATTTTTTTTAATTTTTTTATATTTTTTTTTTGCTTTTTTTTCTGATGATTTGTGATATTTTTTACCCACAGTTTTTTTATTTTTTTTTTTATATATTTTTTAATTATGTTATTCTCTTTTTTTTCGAAAGAAATAATAATGAAATAAAAGTGTTAATTTTATAAAATCATATATTAAAACAATTAAGATAATATAATAAATTTATATAAACTAATCAATGTAATAATATTAATAATTAATTCAAAGAGCGGTAAAACAAATAAAGAAGATTTTTATATAATGAATATGTTGGTGATTATCAATTAAAAATAGAATAAAATGAGTATCAAAAAAAATAACAACATATTATAAAGAATAAAAAATTTGGGATACTAATAAGAATTTTTCCTTCTTTAACAAAAATGCTTAATTAATATTATGATATATTTTTTAATTTATTTAAAAGACTTTTGATAAAATTTTAAATTATGATATGAATAAGTTTTATTAAAGGGAAAATCAGTTAAAAAGAATTTTTTTTTATTATTTATTTTAATTATAGTTATAATTGGAAATAAAAATGATTTATTAGAAGAAGTCGTTAATGGAATAGAAGTTCTAAAATATTCTCAAAATATTAATGAAATTTATATTAAAGTTCCTCTAAATATATAAAATGTTAAATATTTCTTTTGAAAAAACAATAATAACAACCTTTCTTAATATCAAAGATAAATTTCAAATTGAAATGATAAATACAAATCCAATTAAAACAAATAAAATAATATATTCTTCAAATAATTATTAGAAATAATAAACTTCTTAAAAAAATTAAAATTGATGATAAAAATAAATTTATAAATAAAAAAAAAAATAAAAATCTAAAAATAAATATATTTTGTTTATAAAAACACAAAAAATAAAAAAAATTATAATTAAAAAATAAAGAGAATGTTTTCAAACTTAATAAACTTATGTGTATGTAATCAATCATCAGATAAAAAATCATCAATAAAAGTAAATGAATCAACAACAACAATACAACCTGAAAATATAAAAGTTCCTTTTGATAACACAATTAAATCAATGGAAAAGATGGAAAATAATTTTAAATATAATAATAATTCAACTTCAAATTCTCCTTCGAACAATGAAAGAACTCAAATCACAATTCGACCTTCTAAATTTTCTAATACTGTTTCTCCTATAATAGCAAA
>JAEEGL012555067.1_pt1 | contig 13131 bp, 11 predicted proteins | sample 9134231 | NCBI WGS metagenome assembly JAEEGL01 (sample SAMN16246548, study PRJNA631951) | gut metagenome | biome: gut microbiome; feature: rumen; material: fiber-attached | host: Bos | place: Iran: Karaj | collected 2018-10
CGACTTAGCAATGTACTTGCTTGAAAAGGGACATGTTGCAACTGTCGGTGGTATTTCGTTCGGTTCTCCCGAGTGCTTGCGTCTCTCCTACGCTACTAGCGACGACAGACTTATCGAAGCAGTTAAGCGCATGAAGGAAGCATTGGCAAAACTGAAGTAATATAACAACAAAAATCCCACTTATTGTCATTCTTTGTTTCAGAATCTGATAAGCGGGATTAACAAAAAAATAAGCCGTCCATTTGGGCGGCTTATTTTTTTATTCAGCAGTTAGAATTATTCTTCTACGCATTCATACTTTATATCACCAATCTCCAAGTTCTTAACATACTTGTCATAGAGATCACCACAATTCTTGTAACCAGCATCCTTTAGTTCCTTACCTGTAAAAGTTACAGATTCAGAGATATCTGGCATTTGTTTTGATGATGCAGTACACTTGCAGTCCTTAGGTCCGCATGATGAAAATGTGAAAGCTGCAATAGCAACGACTGATAAAACTAATAATTTCTTCATTTTATTAAACTTTAAATTAAACAAATAAATTAACTGCACAAAAGTACACATTAAAATAACACAAACAAGCAAAAAAAATATTTTTTTATAAAAACAAAAAAAAGCCTCGGAAAAACCGAGGCTTTTTTTGTCGTTTTTCAGTTAGAAATTATCTGCATTCTACACCATTTTTCTTGTCGTTAACTTCTACAACTGTAGTGTAGTCTGCACATTTCTTACCTTCAGCTGGCTCAAAATCTTCAACTGTTAATTTTACTTGACCATCAACATAAGTTTTGCAAGTACAATTCTTGTTGCATGATGACATTGCGAACAAAAAACCAGCTGCTGCCAAAATTACTAATACCTTCTTCATTTTCTTATTAAATTTAAATTAAACATCTAACAATTAGAGGCGCAAAATTACAAAAAAAATTAATAAATCATATTTTTTGTCTTTCAAATACTATTCACACTTGATACCAGACTTTATTGTTTCGTCGTAACCAAGTCCAAGCCCGTTGTAATAATCGTTCAGACCAGCACAATTCTTCACATTGAGCCTACTGATTTCGTCCTGGGTATATACTACAGGATTAGTATCCGTATTCTTGCCATCTGTCCACATCGAGCAAGTACATTCCTTTGTGCACGAAGCAAATAACATTGTAGCTACTGCAATAAATAACAAAATCAAATACTTTTTCATCTTAAATATCTTTAAAAACATTATACGCATTTAGTTTCCCTTACCACTCCATTTTCTGTTTCGACATATATATCCATATCGGAACAAGATTTTACTCCATCAGGCATATCACTTACTGCTTCGTCCGTCATTACTCCATCCTTATAGGTCTTGCATGTGCAAGTCTTCTCACACGAAGCAAGCAAAATAACGCAAGCAAACAAACAAACCGCTACGATAAACTTTTTCATATTATGCCTCCTTTACAACACGTATGCTCTTGCAAACATCTGAGTTATAAACTTTTATGACATACATCCCCTTTGGCTTACCAACAAAGGCATTCGATAAATTCAGTTGTCGTTCAGAATATTTTCCACTGTAAATCATACGACCCATAATGTCGAAGACATCAACAGAATACTCGCCAGCAAACTCTTCAGCATCGACAAGCACCTCATCGTAAAATGGGTTCGGATAAACAGACAACGATGATTCGTTTTGCATTTCTACCGACAATGGCTTATTCGATATCATAACATCATCGATATAGATAGTATTTCCCGAAACGTTTGTCGACTCGAACACCAATCTAAAATTCTGACCATGCAACTTAGTTGGTCTTACTTCGAAACTTATCGTTTTCCACTCATTATCGTCTGGGAAAAATACTTGTGGATCATATTGATACGAAGTAATTAGGCGCGAACCTGAATATGTATGCAAAAAGGTCAGAGAATCGCCACATGTCGTCGAACCATAAACCATCAGCACATCCGAGAATTGCGAATCGGGATCCTTTGCTGCTGCAACTTTGAAAGATACATATATGCTAGCTGAATCATCGTCGATCCTTACATTTGGAAGATACAGCTTGGTTTTTTTGGCCGTAGCAAATGCATTACGTATCTTAGCACACTTTCCTGAATAGCCATAATCCGTCAGAAACCAACTTTCCTCATTCCAACCATATTCGCTCCACTCATCAGGGTGGTTCGGATTATAGTTCTCGACATAAAAGTCGTTTGCCGAATTACCTGAAATCTGCGGGAAAGTCGGAGATTCAAATCCCTCGAAGTATGGCAGGCCATATCCATCGGCTTTGTCGTATACTCTAATTGATTTTTCACGCCTGTACGTATTATCGTCAACTCCATTTTCCACATGAAGTTCTGTTGCAAACGTACCGCCAGTATTATACACAACAACCGGCATTTCATCGTTAGACCAATTTGGACTGCCGCCCTCAAAATTCCACAAACGGTAATCAATGGAGGTGGTATTATAGGTGTGATCGTTATATGTAACAGTTCCTCCTGTACATATCATTTTTTTGTTTTGATTGAAGTCGGCAATTGGAGAACACTCCTCGTCGATATGGTCATCATCGGTTCCTGTTGCAAGGCGGTTCTCTGCTGTCCACAGGTTGTCTCGATTCGACGCGGTGGAGTTCAGCGTAGCCCTCATTACCGCTGCCTGACCATTTGTAAACATACGGTAGCAATAGCTGTAGTCCATAAAGTTCTGCACATTGTCGAGACTTCCGCATGTTACAGCATTAAGCGCACACGATGTATGGCCGATTGTATTTGGAGTATCCTCTATTCCGTCATCAATTTCACAATTGTCGGCTTCTCCGGGACTATTGGTGCTACCCCATGGATGCGGCAAACCCAAATAATGCCCGGCCTCATGCGTCAAAGCCCTGTCGATATAATTGTACAACAAAATTATTCCGTCCAGCTCATCAGAAGCAGTACCTGGATAATACGAATATCCAGCCACTCCACTTCGACTCATCGACTTTACCGTCCATACATTCAAGTACTTGGAGTTATCCCAGCTACCTGCAATATACTTGGTGCCTTCATCACCATGATTTGTCGACGACGAATAGGTTCGCGTAACACCCATTGTACAATTCCCATTCGGATCCTTGCGCGCAAGACGGAATTCGATCTTGGTATCGGCAGCAATAGGCTTGAATTCGTCCTTGATACTTGAAGTATCGGCACGCATCTTTCGATAATCCCGGTTCATCTGGTCAATTGCAGCCTGAATATATTCATAAGATACATTCTCTACACCATATTCGTGTACAACATGGAAAACTACAGGAATCACATAGACTTCATCATCACTTCTTTTTGGGTTGCGCTGAATATATTCGCGCACAAAATCGTTGAGTTTTGCTCTATTCAACGCAATCTGTGGATCTTGACGCACCAGTTCTTCGTAAACGGAATCTGTTCCGCAACGAAACCATCCCTCGCCTTCTTCCTGAGAATACGCAGGCATGAACGACAAGAGCATAGCGATACCTATTATTAATATATAAATATGCTTCATTATTTTTTTTTGCAAAGGAACAAAAAATGATTGTAAGTACAAGTTTTTTTTCATTTACCTTTGCACCGCAAAGCACAGACACAATATTTTGTGTCCTAACAAAAAAACTTGACATGGATTTCGACCTTATATCCGAATATATACCCACAGGTGACCAGCCGCAGGCAATAATGCAGCTCACAAACGGCTTGCTAAACGGGCAGAAACATCAGACATTACTTGGCGTTACAGGTAGCGGCAAGACATTTACCATAGCAAATGTCATAAAGAACGCCGGCTGCCCAGTGCTCGTACTAAGCCACAACAAAACCCTTGCGGCACAATTGTATTCGGAATTCAAGTCATTTTTCCCCCGCAATGCAGTCGAATACTTCGTATCTTATTACGACTACTACCAACCCGAAGCCTATCTGCCCACCACCGACACATATATCGAAAAAGACCTCGCAATAAACGACGAGATTGAAAAGCTTAGGCTCAGTGCAACCAGCGCATTGCTATCGGGACGCAACGATGTGATTGTCGTATGCTCGGTGTCGTGCATCTACGGAATCGGAAATCCCGAAGACTTCCATGCAAACACAATTAAGGTTTCGCGTGGCGACAATGTCGGACGCGACAACCTGCTCAGAAAACTTGTCGACGGACTATATTTCCGTAGTGACATCGAATTCAAACGCGGTGCATTTAGAGTCAAGGGCGATACCGTTGACATTTTCCTTGCTCACCACGACATTGGACTGAGAATCATTTTCTGGGACGACGAAATCGAAGACATATATTCGTTCGAACCATACTCTGGCGAGAAAATCGAAGAACTAGAAACTGCAAACATATATCCTGCCAATATTTTCGTCACTACAAAGGACAAAACCATTTCGGCAGTAAAGCAAATCCAAGATGACCTTGTCATTCAGGCAGAATACTTCCGAAAGGAAGGCAAAAATCTGGAAGCCAAACGACTGGAAGAAAGGGTAACCTACGACCTCGAAATGATAAAGGAACTCGGGTACTGCAGCGGCATCGAGAACTATTCGCGCTACTTCGACGGACGCAAGCCCGGGGGAAGGCCATTCTGCCTTATCGACTACTTTCCTAAAAATTTCATAACGGTAATCGACGAAAGCCATGTGACTATTCCGCAGATTGGCGCGATGATTGGAGGCGACAGGTCGCGCAAGGAGAACCTTGTGAACTATGGTTTCCGTCTTCCTGCAGCAATCGACAACCGCCCGCTAACGCTTCCCGAATTCGAATCGCTTGTCGACCGCGTGATATACGTAAGCGCAACCCCTGCCGACTACGAACTGCAAAAGAGCGACGGCATCATTGTCGAACAGATTATCCGACCGACCGGACTTCTCGACCCTGTAATTGAAGTCAGACCGACAGAAAACCAGATTGACGACCTAATGGAGGAAATCAGGGTGCGTGCAGAAAGGGACGAAAGGATTCTTGTCACCACATTGACAAAACGAATGGCCGAGGAGCTTACAAAATACTTCCATAAGTACGGCATACGTTGCGAATACATACACTCCGACGTGGAAACATTGGAACGAGTGCGCATACTTTCCGACCTTCGCAACGGATTGTTTGACGTACTAATCGGTGTAAACCTGCTCCGCGAAGGTCTCGACCTGCCCGAAGTTTCGCTTGTCGCCATCATCGATGCCGACAAGGAAGGCTTCCTGCGTTCGGAACGCTCCCTCACACAGACGGCAGGACGTGCTGCCCGAAATATCAACGGCAAAGTCATAATGTACGCCGACAAGATTACCGGCTCGATGCAGCGCACTATAGACCAGACAAACTATCGTCGCGAAAAGCAGATGAAGTACAACCAGGAGCACCACATAACGCCAAAACAGATAGTAAAATCAACTAATACCAATGCGTTGTCGGCCAGCAATACCAACTACGAAATACCCGATGAATACGGACACCAGATTGCAGCCGACCCTGTTGTCATGTACATGGACGACACAGCCCTCCAGAAAGCAATCAAGAATGCGGAACGTCAGATGGAAGCAGCATCGGCCAGACTCGATTTTATTGAGGCTGCCCGCTTCAGGGACGAAATGTTCGACTACAAAAAAGAATTGGAAAGAAGGCATAAATGAAAGTAGATACAGCAATGTTTTTCAAAGCGTTACACGATCTATAAACCTAAGTTTGCAATAGCTGTTAATAAATTCGGCAAAAAATTTGTAAAAAATTTGACAACAAAAATTGCAGGTAAAAAAAAAGTAATATTTTTGCATAAATATTTAAAAACACAAATTGTTTCTTTATGAAAAGATTTAGTTTAGTGATAGCCATATTGTTAGCTTCACAATTTATCTTCGCGCAGGGAGCTTCAAAGACTGTATCTGAGAGAGAAGCATTGTCCTACGGAATGAATTACATTAAGGCACAATTCCCGACCAGAGCTAATGCTCGTGTTAGTTCATACGAATTACTCAAGTCGGAAGAAACTGGTAAGGACTGCTACCACGTGTTCAATTTTGAAAACGGAGGTTTTGTCATAGTATGTGCAGACAGAAGAGGTACTCCAATCCTCGGATACTCGGACGAAGGAAGTTTTGTATTCGACGAAGTTGCTCCTGCAACTCAAGGCTGGCTCAACCAGTATATGCAGCAGCTCGACATCATCGAAGCAAAGAACATTGAAGTTTCTGACGAAAATGTAGCCGCTTGGAACAAAAGGTCCAACCGTGCTTACGTTAAAACTGTTGGCCCATTGTTGACTACAAAGTGGAACCAGAGCTACCCGTACAACATGCTTTGTCCTGCACACCAGCTCGGCGACCACGGTCACACATATACAGGATGCGTCGCTACAGCAATGGCTCAGGTAATGAAATACTGGAACTACCCACAGAGTGGTACTGGCAAGATTTCATACTTCTGGGGACAATGGGACACCATCAATCTCGCAGAAACTGTTTACGACTGGGACAACATGCCAAACCAGTACTTCAACTGGACAGACGAACAGAAAACAGCAGTTGCAACCCTTATGCTTCACTGCGGTGTTTCAATCAACATGGATTATGGTTACGACGGGTCTGGAACTCAGACAGAATACACTGTTGACGCATTGAGATACAACTTCGGCTACAGAAATGGTGTTAACTATAAATTAAGAGACAACGGTAATCCAAACGAAGATGAATTCGAACACTACTACGAAAACGATACCATCTGGACAAGATACCTAATGGAAGACCTTGACTTGCATAGACCTATTATATATAGTGGTCATCCAACATCTGGTGCTGGTCACGCTTGGGTTTGCGACGGTTACAGAATTGACGACCAGGGTAACAGAACATTCTCAATGAACTGGGGATGGGGTGGCACTGGAAATGGCTGGTTCTCAGTTGACAACCTCAACACACACGCTGGTATTGATGACGCTAGCAATAATTTCAAATACGGACAAGGCGTCGTCCTCAACATTGCTGTTCCAGACATGGATATCGCTCCTTTCTGCATGCAGCAGGAAACCAACGTATATGAAGAAGAACACTGGACTATCAACGACGGTAGCTATGCAAACTTCTACAAGAAGAATACAGACTGCGATTGGCTCATCAAGGTTAAGGACTATGCAACCGATACCATAATGTGCTTCTTCAACTATTTCGAATTGGAAGCTGGAGACGAACTGAAGATATATGCAGGCGAAGATGCAAATGGAACATTGCTCTACACTTTCTACGATGGCAACGAACCTGTTGACACTATCTGGCATCTTGGAACACCTCTTTACATGCACTTCACTTCCGACGGAGAAAATCAGGCAAGAGGTTGGGAAATGCGCTACGAAGCATTGAGATACCCATACACAATCACATCTTCTATTAGCGGTTCGGGTGGCTCTATTACCCCAGAAGGCGCAACCAGAGTAATGAAAGACTCTAACCTTACCATTAAAATGACACCTGAAGAAGGCAAGAAAGTTACTGAATTTATCGTTGACGGAAGCCTTATTGTAAAGAACACAGCCGCTGGAGAAACTGTTTCTTACACATTCACAAACATAAAGGCTAACCACACTATAGAAGTTCAATTCGGTCCTGCTTCTGCTTCAGAAGAAGAATTGAATGGTGTAGAAATTTACCCGAATCCTAATAACGGTAAATTCACCGTTAACTTTGGAGAACTTAACGTTCTGTCGTACACTCTTTACGACATGAGCGGACGTATCATCGAAGAAAACAATGTAAACGGTAATTCTTACGACTTCGACCTCAATCTTTCTGCAGGAACTTATTTCTTGAGAATGATATCCGAAGACAAAGTTGCTACTCATAAGATCACTATTGAATAATTGAAATGATAACAAAAAGAACGGCTTCTAACTGAAGCCGTTTTTTTTTGACTTATGCACAATTAATTATTGGTAAGTAAACTAATTTTTTTTTTTGCATAATAACATTAAACTTAATTTTGCAAACAAAACAGTTTCAACATGAATATTGCAGCGATAATTCCCGCAAGGTATGCATCGACAAGGTTTCCTGGAAAACCTTTGGTAAACATTAACGGCAAATCAATGATACACAACGTATACATCCAAGCATCGAAAGTATTCGACTGCGTGTATGTAGCTACCGACGACGACCGTATAGCAAAGGAAATTGAAAGTTTCAAGGGGAAATACGTAATGACCTCGAAGAAACACAAGAGCGGTACCGACCGATGTGCCGAAGCCATTTTAAAAGTGGAAGAAGCCGAAGGTAAAGAATTTGACGTTGTAATAAACATTCAGGGAGACGAGCCTTTCATCAAGACAGAACAACTGACCGAAATAAAAAAATGTTTCAACAAAAAACGTACGCAAATTGCAACTTTGGTAAAACCAATAAACAACAAGGATGACATCTTTAACCCAAACAAACCCAAAGTTGTAATCTCGACTGACAACGAAGCAATTTACTTCAGCCGTTCTCCAATACCATATCTTCGTGGACACAAGGAAAGCACTTGGATTACAAAGCATTTATACTACAAGCATATCGGACTTTATGGCTATCGAAAGGATATACTTCTTGAACTCACAAAGCTGAAACAAACACCTCTCGAACTCGCAGAAAGCCTCGAACAACTAAGATGGCTTGAAAATGGATACAAAATAAAAGTTGCTTTTACCGAACACGAAACAATAAGCATCGACACTCCTAAAGACCTTGAAAAAATAAAGGAAATAGGACTACTATAGGATGAAAATTGCAGTCAACACACGACTTCTGCTAAAAGGCAAACTCGAAGGTATCGGATGGTTTACATACGAAACCCTCAAGCGTATAACCATACAACATCCAGAACACAAGTTCTTTTTCATTTTCGACAGGGAATATGACAAGGAGTTTATCTTCTCGGACAACATTACACCGATTATCCTTCGCCCACCTACCAGACATCCGTTTCTTTGGATATTATGGTTCGAATACCGAATACCTAGACTACTGAAAAAAATCGGTGCCGACGTTTTCCTGTCAACCGACGGATATATTTCGCTTAGGACAGATATTCCGCAAATTGATGTAATACACGACATCAACTTCGTTCACAACCCAGAACAGCTACCACGCCTAACAAGCTGGTACTACAACAAGTACTTCGTCAAATTCGCACACAAGGCCTACCATATAGGCACAGTATCCGAATTCTCGAAAAACGACATCTGCAACACCTACAACATTCCTGAAGCAAAAGTAACTGTATGCTACAACGGAGCAAACAGCAGTTACAAACCCCTTACCGAAACCGAAAAGGCAGATGTTCGCAGAAAATATAGCAACGGAAAAAAATATTTCGTATTTGTAGGCGCTCTTAGTCCTCGCAAGAATGTAGATGGTCTTCTGCATGCCTTTGAAATATTCAAGGACAAATATGGTATCGACATGAACCTGATAATAGTCGGTGGTTCGCTGCACAAGACCGAAGCTATAGAGAACGTGTACAACGAAATGAAACATAAGGACAGCGTTGTATTTACAGGCAGACAAGACACCGATGATTTGTGCAAACTTGTCGCTGCTGCCGAATGCCTGACTTACATTCCTCATTTCGAAGGTTTTGGAATACCTCTTCTCGAAGCAATGTATTCCGAAACCGCAATAATATGCGGAAACAATAGCTCGCTTCCCGAGGTAGTCGGAGAAGCTGCACTTATATGCAATGGCAACGACAGCAACGAAGTCGCCCAAAAGATGTACACTTTATGCACAAACGAAGAATTGCGGCTGTCGCTTATTGAAAAAGGCAAGATACAGCGCACAAAATTCTCGTGGCAGCTTACCGCAGAAAGGCTTTGGTCGTGCATAGAAACTGCAATAAAATAAATCGCATGCTAAAACAATATTTCCAAGAAAACACTATAGAGTCTGGCTGCGACGAAGCAGGGCGCGGTTGCCTTGCAGGTCCGGTATACGCAGCTGCAGTTATACTCCCACCCGACTACACAAACGAAAAGCTTAACGATTCGAAGCAGCTATCTGAAAAAAAAAGAGACGAACTAAGGCTTGAAATCGAACACGATGCCATATCATTCTGCGTAGCCTCTATGGATAACAACGAAATCGATGCAATCAATATCCTAAAAGCCTCATTACTATCAATGCACAAGGCTGTTGATGGTCTGAAAACCAGACCTCAACTGCTTCTTATCGACGGAAACAAGTTTATTCCATACAACGGAATTCCTCACAAGTGCATCATAAAGGGCGATGCCACATATATGTCTATTGCAGCTGCTTCAATACTTGCAAAGACGTATAGGGACGAGTTCATGTACAAAATCGCAAAAGAATTCCCAGAATATCACTGGGAGCAAAACAAAGGGTACCCTACAAAAGCACACCGGGCTGCCATCGAAAAATACGGACCAACAAAGTATCATCGAATGTCGTACAGACTTCTAGATTCTCAACTATCGTTGTTCCAGTAATCAAAATAAAGATTATATTTGCATAAAATATCAGATGATTATGAAAAGAATAGCAATATTGTTCGCATTTATGGCTATATGCGCAATGGCAATGGCCCAAGCAGAGATCCACAACCCCAATGATCCGAATTTCATAGTAAAATGTAAGACTGGACAATACTTAAGATACACAATAACTTCGAAAGAAAGTCCATGTACTGTAACCCTCAACGGCATAAAAGGTGACACAGAAAATGTCAAAAAAATTGAAATTCCAGCAACTGTTCACAGTAGGAATACAGACTTTGTAGTAACAGCCATCAACAAGGGAGCCTTTTCTGGCATAACTACTTTAACTTCTGTTACAATACCTCAGACAGTAAAAACAATAAAAGCAGATGCATTCAAGGACTGTTCAGCATTAAAGTCTATAAAATTTGGTGGCACAATAGAGCATTGCGGAGAAAACGCATTTGCAGGGACAGCCATCAACAAACCAATATACACAGGAAATAATCTCGTATATTATCCAGCATGCATGAGTGAATACAAAATAAATGAGGGTACGGAAGCCATACTTGAGTACGCATTCGGGACATGCAATGAAATGACATCAATCACAATCCCCACATCAGTAAAAACAGTTTACACTACTTCGTTTGCGAACTGCGTCAAGCTCACAAGCATTATAATTTCTGAAGGGAACAAAACCTACGACAGCCGAAACAATTGTAATGCAATCGTACTCACAGCTGAAAACAAGATCATTGGAGGTTGCATTAATTCAACTATTCCAAACGGAATAACAAGCGTTGGTAAGTCAGCTTTTGCCAACGTTCACATACAGAAAATTGATATTCCAAACTCGATAACCACAATAGAAGATTCAGCATTTTACAACTGCGAACTCACTTCGGTAACAATACCCGAATCAGTTAAAGAAATCGGAGCCAGTGCTTTTAACAGGAACAAGAAACTAGCTGTCGTAAATTTCAATGCAATCAATAGCAAAACGAATAAGGATTTTCCTGCATTTACACAATGTATGTCACTCATATCAGTAAATTTTGGAGAAAATGTTGCAATCGTACCTGCATTTTCATTCATGAACTGCGAAGAACTGAGATATGCAACACTATCGAACTCCATTAAAGAAATTGGCGAAAAGGCTTTCTTCGGATGCAAAATGCTATCATACCTAGATCTTCCAAACTCTGTAGAAAAGATTGGTGAAAAAGCTTTTTATGAATCAGGCATTTCCGAGCCTATACATTCTGAATATTTGTTTGCATATTTTCCGCCAAACTACGCTACTGAATATTCTATTCCCGAGGGAATTAAGACAATAGCTCAATGGGCATTCATATATGCAGGAGAACTAAAGTCTCTTATACTTCCGAATAGTGTAACAAAAATAGAAGAAGAATCATTCTGCGATTGTAAATTAGAAAATATTGTCTTGTCTGATTCATTAGAATTCATAGGATACAAAGCATTTTCTTACTGCACACAACTAAATTCTATTACTCTACCAAAATCACTAAAAACAATTGACAAAAACGCATTTATGGGTTGCTTTAAATTGGAACATGTTATAATTCCAGACTCAATTACGGAAATAAATGACTTAGTATTCTATGACACTGGACTCAAAACAATAACTATCCCAAAATCAGTAAAGAGCATCAAAGAGTCTGCATTTAACCAATGCTTAGATTTAAAGTACATATACATTCCAAAAGGGACGATGACGCAATTCAAGAATATGCTCAATACAAAATTTCACAGCAAATTGAAAGAAAAATAGTCTGATTTTCACTCTACCATCTCGGCGAGTTCGAGCCAACGCATCTCCTTTGCGTCAATACTATCAATCAGTTGCGAGTATTCTGACGACTTTGCAGCAATATCAAACGGTGAAAGACTTCCAGAGTTCAACTCCTCTTCCATAGCAACACGCCTGGCGTTTAATTCTTCTATTTCCTTCTCAAGCATATCGTATTCGCGCTGATCCTTGTACGAAAGTTTTTTCTTGGGTGCATTTATTGGCTTTCGAGGCTCTGCATTCGCTTCTTTTGCAGGCTTTTCCTCCTTTGGTTGCGCAGGTCCCAAATATCTTATGTAGGCATCAGAATCGCGAAACTGCGTGTAATTTCCCGGAAAATCAGAAATCAGTCCATCGCCTTCGAACACAAACAGATGGTCAACAATCTTGTCCATAAAGAAGCGGTCGTGCGAAACAATTATGACAGTTGCGTCAATCATCGTCAGATATTCTTCCAGCACCTGCAAAGTTGTGATGTCCAAGTCGTTTGTAGGCTCGTCCATTATCAGCACATTGGGCTGCTGGATTAGCACCGTGCAAAGATACAACCTGCGTTTTTCTCCACCGCTGAGCTTGCGCACAAGCGTATGCTGCATATCGCCTGTGAACATAAAGTAGTTGAGCAGTCCCGATGCCGAAAAACTCTTGCCGTCGCGCAACTTCACATCATCGGAAATCTTGCGGACAATGTCGATGGGCTTGTCATCGTCGTTGAAAGCAATGCCTTCCTGAGTGTAGTAGGCAAATTTCACCGTCTGCCCGATTTCAATATGACCGCTGTCGGGAGCAAGATTTCCAGTAATCAAATTTAGGAAAGTCGTCTTCCCCACTCCG
>JAEEGL013590591.1_pt1 | contig 13131 bp, 9 predicted proteins | sample 9134231 | NCBI WGS metagenome assembly JAEEGL01 (sample SAMN16246548, study PRJNA631951) | gut metagenome | biome: gut microbiome; feature: rumen; material: fiber-attached | host: Bos | place: Iran: Karaj | collected 2018-10
ATTCTTGCAAAGGGCTATGAGCCAAGTGACGAGCTTGTAAAGGATATTCAGAACTTTGTTAAAAAGACAACAGCTCCATACAAATATCCACGTATCGTAGACTTTGTAACAGAGCTGCCGAAGACAATTTCGGGTAAGATTAAACGTAAAGATATCAAATAAACTGTCATTGTCGGGCTTGACCCGACAATCTGCATATATCAGTGAAGTGCAGATTCCCGCGTCAAGCGCGGGAATGACAAGTAATTACAGCAAACTCGCGATATCTTTTACAGATTCCGATGATGTAGAAACGCTTGTGATACTCTGAGAGAAGCTTTCAATTCCCTTGGCAATATCCTGCAGGGCAATGAAAATCTGTTCGCTGGCACCAGTGAGCTGTTCTACATTATTCAGAATCTGTCGTGAACTGTCTGCTGTTGTCTTTGAAGACTGCATGATACTTTCAAATTCATTTTCAAGACTCTTTGCGCTCTCACAGCCGTTGTCAATCTGAATACTTCCTTTTTCACTATCCTGAATAAGAGTATCTGAAGCATTCTGTATTTCTGTAATAATCTCTTTAATCTCTTTAATACTATCAATGATATTATCAGAAAGACGGCGGATTTCAGTAGCAACTACATGGAAATTCTTTCCAGCTTCGCCGCTGTTGGAAGCTTCAAGCTCAGCATTAAAGGCAATAATCTTTGTTTTATCTGCAACATTATTAATAATACCGATGATATCCCAGATACCATTAATCTTTTTATTGAGCTCTTTAATACCATCAATTGTCTGCATATTTGTATTTTTGATATTCAAAAGCTCATTTACATTATTCTGCAAAGCCTGGTTTCCAGAAACTACTGCATCGCGAGATTGTTCTGCAAGTGTGGTAACTTCCTTAATCTTTTCTCCAATACTGTTTGCAAGTTCTGTTGAATCGTGCATTGTAGCAACAATTTCTTTTACTGCGGCACTCTGATTATGGCTGGTTGCAGCACTCTGTTTTGTAGCTTCAGCAAGAGTAGTCGATTCAGAAAGAAGATTTTCACTTACAACTTTTTGAGTTTTCTGTATACGCTTTGTAATTACCTTGAAAACAATAAAGAACTCTACAAGACTTACAAACCAGCCAATCAGACAATAAACAATAAATGAATTAAATGCATACATTCTGGAATTCAAAATTGTTCCATAAGGTACTGTCATCATATTTATAATTGCAGTATCCAATGAAGCCCACATTGCAACATTCTGAACACGCTGAAGATTTTCACTTAGTTTTAGTCCAACAGATCTCATTTCATTTGCCATATAGATTCTTTTTACAAGAACATAATTAATTGTATAACACATAAAACCTGTTGCGACAGACTGCATTTCAATTAAAGTAAAAGTAATACCATTGAATGGGTCAAGGCCTTTTACAGATGAAATAATTGCCGTAGAACCTGCACCAAGGAGAAAACCGACAGCATTTGCAATAATTATGATAATGTCATACTTACGATAGGCATGCATTAACTGAGCAATATCTTTTTTTGTGAGACTGTCTTTATTCTTTTTACCTTTCTCAATTATTCTGTCAAAATTATTTAACAATGGCCATTGAAAAATCGAAAAGAAAACTATAAGGAAAAAAGTGATAATTACTGTAGGAACACAGCCCGTAATAATCTGTATTGGTTTTTCATATATGAATCCATAATGAAAGATTCTCAAGAAAAACACACCAGAATAGGTTGTTGCACAGATTGTCAAAAAATATTTTTTGAAAGATTTCATATTTCCTCCTTCGAAATCCCGTTATTTAGTCATAAATGCAATCGCGCCATCCCAGTTTTCAGGCGGATTCTTTATAAATTCTTTGCACCGTTCAAGCATAAGCTTTGCAGCTTTATCCTCATTCACTACGTCCAATGCTTTTATAAAATAATCTTTTGCAAGATTCCAGATTCCCTGTGTATATAATTCCATGCCTTTTATATAAGCATCTTTATATGAAGCAGGGAATTCTTCTTCGTTTCGGTCTACTGCATATATTGGAACTGCATTTTTCTTTCCCTTAACACGAACATCATCAAGATGGCGGAAACAGAAAGAATTTTCACCGGCGTCTATTTTTACACTTTCACTTACAAGAATCTGAGTGCCGTAAGTTTTTGTCAGTCCTTCAAGGCGGGATGCAAGGTTTACGTTATCACCAATTACTGAATAATCAGTTTTATCTTTAGAACCAATTGAACCTACAATTACATCTCCATAATGAATACCAATTCCAATATTGAATTTCATTCCATCAGGCATTACAAGGTCACCCATTTCTATTGAGTCCAGGGCATCACGCATTTCATAGGCAGCCATAACGGCACGGCGGCAGTTATCTTCATAACTTACAGGAGTTCCGAATTCCGCCATGATTGCATCGCCAATAAATTTATCAATTGTTCCACCATGCTTTTTGATTATTTCTACCATGGTTGAAAAATATCTGTTCAAAAATGCAACCAGAACATCGGCACGGTTTTTCTCACTGATATTTGTAAAGGAACGGATATCACTGAATAAAATTGCAACTGCACGAGTTTCACCGACACCAATTTTTTCATCAGTAGTATCAGCTTGCATTACAAGGTTATCTATAATTTGTTCCGGTACAAAGCGGCTGAAGGCACGGCGAATTCGTTTTTCAAAGAACATTTTCTTTTCAACAATCAAAGCCTTGTCAAAAACTTCGCCTGCAGTTTCTACACAAAAATCAAAATAATTCTGATTTTCACTAATAATGTTACCTTCGGCAACAATATGAACTGTACCTAAAACTCTTGCTTTTTCATTTTCAGAACCTTTACTTTTTAATACTTTACATACATAACTTGAAAGCTGCATTTGACTGCTGTAAAACCTGTTGAGTATTTCTTCAGTTTCAAGCTTTTTTGAATCGATTTTTGAGGTATTACAATCAGGATGATTTTTCTGAAAATCTGCAACACACACATTCAAAAAATCAGTAATATCTTTTTCTTCAATCTGCTGCGCACAGACGTAGTATCCTTTAGGCCCTGCATTTTCCATGATATACAGTGCAGCAATCGGGACTTCACAGACTTCAGCAATCATAAGAAGGTAGGGCTTTACCATCTCTTCCAGATTTTCTATAACATCGACCATGTTAATAATCTTTGAAAGAATTGCATTTTTATAAGAAGAGGTATTTAAAAGATTTGTGGCGTTAATAAAAAGCATGGAATCATCAAAAGGCTTTTTATCTTTAGAAGAAATTCTTTCAGGCTTTTTTGTTTCAATTTCAACAAGCTCTTCAATATTATCTTCGAGTGTTTCCGGATCAAGGCGTATGAAAGAATTTGCACCACAATCCTTAGCAAGATTTTCATCCAGAGTAGTTGGAATATTTGAATACATTCCAATTGTAATATTCTTTAATACATTTATTGAACGTATAAGCTTTACAATTTCATAGCTGCCAGGTTCCTGAATATTACAATTGATGAGCAGTAAATCAGGATTTTGATCGAGGAGAAGATTGAATACATCTTTACCGTTTTTTACAAACTTAATCGTGAATTTGTCACTATCAAGCGTTTTGGTAAAGACCTTTTGCATTGTAATAGAATTTTCAAGTATAAGAATTTTCTTTGCCATTATTCTTCTCCTAAAAGTTCTCTAATTACAGTAATAAGTTTTCCACGCTTAAATTCACCTTTTGAGATAATCGCACCGGCTTTAAGACGCTGGAATTCTTCTATGGTCTGACGGCTCTGATCTGCAGATACAACAACTACCGGAATCTTTTTGTACTGATCAAGACGTCTAAGGTTATCAAGCAATACAAGACCTGTCATACGAGGCATTTCATTATCAGCAAGAATAAGGTCATATTGTTTAGCCTTTGCTTTTTCAAGACCATCAAGTCCATCAAAAGCATCATCAACAACATAGCCGGCACCTTCAATAATAGAACGTTCAATTTCTCTTGTGGTAGATGAATCATCAACAATAAGAATGCGCACAGTTTTTTTCTGAGTTGCGGCTTCATATTTTTTGATATCATAACCACGAAGAGCCTTAAAGCGTTTTAAGATATCCGGGACATAAAGAATTGGAACAATATCATAATGCTCATCAAAAACAATTCCCTGTAAAATTGAACAGTTACGAAGTCCCTTTGGCATTGGTTTTACAACAAGAGAAACATACTGTTCAACCTGTTCAACTATAATACCGATTCTCTGTTCCATATATTCTGCAATAAGAATTGGCTCTTCATTCTGGGCAAGTCCTGTTTTTCTATCTTCAAACAAAGATGAAAGTGGAAGGCAAGGAATAAGCTGGCCTTCGAATCTTATATAGTTTTGATTTTGCAGGGTAATGTAGTCTTCTTTTTTGCGGTAAAGAATATCTACAATATGCTGAGCAGGTATAAGATATTTTTCCTTGTTTGAGAAAACAAAAAGACCCTGTAAGGTAGAAAGCGAAAGCGGGAAGTGCAGTATAAAAGAAGTGCCCTGTCCAGGTGTGCTTTCTATTTTTATGCGGCCTTTGATTTTTTCAACGTTTGACCATACAACGTCCAGTCCAACGCCACGACCGGAAAGCTCTGTAACTTCTTCTTTTGTAGAAAAGCCGGACTGGAACAGAAACTGAGAAAGCTCACGGTCGAGCATATTTTTAATTTCGTCTGAACGTTCAGGGAAAAGCTTTAGTGCTTTCTCTCTGATTTTTTCATAATTTAAGCCACGGCCATCATCAGTTACTTTAAGCTCTATATATTTTGATTCGCGGGTTACGGTAATACTTAGGGTACCTTCTTCGTTTTTACCGGCCTTCTTTCTTTCTTCCGGAAGTTCAATTCCATGATCCAGGGCATTACGAATAAGGTGCATAAGAATATCACCGAGTTCTTCAAGAATCACCTTATCAATTGCAATGTCGGTTTCAGGAATATCTGCTTTTACCTTTTTTTTCAGATTCATTGCTTCCATTGCAATTGTATTTTCTAAAGGCTTTAGAACAATATTTATTGGAAGCATTCGTAAATCAAAAGCTTTTTCCTGAACACTAAAAATTGAAGTTTCAAGAGCATAGATGTCATTTTCAAACTGTTTACGGATTTTTGAAAGCTCATGACTTCCGATTTTCTCTTCAAATTTTTGAAGTTCATCCAGCTGAGATTTTAAGTGGAACTCACGGGTAATCATTGTATCAAATGCAGTGATGATTTCATTAACACGCGAAAGCTTTATTCGTATAGACTGAATATCACTAAGATTTTCTGAATAATCTTCATCATCTTCTGCAATAACAAGGCCCTGTTTTTTGTTGAGTTCAGAAATGAATGCATCTATATCTATAAGTTCACCGGCAGCAAGCTTATCACTATATTGAAGGAAAATTTCGATATCATGTAAATCTGTTCCTTTTTTTGAAATTTGATTTATGCAGGATTCTATTTCATCAAATACTGTCCATACAAATTTTACAAGGCGTTCGGTATTTTTAATTTTTGAATCTTTAACGCTCTTGTATATATCTTCAATGGCATGAGATAGCTTCTCAATAGTTGGATAACCGAGCATTCTGGAATTACCTTTAATTGTATGAAGATTTCTTAAAAGACAACTGAGGCTTTCAGAATCATCTTCATTGTTTTTAAGGGAAAGAATATTTTTTCTAGAAGTTTCCAGAAGCTCTTTTACTTCAGAAACATAGCTCTCGGTAATATCATTTGAGATTTTAGCCATTAGCTACACCTCCAGTTTTTGCAGTTTTCTTATGAAAATAAAAAATATTACCATTAACAATTTTTTCCAGAGAAGAAGGAACTATTGATGAATCAAGCTGGGCAATTTCGTTCATGGAAACAAATAAATATCCATCATCAGCAAGACATTGTTCGGCAATTATTTTCAGGATTTTTTTTCTTAAATCCAATGAAAAATAAATAAACACATTTCTTATAAAGATTATATTCTGTTCTCTAGGCAACTGATAAAGATTTTGAGGAGAATCCATTTCAGATAAATTCAAGATATTTGTTGATATGCATTTTTTAATTTTATCTGGGAAAGCAATTTTTCCGTCTTCTCGTTTATATTGTGTTATAAGATTCTGATACATTACGCCATCAACTGAGCGTAGGGAAGTGCCAAGGAATACACCGCTTTTACAGTGCTCTAAAACTTCAGAATTAATATCACTCGCAAACACAACAGGATTCAGTCCGCATTTTAATGCAATTACAGCAAGGGAGTAGGCTTCTTCGCCATAAGAGCATGCTGCACTCCAGATTCTTATATCTTTTCCTGAATTATTACAACACCATTTTGGAAGAATTACTTCATCAATTAATGAAAACTGTTTTTCTTCACGGAAAAAGTAAGTTTCATTAACAGTACTCTGATTAACAAATTCAGTGAACAATTCATGATTAGTACTTAACTCTTTCAAGTATTCTCCAGCAGACAAACTGGTTGATAAAAGTTTTTTATCAATATAATTTCTAATTCCTTCGCGGTGACTTGCACGCGGAATTATTCCTGTAGATTCCGTAAGCAAAGAAATAAATGAATCGAGAATTTCTTCTGTAATTTCAGTTTTTCCAGCGTTTAATTCTTTCATCATTTATCCGTAAGTTCCAGTATTCTTTTTGCAATCTCAGGACGAGGGAGAACTTCCTTAGCTCCCCCGGCTTCAATTGCAGCTGCAGGCATTCCAAAAACCGCACAGGTGGATTTGTCTTCTACAATAGTCCAGCCACCAGCATCACAAATCTGTTTACAGCCGTTTGCTCCATCAGCTCCCATTCCAGTAAGAAGGACTGCAAGTGTATTACTCTTATAAATCTCAGAAGCACTCTTAAAAAGTTTATTAACAGCAGGGCGGAGAAAGCGTTCCGGTGCTTCATCTGAAAGCTTTAATACAGGCCTCTGAGAATTGTCTATGTAATTAATAACAAGATGAGTATCTGCCGGTGCCATATATACAGTACCAGGAAGAGCAAGCTCTCCGTCTTTTGCAAGCTTTACCTGTATATTTTTGCATACACTGTTAAGCCATGTTGCCATGTCTTTGTCTTTTCCAATTTCAATATGTTGAGCATATAAAACTGGTAAACGGAAGTTTTTTCCAAGCCCATTTAAAACTTCAGCAACTGCTGTTGGACCACCTGTTGAAGCACCGATGCAAAGAATTTTATAAGATTTATCTTCTTTTAGATTTTCAGATTTTGAATTTGTATTTATGTTAAGTTTATTGATTTTTTCTTCCAAAGTTTTAAAGAATGCAGGAGTGTATTCACTTAGTCCTGGCTTTAAAATGTATTCTGTTTGCTTCGAAAAAGATTGTACTTTTGCGGTTTCACTTGATTTTAATATTATCACTGGAATCTTCATTTCCTGACACAAGATTTTTAATGCAGAAACTTCATCTTCATCAGATAAATCATTTCCGCAAATAATTATGTCTGGTAATTGAGATTTTGCCTGACTCAAAAGTTTCTGGCAGGAAGAAACAGAAGCAATAATTTTATAATCTGGTAGATTACTTAAATTCTGAGTAAAAATGGCTCTAACAATGGCTGAAGTATCTGCAAGCATTACTTTCATTATTTACCTCCAATCAGTTTCAAAAGGAGGTTATCACAGGAAATAAGAATTTGTTTGCGTTCAAGTCTGGAAGTTTTTGAATCATTCTGAAAGCCTATTGCACAAATACCATTCTTCTTTTGCCTTGGTCGTATTCCTTCTGGAAGTGGTTTTAATTTTTCTATATCAAATATTTTACTGGTTACAGCGGAATTTACAGATATTGCAAGATTTCCGCTTGCAGGGAATTTTGTCTCTGTGTAGGAAACAATCAGCTTTTGTACATTCATAGCAAAATCCGCTTTATTCATTACAAGCATTACACTGCAGTCCTGAATAGATTTACAATTAAATTGTGTTTCTAAAAAATTTCCTATGCGGATATGAGGAAGCGTTTCATTTTCAAAGAAAATATGTTTTTCATCATTATCTTTTGGAAGATAAATTCCAAAAAGCACATATTTGCTTGGTATGAGAAAATCTACAGAATCATATGATATGCAGGTAAAATGATTAGACGTTTCCACAATCCTTCCTTACAAGCAATTCAAAAGCTTTCGGATTTAATATTGCAATTTCTTCTGTATTATAAGAAACAGTTCCAAGAACAAAGCTTTCTTCACCGGCGTCTGGAATCAGATTCATCTGACTGTCATCAATTTCTGTAAATAAAAGGATGTCAGAAATATGAAGTGAGAGCTGATCATCTTCTGTTTTAAAAATCATAAATAATGATTTTTCCGGGGGCTCCAGATTTGAACTTTCGCTGAAAAGCGGGTTAGGGTTAATTACAGTAAAAGGGTCTCCACGACGATTCAAAAGACCTTCTATATAGTTTGGCATAAAAGGCAGTTTATACACTGAAAGATCACTTATAATCTCAAGCACTTCACTTGATCTGACTGCATATTTTTTTTCTGATATAGAAAAAAGCAGCCAGGTAGTCATGTGTTTTTCTTCAGTTTCCGTTATCGTTTCCTGAGTTTTGGATTCAATATCATCAATTATTTCTTCATTCATTTTATTCTTCTCCGCTATCTGCTTCGCTGCTTTCAGAGGCTTTTACTCCGGAAACCTCGTAATCATCATCCTCGTCATCATCATCTTCATTATTAGTACTGTCACTTAATTCATTGGCAATTACCTTAAGTTTTTCTGAACATTCAGAAATATAATTTGTTGCCATAGTAAAGTTTTGAACACCAGCGGAAATCTGCTTGAGAGTAATAAGAATCTGCTCACTGGCCATTGCCTGCTGCTGAATAATACTTGTAATATTCTCCGCGCTTTCTGCAGTAATTTCGGAAGCGTTCTTGATACTAGTAAAGCGTGTTTCAAGATTCTTTGCGTTTTCAACACCAGACTGAATCTTTTCAGTACCGTTTTCACTTGCAAGAATAAGGTCATCAGAAGATTCCTGAATCTCTGTGATACGTCCTTTAATTTCTTTAGTGCTTTCAATAATTCCATCTGCAAGGCGTCTAATTTCTGTTGCTACAATATGGAAGTTCTTTCCAGAACCACTTGAACTGTTTGCTTCAAGTTCCGCATTAAACGCAATGATTTTTGCCTGGTCAGCAACTGAATTAATAAGAGAAACAATATCCCAGATGTTTTCAATTTTATCACCAAGAGCTTTAATTCCGTTTATTGTACTAAGATTTGTTTCTGCAATTTCCTGAAGCTGTTTCATATTTGCTTCAATAAACTCAACGCCTTCTGCAACTGTCTCATTTGTTTTGAGTGCAACACCGGATACATCTTTAATCTTTTGTGAAATATTTTCACTAAGAGCAGTGTTATCTTCCATTGTTGCAACAATTTCTTTTACGGCTGCACTCTGATCCTGTGCAGTTGCTGCATTTTCTTTTGCAGAAACAACAAGAGACTGAGCTTCTTCAAAAAGGTTTGCAGCAAGAAGCTGCTCGTCCTTTCGCATTTTTCGAATTGTATTGATATTTAAGATAGAGACAACAATACTGAATACTATCATTAAGATTTCAAAGATCACTATTGCTTTTGAAAGCGCTCCCTTGAAATCTTTTACAGGACCTTCAATTACAATAAACCATGGGGTAGTTCCAATTTGAGAAATGGCATAAAAGTTTTTCTTATTTAAAATGATTTTCTGCTCACCGTCCATCCACTGAGCAAAATCTCCCTTATAAGAAGTTTCATCTTTCCAGTTTTTCTGCATGATGTATTCGGGGTTTTTATTCGTAAGATAAAAACCATCTGATGTAATTAAATTGATTCTGGCATTTTTAGAAATATTTATATCTTCAATTACAGATACAAGCTTGCTTAAGAGAATATCACAGCCGATAACTCCATTTAATTCACCATTTGATTTATATACTGCCTGAGAAACAGATACACATAATTCTCCTGTATTTACATCTACATAAGGGGTAGAATAAGTAGTTTTGCCCTTGTTTGCTACAGCTTCTGTATACCAAAGTCTTTGAGTCCAGTCTATATCATCCGGGCCAACCCAATCTATATTATTAAGTAATTTTGCATGACGCTGAGAAGGTTTTGCTGGAGCGTAATATAGCATTGATGCGTATTCATCCAGTTTAGATCCAAAAGTTTTTAAAAGGAGGGTAAGAATTGCATCATCATTATAATCAGAAGCAAAGGTTGTATAATTATCTACATTAAGAATGATTGGCTGCATGCTTCTTGTAATAGTAGCGTCCAGTTTTTCAACAGAAACTTCCAGCTGTTTTTCCATATATGCTTTTAGAATCTGATTTGAAACCATATAGAAAAAACTACAAGCCACAATTACAATAAAAAGAAGTGGAAATAACATTCCAAAGAATAATTTTCGTGACTTCTTTTTTGTAGACATTTTACTTAAATCTTTTTCGTCTGCCATACTGGTCTCCCGAGAAAATTATATTTATTAAAACTTTTGATTTCTTTATTTGAATGATTTTGTGATAGGACTTTTAGAATTATTAAGTTAATTATCATATAGTTTTATTGATTTGTAAAATAAAAAACTCCTGCTATTAAATTGAATAATAACAGGAGTAAATCTTGGGAGATTTGATTTTATATTGAAAATTACTCTACAAGATAGTCATAGATATAGTTGAAAGGATCTTCTACCATAGTGCAGGTATCACCTAATTCCATGAGAAGACCATTGCTTTCTGCCTTTGTTTCCCATACAGGAAGTGGATTACCATTTGTATCAAGACCATTTGGATTTCCAGTCTTTACAAAGTTCAACCAGTATGAACTCATTATTTCTTCAAGCTCATAATCGTATGCTTCGTAATTTTTTGTATGAGGAACATTTTTATAGGCATAAATTATTTCTCCAGAATGATAGGTTCCAAACTCTTTGTTTTCACGAGAGAAATAATACTCGTAAACAGGCTTTCCCTGTGCTTTTACAGTATTAGACCAGCATTCATGAGGATAAGTAAAACAAACAGCAGAGAAAACTTCATTATATATTTCTCTTGCCTGTTTTTTAGTTTTAATTTCTCCATATTGAGAAAGGAAATCATCTGTGTTGTCTTTTAAGCTTGGTTCAAGAAGCGAAGCAAGATTATCTTTATTAACTTTTGTAAAATAGGTAAAACCAAAGGCCTCCTGTTTATTAAATCCGTTCAAAAGAGCTTCTTCATGATTTTCACCTTTTTGATAGATTTCAAAAGGAGTCTGTGGAAGAGCATAGCCATCAACACACATTGAATTATTTGCATACTTAGTTTTAATCAATTTTTCGGCAGGAACAGCACGTAATTCTTCAATGTTTTTACAGTTGAATTCTGCTTTTATGTCGTCTCCCATTTTTAATGCAGCTTCCATTTTTCGGAAAGTGTGGGGTGGAGTCTTCTGAACTACAGAAGAGCTTTCTCCAATAGCACGACGGAAATAACCTTTTGTAAGAGGACTAGCACATAAAGCATTTACAGATGATGAACCGGCAGATTCTCCGGCAATTGTAACGTTATCTGCATTACCGCCAAAAGCTGCTATATTATTATGAACCCATTCCAATGCTTTTATCTGATCTAAAAGACCATAGTTACCTGTTGTTCCGTGTTCAGATTCTGCTGCCAGTTCTTTATCAGCTAAGTATCCGAAAACACCAGTTCTATATGCTATGCTGACAAAAATAATTCCATTTCGGGCAAGATTCTCACCATCATATTTTTCATACCAGCTCTGACCGGACATTAAAGAACCGCCATGAATATAAACAAGAACAGGCCAGCCACCTTCAGGAGCTTTTTCAGTAGGCTTCCATACATTCAGATAAAGGCAATCCTCACTTTGCGGACCATTAAATGTTCTATCTTTTTGAGAATGAGTATAAAGCTGAAATAAAAAGTTATATAAAGCAGATTTCTTTTTCTGCATTGCCATAGGAGCAAAGTGATCTGCTTCTAAAATACCATCCCATGGAATAATATCCTGAGGTTCTTTCCAGCGCAGTTCTCCAACAGGAGGGGCTGCAAATGGAACACTAGCATAAATTTCTATATTTCCATCCTGAGTATAAATTCCTCTTAATTCTCCGCCAGTTACATTTACAACATCAGTTCTTAACTGAACTTTTTGTCCAGTCGGATTTGTCTGCTTGATTGTTGAAGCACATGAAAAGAGTAAAATTATAAGAAAGAATGATGATACAACAGATTTGATTAAACTTTTGCTCATATTTATAGTATATCATTTCTATTTAATTGAATAAAGCGTTAAATAATGCTATATTCAAAAAAAATCCCGCAGTGATGAACTCCACATCACTTTCCTTGCCTCACGACGGCAACGCGATTAAAAACATTCAGGAGTATCTCATGAAAAAAATCATCACAATCTTAGTTTCAATGGTACTTGTTTCCAGCATGATTTTCGCTGCTGGTAAAAAGTCAAAAGACAAGAAAGTTACTGTTGAAATCTGGCACACTTACAATGGTAAGCAGGCTGCTGCCCTTATTGATGCAGCAGACAGATTCAATACTACACAGTCAAAATATGTAGTAGAAGTAAAGAATCAGGATTATGCAGGCTTTACAGACACTGTTTACAATGCTGTAGCAAACGGAATCGGACCTAGCATTATTTTCAACTATGGTACAACTGCCGTAGATTATGCTAACGAAGGTCTTGCTATTGATATCCGCAAATATATCAAGAAAGATAACAAGAAAGGCGACAAGACAATGCAGAACATTATCGACTCATTGCCTGAAGCAATGAAAACTGATGTTCTTGGTTTTGAAGATGGTGGTATTTACTATCTTCCTGGCTGTACAACAGGTCCAGTTCTTTTCTATAACAAAACAATTTTTGAAGAGCTTGGCTTGAATCCTCCAACAAACTGGGATGAACTTGTTGAAGTTTCTAAGACAATCAAAGAAAAGAAAGGTATTCCAGGTTTCCACTCAGATGGTCTTGTAGACAATATCCAGGAATTGATTATGCACAATGGTCTTGGCTATATTGACGTTGCTAACAAGCGCGTAACTTTCTGTGGTCCAAAGCTTGAAGAAATCTATCAGTGGTATGCTGA
>JAEEGL014736139.1_pt1 | contig 13131 bp, 9 predicted proteins | sample 9134231 | NCBI WGS metagenome assembly JAEEGL01 (sample SAMN16246548, study PRJNA631951) | gut metagenome | biome: gut microbiome; feature: rumen; material: fiber-attached | host: Bos | place: Iran: Karaj | collected 2018-10
GCCGGCGGGCAGGAGGTTGAGTATTCTGACGGTGGCGTCGTCTATACTGAAACCGTTGACGCTATACCGGTCATCAAAGGCACATCTTCAACCTATACCGTATTATTGAAAACCGAAGGAAACAATGAGGCACATGTCATTTTCAGGGACCTTAGTATTGATGTCAGCGGTCAGGATAAGGCCGCGGTAAGCGCTGACTGCGCGGCTGTTATCGAGTTAAAGGGCGAAAACAGGCTTAAGAGCGGTCAGGGAAATGCCGGGATAGTGCATACGGGGGGTGACGGCAACACGCTTACGATAAAGGACAGCGAAGAACCCGGCGTCGGAGAGCTCACCGTAACCGGCGGGTCTTATATAATAAATGATGGTTCTTTTCATAATGACGTTTTTACCAAAGGCGGAGGTGCCGGTATCGGCGGGGGATTTAGGCAGAAGGGGTCCCATATTGAAATTGTCGGTGTAAAGATAAAAGCCGAAGGGGGAGGACTTCGTATTGATCGAGATAACGACGATGGTCCCTGGCGTGGCGGAGGAGCCGGTATCGGGGGAGGATATGAAGGAGAGGGCTCGGATATCACGATAAAAGGCGGCGATGTAACGGCATACGGAAAAACAGGATTTGATGATAAGTATGGCGGAGCAGGTATCGGAGGAGGAACCTCCGGAAGCGGATCAAATATCAAAATAATAGATCAAGCGAAAGTGTCAGCAAACGGCGCTCCGGAGGGAGCCGGTATCGGCGGCGGAAATGCCGGAGAAGGAAAGGATATCACGATCGAAGGAGGATACGATGTCACGGCGATAGGAGGAAGCGGCGGAGCCGGTATCGGCGGCGGTAATGAAGACAGAGGGTCAGAGATCACTATAACTGACAGCAGCGTTACGGCAGCCGGAGGAAACGGCGGAGCCGGTATCGGTGCAGGAGCAGGAGCCGGAAACGGTAGTTACACAGAGGATATCACAATAACCAACAGCACTGTTTCTGCCTGCGGAGGATACGGCGGAGCCGGTATCGGTGGTGGTTCAAATCCTGGGAATAGCTATTGTGATACACAAGACATCAAGATAAACAGCGGGAAAATATATGCCCGGGGAGGAAACGGCGGCGCCGGGATCGGCAGCGGTTTTTCGGGAAGATGTGAAAAAATATTCATAAAGGGAGGCAATATAACAGCCTACGGAGGAGAATGCGGAGCCGGGATCGGCAGCGGTGAAGGCAGTCCGGATGATCACAGTTCTTTTGATATTTATGCAAAGGATATCGAAATAACCGGAGGAAATGTATATGCAGAGGGTGGACCCGGAGCAGCCGGCATCGGAGGCGGATTTAGTTATGATCATGATATGCAACATGCCGGCAATACGGGAAATGGAATAAGGATAGGCGGCAAATGTAAAGTTAAGGCAATCGGAGGTGACGACGGATACTCTAGACAAGTCATAGGAGCCGGCGGAGCCGGTATCGGAGGAGGATCTTACGGAGGCGGGACAGATATAATAATAAACGATACATGTATAGTAAACGCCATCGGAAAAGCCGGCGGAGCCGGTATCGGCGGAGGCTTTGAGGGAGACGGGACAGATATTAATATTGAGGGTTCCGGTAATGTAACCGCCCGGGGAGGAGAAGGAGGAGCCGGTATCGGCGGAGGAAAGCATAACACTGTATTCGGAGGAAATGGTAAGAATATAAGTATTGGCGGCAGCAGTACGGTCAATGCAGTCGGAGAAGGCGGAGGAGCCGGTATCGGCGGAGGTTATCAGGCTCCCGGAGAAAATATAGTAATAGGCGGTTCCTGTGATGTGACAGCGGAGGGAGGAGAAGACGGGACTTCAGGACGGCTCCTGGGAGGAGCCGGTATCGGTGGAGGCGCGATGGCTCCCGGAGATCTTATTTTTATCGGTGAAAGCAGCACAGTCACTGCATCCGCAGGAACAGGCGCGGCGGGTATAGGAGCAGGAGCCAATAAGGATGGAGAGGAAGGAGACAGAGAAAGTGAGAACCTGGATCACTTAGAAATAAGCGGTAACGCGGCTGTCAGGGTTTCCGGAGGAAGTGGTGAAGAGGGAAGATTTAAACCCGGCGCGGCCATAGGATACGGCAGCACTTTAACGGAAGAGGGCGAGGAGTATTCACCGCATCCTAAAGAGTTAACAAAGGACAGGATAGAGTTTTATAAGCCCGGGACGGGGACGGCCGAAATGAAGGCCGGGGATGCATCAAAAAGAATAAAGACCCCCTATACCGTCTATTTCAGGCCGGACAAGACCCCCACCGGTACAGATGTTATCCCGGTTCCAAGGCATAAGACCGTGATCTCTGAAAATACATACGGTGAGCTTCCGGAGCTTAATTCAGCTGACGCCACCTTTGCGGGGTGGTATTCCGCAGAGGGCGCAGGCGGCAGAAGGGTAAAGGCAGATACTACTGTAAAACTCACCAAAAATCAGATACTGTACGGCATGTGGAAGGTGGATTATTCTATCAGCTACAATGCAAACGGCGGTACGGGAGAAATGGAGCAGGATAACCGCACCACGGGAGTTGAAAAGAAATTAAGGAAAAACAGCTTCAAAAAGCCGCATCATCTCTTTGCCGGCTGGAATACGGAGGCTGACGGCAGCGGTGAACCGTATTCTGACGAAGAAACAGTTGATCTCGCCATGAGACAGCATGAGACCGCGATCCTCTACGCCCAGTGGGATGAATTCAAGATAGCGCCCGACTCACTTCCGAAGGGAAAAGCAGGTGAATTTTATGAGGCAGTATTAAGTATCATAAATAATATCCCGAATGTGCCCTGGAACTGGAGTATAAAGGGAGCGCTGCCGGAGGGGCTTTCGCTCATAAATAATGCGGATCATACCGGTACGATCTCCGGCACGCCGGAGAAGGAGGGAAGCTTCCCCATTACGGTCGTTGTCTCCGCAAACGGCGAGTCGGTGGAAAAGGATCTTACTATCGAAATTGACGAAAGGGAAAAGAAAAAGGAAAAGGAAGAGCCGGATAAGAGACTTAGAAAGACCATTGAATTAACCGGCCTCGATCCGAAGACAGGTAATATTACATTTGCTACGCTGTACGGACCGGCAGGAACTGTTTCATTTAACGGAAGAACCCACGTGCTGAAGGGCACGGTGCTCCCGGAAAAGAAGCAGAAGAAAATGTCTGCCGACCTTGACCCGGAGGTGGTCGGACTCCCGGGTACCGTGAGTTTTAACTATATATTCAAAAAAACAAAGAATGCTTCCGACGGGGAGGCGGGCTATTATATCAAGCTAAAGGAGGATAAGAAGTCAGAGTCCTATAATGCTTTAACTAAAAGTGAGAAAAAGAGTCTGGCGAAGGCTGTGAGAAAAGCCAACAAGACACTTAAGCAAAAAGAGAACAGACTGAATTTTCCTATAGAAAAGCTGGATATTTCAGGCTTCGCCTTTGACAGACAGAATAGCCGGAGGGATTATTATGTGTTTAAGAAAAATGGGACGGATGATACCCTGATATTACAGAAGAAGACATATAAGTTTACGGAGATCGCAAGCGTCGAGCCCCTTATAGAACTAAAGAAAAAAAGATCCGGCATGGTGCTTTATGCTACGCTTTCGGGTAATAAAATAAAGATACCAAAAAGCGAATACACGAAAACAATGACCTCCGATTCCGTCACCATCACCGGAAAAGACAAGAACCTCTCTGGCACTACCAAATAGAAAAACCGGGCAAATCATTACCCCGGGGTTGACGGGGGAAAAGGCTGGTGGTATAGTAGACGGGTAACTGGTGAGTGGGCTTTCAAAAGCCCACTCTTTCTATGTAGGCAGCGGTGCCTTTTTTGCCCTTTGATCAGGGAGTGTCATGGGGCAGGGTGAAGAGGTATCCGGAGTTCACGGGAAGGATGGAATGATGACCGGAGAAAAGATAGCGGAGAGATTTGCGGAGCTTATAAGACCGGTTACCGATGAATATGGATTCAGTCTTATTAAGACGGAATACGTTAAGGAGAACGGGAATTATTATCTCCGGGCCTATATAGATAAGGAAGGCGGCATCACCATAGACGACTGTGTGATGGTAAGCCGCAGGGCGAGCAAGATACTGGACAAAGAGGACTATATCCCGGAAGCATATACCATGGAGATATCTTCCCCGGGATTTATGGAATAAAAGCGGAAATATGACCGGAAACTGATCAGGCTTCCGGTCTTTGGAAAATATTAATTAAAGTGAGGAAACCATGAAAAAGAAGAAGGAAGAAATTCAGGAAACAGGCGGAGTCAACACAGAGCTCCAGCAGGCGCTTATTCTTTTGGAGAAGGAAAAGGGCATAAACAGGGAAACCCTTTTTGAAGCCATTGAGAATTCACTCCTTACGGCCTGCCGCAATAACTTCGGAGGACATTCCGAAAACATCCACTGTGAGATAGACAGGGAAACCTGCAACTACTATCTCTATGCTGACCGCACCGTGGTTGAAAATGTTGAAGATCCCGCTGTTGAGATCTCTGTTGAGGACGCCATGGCAATAAACCCTGAGGCAAATCTCGGGGATACCGTGAAAGTGGAATTAAAGAGCAGGGAATTCGGCCGTATCGCAACCCAGAACGCAAAGAACGTGATATTGCAGAAGATCCGCGAAGAGGAGAGGAATTCCATCTTTAATGAATTCTCATCCAAGGAACATGATATCGTAACCGGAACCGTTCAGAGGTATATCGGACGGAATATCAGCATAAATCTCGGGAAGGCAGACGCATTCTTAGCTGAGAGCGAGCAGGTAAGGGGCGAGTACCTTAACATTCATGAAAGGGTTAAGGTTTATGTGCTGGAAGTAAAGAATACCACCAAGGGTCCCAGGATCCTGGTTTCCAGGACACATCCCGAGCTTGTGAGGAAGCTTTTTGAAAATGAGGTTTCCGAAGTTGCGGACGGCACTGTTGAGATCATGGGCATCTCCAGAGAGGCCGGAAGCAGGACGAAGATCGCGGTCTACAGCAACAATCCCGATGTGGATGCGGTGGGCGCCTGCGTAGGTATCAACGGAACAAGGGTTAACGCCGTTGTGGATGAGCTTGGCGGAGAAAAGATAGACATCATCAACTGGGATGAAAACCCTGCTATCTTTATTGAGAATTCCCTTTCACCCGCAAAAGTGGTTTCTGCCATTGTTGACGGAGACGAGAAGACCGCCAAGGTTGTGGTTCCCGACTATCAGCTCAGCCTTGCCATCGGTAAGGAAGGACAGAATGCCCGTCTTGCTGCAAGGCTTACAGGATTTAAGATCGATATCAAATCCGAGACCCAGGCCAAGGACGCTCCCGGCTTCAGGATGGAGGATTATCTCCTGGATGAAGAGGGTGAGTACGGCGAAGAGTACTACGATGAGGACGGCAACTACATCGGCCCCGAAGAATACGAAGAAGAGGGCGAGTATGCTGAAGAAGACGCTGAGGTTTCCGAAGATCAGGTTGAAATCGAAGGTGAAGACTCCGATGGCGATGAGGGAGACCCTGAAGCCTGAGATTCAGATACTTAATGAGGCGGAAGCAGGATAATGAAGAGCCGGAATATCGTTTGCAGAAAGTGTGTCTCCTGCGGAAGTATAGTGAGTAAGGATTCCCTTATAAGGATAGTGAGGAATAAGGAGGGAGAAACTTCCTTAGACTTTACCCTGAATAAGGAAGGCAGAGGAGCCTATATCTGCAGGTCAAAAGAGTGCATAGAAAAGGCTTTTAAGAAAAAACTGCTGGAGAGGTCCTTCAGGGCGGGTATCGCCCCCAAGGACAGGGAAAGGCTCATAAAGGAGACAGATAATTTTGGATAAGAAGAGGGCGGCATCCCTTATAGGCCTGGCGGCGAAAGCAGGCAAGGTCGTAAGCGGAGAGGAAAATGTCCTTAATGCGATCAGGGGGGGAAAGGCCTTTGCGGTATTGATAAGCAGCGAGGCGTCACCCCGGAGCAGAAAGACCTTCGGTGATAAGTGTTCCTATTACCGGGTTCCGCTTTTTGAATGGGGAACTAAAGAAGAGACGGGACGGAGCATTGGAAAGGATTCGAGAACGGTGTTCTGCATCACCGACAGGAATTTTGGAGAAGAGATAATAAAGCTTCTCAGGGAGGAAGATACAGATAATGGCAAAGACTCAGATAATGAAGATCACAAAAGAATTGAAGGAAAAGGGGATTGAAGTCTCTAATAAAGAGGTAATCGAATTCCTGAAGAGCCGCGGTTCGGAGGTGACTTCCCACATGAGCAGCATAAGCGATGAGGAAGCGGCTCTTGTCCGGGAACAGTTCGGAGGATCTGCGAAGAAGGAGGCTCCGGCCGAAAAGAAGGCAGAGGCTCCGGAGGCAAAGAAAGCTGAAACTCCTGCTGAAAAGAAGGCAGAAGCCCCCGCTCCTAAGAAAGAGGCGGCTCCCGAAGCAAAGAAGGAAGAAGCTTCCAAAGATAATAAGGAAGAGGCTCCGAAGAAAAAGCTTCCCCCGAAACCTGTAAAAAATGCTCCTCCGAAGAAGAAGCATATCATATTTGCTACAAATAACAGGAATGCGGCTGCAGGAAATAACCGCTTTAATCAGGGTGCCCGCCAGGTATACAGGATAAGCGGCGGAAAGATCGAGGATCCGGAAAAGGCCGTAAAGAGGACATTTAAGCACACAGAAGTGGCAAGTCCTGACGCCTTCGAGGGAATAAAGCTTCCTCCCAAGGAAGAAGAGGAAGAAGTAAAGATCATCGAGACCAGGACCGAGACTCCCGTAAAGAAGGAAGAACCCGCACCCCAGGCAGAACCTGCTGCTCCCAAGGAAGAGGTTAAGGAGAAGGAGGCAGCTCCCCAGAAGGAAGCCCAGGGACCGAGAAAGATATACGGAAACGTTTATGACCATATGCCGGCAAAACCGGCTTCACGCGATACACAGAAAAGAGGTGGGACATATGCCGGCAGGGAAGAAGCTAACAAAGTTGGACGCAATGCTCAAGGCGGCTACCGTAATACTGGGAATAGTGGCAATCGTCCTTTCCCTCCTGGACGCAATGAAAGACCGGGTTCCTTCGGAAAAGGCCCGCAGGGCAGGGGAGGCTTTAACGCAGGCCCTTCAAACGAAGCTCCGGAAAGAGGAGGCCCGGGAAGAAGGTCTGATGCAGACAGAAGAAGACAGTCTGAAGCCAGAAAGAGAAAAGACGCTGCAATAGAAGCCAGCATGGAGGAGAAGGCAGGGAAGAAGTTCAATCCCCACGGTTTCCGTAAGCCTGCTCCTGTGGAAAAGCCAAAGGAAGAGGAGATCAAGGTCATCGTTATTCCCGAGACCCTTACCATCAGGGATCTGGCAGACCACATGAAGATACAGTCATCCCAGATCATAAAGAAACTCTTTATGAGCGGACAGGTGATGACACTTAATTCTGAGGTTTCCTATGAGGAAGCTGAGAATATTGCCGCTGATTTCGATATACTCTGCGAACATGAGCAGAAGGTTGATGTAATAGAAGAGCTCTTAAAGGAAGCGGAAGAGGACAGCTCTCTCCTTGAGAAGAGGCCACCTGTTGTCTGCGTAATGGGACACGTAGACCACGGTAAGACTTCCCTCCTTGATAAGATAAGGGCTACCCGTGTGACCGAGAAGGAGTCCGGAGGAATCACCCAGGCTATCGGTGCATATATGGTCAAAGTTCAGGGACAGAAGATCACCTTCCTTGACACCCCGGGACATGAGGCCTTTACCGCAATGAGAATGAGGGGCGCCAGCTCCACTGATATTGCGGTGCTGGTAGTTGCAGCCGATGACGGCGTAATGCCCCAGACCGTGGAAGCCATTAACCACGCAAAGGCTGCCGGAGTTGAGATCATAGTTGCGGTTAATAAGATCGATAAGCCCAGCGCAAACATCGAAAGAGTTAAGCAGGAGCTTTCAGAGTACGAGCTGATCCCCGAAGACTGGGGCGGATCTACGGTTTATGTGCCGGTTTCCGCAAAGACCGGAGAGGGTATCGAGCAGCTCCTTGAAATGATCATACTTACAGCGGATGTGCTGGAACTTAAGGCCAATGCCAACAGAAAGGCCAGAGGTCTGGTTCTGGAAGCACGTCTCGACAAGGGCAGGGGCCCTGTGGCAAGTATCCTGGTACAGAAGGGAACCCTTCATGTGGGAGACTTTATCGCTGTCGGAGCATGCCACGGAAGAGTAAGGGCCATGCTGGACGAAAACGGAAAGAAGATCAAGGAGGCAACTCCTTCCACGCCTGCAGAGATACTGGGACTTGATGACGTACCTGAAGCCGGAGAGATCTTTGTTTCTCCCGAGTCTGATAAGGAAGCAAAGAACTTCGCCGATACCTTTAAGGCTCAGCAGAAGAATGAGCTCTTAAGAGAGACTAAGACCAGGCTGTCCCTTGATGACCTGTATTCACAGATCAAGGAGGGCGACCTGAAGGAATTCAACGTTATCATAAAGGCAGATGTACAGGGATCCGTGGAAGCGCTTAAGACTTCACTCTTAAAGCTCTCCAATGAGGAAGTGGCCCTTAAGGTAATTCACTCCGGTGTTGGTGCCATAAGCGAATCCGATGTAATCCTTGCCAGCACTTCAAATGCCATAATAATAGGCTTCAATGTAAAGGCCGACAACATGGCTAAGCAGAGCGCCGAGCAGGAAGAAGTGGATATAAGGCTCTACAAGGTAATTTACCAGGCTATAGACGATATGGAGCACGCAATGAAGGGTCTTCTTGCTCCCGTTTACGAGGAGAAGATCACCGGACATGTGGAAATTCGCCAGATCTTCAAGGCAAGCCAGATCGGAAACATCGCCGGTTCCTATGTGACCGACGGTATCGTGGAGAGAGGCAGCATGGTACGTATCTTCAGAGAGGGCGAGCTTATCCATGAAGGAAAGCTCCAGTCCTTAAAGCGTTTCAAGGATGACGTCAAGGAAGTAAGGGAAGGATACGAGTGCGGTCTTGTGTTCGAGGACTTTAACGATGTAAAGGAACTTGATACCGTTGAATGCTATAAGATGGTTGAGGTTGAGAGAAAATAAGTGAGAAAGAATTCCACTAAGAATAACAGGATAAACGGAGAGGTCTTAAGGGGCCTTTCAGAGATAATAAGGGAGGTAAAGGATCCAAGAGTAAGTCCCTTTACTTCTGTTACTGAGGTCTTTGTCTCTCCGGACTTAAAGACCTGCAAGGCCTATATCAGTGTGCTTGGAGGCGATAAAGAGCGGGAGGATACCCTTAAGGGGCTTAATTCCGCAAAGGGCTTTATCAGAAGGGAACTGGCCCGTATCGTGAACCTCCGGAACACGCCTGAACTGGAATTCATAATGGACGGTTCAATAGAATACGGCGTTGATATGTCAAGGAAGATCGACGACGTAATGAAACATGATGAGGAAAGCCGCCTTAAGAGAGGCGAGACGGAAGATGAGGTCGAAGGGGTCGAAGACGATGTTTGATCTGATAAGTTATATTGAGGGTGCGGGCTCCATAGCCCTGGCCGGTCATGTAAGACCTGACGGGGATGCGGTGGGTTCCACCCTCGCTCTCTATAATTACATAAGGAAAGTGTGGCCTGAGAAGGAAGTGACACTCTATCTGGAGGAACCTCTGGAGATCTACTCATACCTTAAGGGCTATGATGAGGTGACGGTGCCGGATGACAGCCTTCCGGACAAGGTATATGACCTGTTTATCGCCATGGATCTGGGAGATATGGAAAGGCTGGGGGCTGCGGCAAGATTCTTTACCGCTGCAAAGGATACGCTGTGCATAGACCACCATATCAGCAATACGGGCTTTGGAAATCATTCCTATGTGAAGCCGGATGCCAGTTCCACGTCTGAACTGGTCTTTGACCTTATAGATGAGGAAAAGATCGACAGGGATATTGCGGAGTGCATATATACCGGAATAATCCATGATACGGGGATAATGCAGTATAACAATACTACCCGCCATACCCTTGAGATCGTGGGAAAGCTTATAGAATACGGCTTTGAGTTCAATAACATAATAAACAGTTCCTACTACGAAAAGACCTATCTTCAGAACCAGATACTGGGCAGGGCTTTGCTTGAGAGCATACTCTTCATGGACGGGAAATGTATAGCATCTGTTATTGATCATAACACCATGGATTTCTACGGTGCTACTTCCAAGGATTTTGACGGTATCGCTAACCAGCTCTTTAAGACAAAGGGTACGGACTGCGCCATCTTTATGTATGAGAGCTCCCATGAGCAGCATCTTTTCAAGGTGTCCATGAGATCCAGCAAGAAACTGGATGTGGCGAAGATCGCGAAGAAATTCGGTGGCGGCGGACACAGGAATGCTGCAGGTTTTTCAATGAACGGTACCTACCACGACATATTGAACAATGTTTCCGAAGAGATAGAAAAACAGCTCTCCGAGGAACAGGCTTAAACTTTCAGGGTGTCATTTGGACGGGATAATTGTTATAAATAAGGAAAAAGGCTTTACCAGCAATGATGTGGTCCAGGTCTTAAGGGGCATACTCCGGATGAAAAAGATCGGCCACACCGGTACCCTGGATCCGGATGCGGAGGGAGTGCTCCCTGTGTGTCTCGGAAAGGGCACGAAGCTGGTAAACATGCTTACCGACAGGGATAAGGAATACATTGCGGAGGCAAGGCTTGGTATAAGCACTGACACCGAGGATATGAGCGGGAAAGTTATAAAACGCTTTGACATCCCCGAGGGGAAGGAACCCTCTGAAGAGGCTTTGAAGGAAGCGCTCAGTTCCTTTATCGGAGGATATGATCAGATACCGCCCATGTATTCCGCTAAGAAGGTAAACGGCAGAAAGCTCTACGACCTGGCGAGAGAAGGTCAGGTAGTGGAGAGAAAGCCCTGCAGGGTTGAGATACATGATATAAGCCTTGAAAGCTATGATTTTCCTGTTTTCCGCTTTTCGGTACGCTGCGGAAAGGGTACCTATATCCGTTCCTTAATAAGGGATACGGGGGAAAAGCTGGGTATGGGAGCTGCAATGGAAAGCCTTATAAGGACTGAGGCTTCCGGATTTAAGCTGGATGAAGCGCTGACACTTAAGGAAGTGGAAGAGCTTATGGTAAGAGGAGAGGCGGAAAGCCATATCATAAGCCCGGACAGGGTTTTTGCGGATCTCCCTTCCATCACTGTTGAGGGCAGGAATGAGGGCTTTGTGCGGAACGGGAATCCCTTCAGTTTACCGGGTATAACGGATGGCGATTACAGGGTATATCTTCCGGATGGGGAATTCGCAGCCGTATATTCCTTTAGCCGGGGAAAAGCCGGATTAAAAAGGATGTTTTTATGAAGGTATTTCACGGAACAGAAGAATACAGGGATTTTCTCCGGAATACCGGTTCCGGGAAAGGAACCGCAGTAGCCCTGGGGAAGTTTGACGGCATACATTTAGGCCATGCAAAGCTTATAGATGCTATGATAGAGGAAGCGGGGAAAAGGGGACTAAATACACTTCTTTTTACTTTCGATAAGCCCTTTGCCTCTTATTTTACCGGGGAAAAGCCGGAGGTACTTACCACCAATAAGGAGAGAGAGGAAGCCGTAAGGGAATGGGGTATCGATCATCTTTTGGAATATCCGTTGAGAAGTGACACGGTTTCCGTTTCGCCGGAGGACTTTGTAGATAAGGTCCTTATTGAAGGCATCAATACTAAATTCATAGCTGCCGGCCCGGACATGAGCTATGGCAGCGGCGGAAAGGGAAATATCACATCCTTAAGGGAGAGCTCAAGAGGGCGTTTTGAAGTCCTGGAGGTTGAAAAGGTACGTCTTAAGGGTGAGACGGTAAGCTCGACTCTCGTTCGTGACAGGCTGAAAAAAGGGGAAATGGAAGAAGTCCGGGAGCTACTTTCAAGGCCCTACAGCGTTTCCGGCAAGGTAAGCCACGGAAGGAAGCTGGGAGCCAGCATCTTAAATATGCCAACCGTCAATATAATGCCGGAGGAATATAAGCTTTTACCCCCCTTCGGAGTATATTTTTCCGAAACGGTCGTGGGTTCCGAGAGATTTAAGAGCATTACCAATATAGGTATAAAACCCACCGTACAGGAGATGGGACAGGTGAACTGCGAGACCTTCCTCTACGGTTTTGCCGAGGATCTGTACGGGGAAAACATAAGAGTGGAATTACTGCATTTCCTGAGAGAAGAAAAAAAGTTTAACAGCATGGAGGATTTGAAAAAGGCCATGCATGATGATATGCTTTCAGGAGAAGAATATTTTAACATAACAGCTGATATGGAGGATTAATGGACGCAGGTATTTTATTACCGATGATGGGTGGCCTCGGGCTTTTCCTTTATGGCATGAAGGTCATGAGTGACAGCATAGAGAGGGCGGCAGGCGCAAAGCTCAGGAATATTCTTGAGACCCTTACAAGAACCAGGGTTCAGGGTATGTTCGTGGGTCTTATCTTTACGGCAGTAATACAGTCTTCAAGTGCCTGTACTGTAATGATCGTATCCTTTGTAAATTCCGGGCTCATGACCCTTTATCAGGCCGCGGGACCCATACTTGGCGCCAATATCGGTACCACCGTCACTTCACAGCTGGTATCCTTTAATCTCTCCAAGGCGGCTCCGGTCTTTCTTTTAGGCGGCGCCCTCTGTACCATGTTCAGTAAGAACCCCATGGTTAAAAAGATAGCTGAGATAGTAACGGGTTTTGGCGTGCTGTTCCTGGGGCTTTCACAAATGTCCCAGGCCATGTCCTACTTAAAGGATGTGCAGCTTGTTACGGATATCCTTATGAGCCTTCAGAATCCCCTTCTCGGGATACTGGTGGGCGCGGTGCTGACATCCCTTATCCAGAGTTCATCCGTTACCGTTTCCATTTTGCTGTTGATGGCTAATCAGGACCTTATCGGCCTTGATATCTGCTTATTCATAATCCTGGGCTGTAATATCGGTGCCTGTGTACCCGCCATGCTTGCAGGACTTGCGGGAACAAGGGACGCGAAGAGAGCAGCCCTTATCCATCTTATCTTCAATATAGTGGGAACTATCATAGTATTCGTGATCCTCTTATTCGCGGAGGGCTTTATCCTTGACATGCTCCGTATGGTCTCCGGTAATAATCCGGGAAGGATCATCGCGAACGCCCACACCAC
>JAEEGL014801069.1_pt1 | contig 13131 bp, 20 predicted proteins | sample 9134231 | NCBI WGS metagenome assembly JAEEGL01 (sample SAMN16246548, study PRJNA631951) | gut metagenome | biome: gut microbiome; feature: rumen; material: fiber-attached | host: Bos | place: Iran: Karaj | collected 2018-10
AAGAAAATGGGTAGAAAATGTATTATTGGTAATTACTATATTTACTGGTATAATATTAGTATCAGATGCTACAACGTTAAAAATCCTCGTTCTAAAGAGTTTTATAGGACTACCAGTATTATTTATCAATTGTTACATTTTATTCAAATATGGGGATTTAAATGAGTAATTATAAGTATGCTATTATAGTACCTAATTATAATAATGATCATGGAGATTATAAAGGTAAAACATTTTTAAGGAATTGTATAGAGAGTATATTAAATCAAACATATAAAGATTTTACATTAATAATAGTAGATGATTTATCAGATGATACATCTATTAAAACAATTAGAAGTTACAAAGATAAAAGAATAAAGTTAATTAAGAATACTAGAAAAAGATATAATGGTGGATCTAGAAATGTTGGTATAGAATATGCATTAAATAAATTAGATTTTCAATACTTTTGTTTTTTAGATTCTGATGATTGGTGGAAATATGATGATGTTCTTGAATTTATTGATAAAAACTTGAATAATCATGAGATGATGACTTTAGGCTGTGAGATGCTAAGATTAAAGGGTAATTATTATAAAGCTAATAATAAACCAAATTGTTATCAAGATTTATGGTCTTTTAATGGTAAAGTATGGTGTACTGCATGGGACAAAGTAATTAGAAGAGATAAAATAAAATTCTTTTGTGAAGATACTTTAATGGAAGATCGTGTATGGACTTATAAGGTAGTTGATGATATAAATTTTGATAAAGTAATTAGTACTGGTAGAATTGTATATGTATGGAATCAATTAAATAGTACAAGTGTTACTAAAAAGTGTGATGATATATGGAATTATAGTACTTATTGTCATATAGGTCATTGTAAACAATTTATGAGTACAATTAAACATAAAGAAATGCTACCAATACTAGAAGAACGTATTAATAAACTAATAAATGATTTAAAGGAAGGTATTTATTATCAAGGGTGAATTTATGAAATATATATTGATGTGTGGTGGAAAATATAAAAAATTTAAAAAACCAAGACAATTATTAAAAATTAATGGTGAAGTATTAATAGAAAGAACTATAAGACAATTAAGAGAAAATGGTATTACTGATATTTGTATTTCAACAGAATGTCATGATTTTGATTATTTAGGTGTAACTATTCTATATAACAAGAATAATAAGTATTCTACTGATAATAAGAAAAAAGAGGTTACTGATTCATCAAAAAGTTGGTTAAGAGCTTATTACTTAGTAGATGAACCAGTATGTTATCTACATGGTGATACATATTTTTCTGATGATGCTATTAAAAAAATAGTAAATAAGAATACAAGTAAAGTTATATTCTTTTGTACTCCAGATAAAAAAGATGTAGTCAATAAATCTAAATTAAATAATAAAGGTAGAGAACCATTAGGGTTTAAAGTACAAAATTACAACTTATTTAATTTTGCTGTTAATGATTTACTAAAAATGGTTGATGATGGAAAATTTAAAAATGCAACATGTCCACCTATTTCATGGACTGTGTATCGTTATTTAAATGGACTTGATTTATGCTTTAATGCTAAAGGTTATGGTGAGTTAAATAGTATCTTTCGTATACCAGGAGATTATATGATCATCAATGATGAAACAACTGATATTGATTTTGAAAAAGATATCGAAACAATAGAAAAATGTATAGGAGAATTAAATAATGAATAAACCAGTAAGAAGAATGATATACTCAAATAATAATCATAAAACTGATTTATTATATGATGATATATATAAAGGATATCATTATTATATTGTTAGTTATGGTACACATCCATGTTGTTATGTAGCTACAAATAAAAAATTAGATGATCTTGATGTACATGGTGGTATTACATGGAGTGGATGTTTAAAAGAAGTAAATATTGATTCTAATAAATTAGGTATTGGATGGGATTATGCACATGTTGGAGATAGATTTGGTGAATATTATCAAAGTGGACATACATGGAAAACTACTGAATTAATAAAAGAATGTATAAATGCAATAGAAGAAATGGAGTTGAATAATAATGGCTAAAAAAAATAAAAACTATGGATATACTGGTAGTAAAACTTTTAATTTACAAGATTATAGAACATTACAAAAAGAGATACATAAAGCTAATCAAAGAATAACTAGAATAGAATCTAGATATGGTGAAAATGCATGGGCTATTGGAGATTTATATGGAAAACTTAATATGGCTCGTAAAGCTGTAACTCCATTTGGACAAATAAGGATTACAAAGGATATGTCTCAAGCTCAATTAAATCTAGTTAGAAGAAGTGTTAAAGAGTTTTTAAAAAGTAAAACAAGTACTTTAACTGGTATTAGACAAGCAAGAGCTAACATGATATCTGGATTAAAAAAGAGTTTATCTTCTACTCAAGATGTAGAATTATCAGATAGAGAGATACAAGCATTATATAAATTAGTTGAAGATAAAGATACACGTGGTACAGTAGAAAAAATAGGTGCATCAGATACATGGAAGTTATTAATAGATGCACGTGAAAAGAAAATGAATCAAACAGATTTTTTAGCTAAAGTAAAAGAATATTATAATTATACTAATGATCAAGATGTTAAAGATGATTTAAAAGATTTCTATAAAAAATATGTTAAAGATCTATGATTTACTGGACTAGTTATAAAGGTCATGAACCAGAATTAGTTGAAAAGAAAAATAAAAAGATTGATAACACTATTTATTCATTTGATATTGAAGTTACTAGTTATTTAAAACTAAATGGAGTTCAATATTCACAAGATAAATATGATGAATTTAGTGAAAAAGATAAAGATAGATGTGAATGTTATTCTATTATGTATATATGGATGTTTGGTATTAATGATACAGTATATTATGGTAGAACATGGGATGAACTAAAAGAATTTCTATATAAGGTAAATAAATCATATGATGGTAAAAAAATTTGTTATATTCATAATTTATCATATGAGTTTCAATTTTTAAGAGGTGAGTTTTTACTAGAGGATGTAATGGCTAGAACACAAAGAAAAGTTATGAGATGTAAACTAGCTGATTATAATTTTGAGTTACGTTGTTCATATTTCTTATCTAATGTAAAACTAGAAAAACTAGCTGAAGTATATGAACTACCATTTAAAAAGATGGTAGGTGATCTAGATTATAAAATAATAAGAAGTCCAGAAACTCCTCTAACAGATGAGGAGTTAGGATATTGTGAAAATGATATACTTATTATTTACTATTATATAAAACTAGAATTAGAAACATATAAAACAATAGATAGAATACCACTAACATCAACTGGTAAAGTTAGAAGAGAATTAAAAAACTTAATGTATAAAGACTATACATATAGAAGAAAAGCAAGTAGAGCTTGTAGTATTGATCCACATGTATATAATTTATTAAATCAATGTTTTATGGGTGGATATACACATGCTAATTATATGTTTTCTGGTGAGATTATAAATGATGTAGATAGTTATGATTTCACATCAAGTTATCCATATTGCATGGTAGTATATCCTTATCCATCAACTGAATTTAAAAAATGTAAATTAAAGAGTAAAGAAGATATGGTATTAGGATTTGCATATTTATTGGTAGTTAAATTTACTGATATATCATGTAGATACTATAATACCTTTATTTCATCCAGTAAATGTAGGAATTTACGTGGAGCTTATATAGATAATGGTAGAGTTATATCAGCAAGTGAATTAACACTAACACTAACAGATGTAGATTTTCATTTTCTATTATCAGCATATGATTGTGATTATGAGATACTTGAATCATATTACTCTAACTATAATTATCTACCACCATTATTTTATAATTTTATTTTGGATAAATATGTTAAAAAGACAAAATTAAAAAATGTAGATGGTAAAGAAATAGAGTATCAGCTTGAAAAAGGAAAATTTAATAGTTTATATGGAATGAGTGTTACAAATGAAATAAAATCAGAAGTAGAATATAATAATACATTTGGATGGACTGAAAAAGAACTAACAAATGAACAAATAGAAGTTCAATTAATTAAACAGAAGAAAAAAGGATTTATGGCTTTTAGTTGGGGTTGTTGGATTACAGCATATGCAAGAAGAAATTTACTTCAAAATATATGTAAGTTAGATGAATATTGCATTTATGCTGATACAGATTCAGTAAAAGTTAGAAAAGGTTATAGAAAAAGTATCATAGATGATTATAATAAAAAAGTAAAACAAAGATTAAAAAGAGTAAGTAAACTACTTAATATACCTATGGAAATGTATGAACCAAAGGATATTAAAGGTGAAAAACATTTATTAGGTTTATTTGAATCAGAAACTAAAAAATGGAATAAATATACATATGATGAATTTATTACACAAGGTGCTAAAAAATATGCTGTTAAGACTAAAGATATGAATCAAGATACTGGAGAATTATATGATGTAATAAAGATTACAGTAGCTGGAGTACCTAAAGGAAATGGAAGTAAAGCCCTTAAAGACTTAAATGATTTTAGAGATGATTTTGAATTTAAAGCTAAAGATACTGGTAAAAAGACAATAGTCTATCTTGATGAACAAATAGAAAATACATTTGTAGATAAAGATGGAAAAGTTTTTACAAATAAAGATAAAACTGGATGTTGTATACTACCATGTAGTTATGTATTAGGAAAAGCACTTGATTACAGTGAGTTATTAACTGATACAAGTTCACAAAGAGCTATATATAGAGAGGAGATGAATGAATATGAATGATCATACATTTATAAAAAAATTTTTAAAGATTAAATTAAATTATATTTGTAAAGAATATAATTATAATTTAGCTAATATAATGAATGGTACAGCATCTAAAGATAAAATACATAATTGTAGGGTTTTGATTGAAGATATGTTAACAAAATTATTAGATGAAAGTAGAGGAAATAATAATGATAATAGTGATTATAGTAGTTAGTATATTTTATCTAATTATGCTAACAGTAATATTAAAAGCATATTATAAAGATCAAGAAGTATTAGAAAATAGATGTTTACAATTAGAGAAAAGAATAGAAGAATATAGAAAAGAAAATAAAATTAATTATGAATTATATAAAAATGCTTTAGAAGAAATAATAGATGAAATTGAAGATTTAAAGAGGAAAAGAAAATGAAGTACATTTTAATATACTATCATAAAAGTAAGTATTTAGGATTCTTAAAAAAGAATGTATTAGAAACTAATAAAATAATTGAATTAAATAAAATTATAAATGATAAAAATACAGTTAAATACAATTTATATGAATTAAAGAAAGAAGTTGATAATAGTGGAAGATAAATTTACAAATATGTTAAATGCTATAAGAGTATTTAGATTGTCAGATAAATTAGAGAATTATAAAGATGATGTTGATTATGACTTATTTTGTACTTATTTAACTAATTTATACTATGAGATGATTTCACTAGATACTATAGATGAAGTTGATAAAGATGAGTAAAGTAGATATAGTCCATTACAATATGGATGAACTATTAACACATAATGCTGATATAAATATCATATGGGGTGAAAGAAGTAATGGTAAATCATATCAAGTAAAACATAAAAGAGCTATTATCCATTATTTAGAAACTGGTAATAGATTTATGTATGTGAGAAGATTACGTGAAGAAGTTACAGCTGAAAAAGTAGAACAATATTTTAAAGATGTTGATATAGAGAAATTATCTAATGGTGAATATAATTGTATAACTGTATATAGAAGAGCTATATACTTATCTAAATTAATGGATGATGGAAAGATTAAACGTGGTGATAAAGTAGGATATTGTATCGCTTTATCTACAGAACAAAATTATGCTGGTGGAAGTTTTTTAGATGTATCTGATATCATATTTGAAGAGTTTATGAGTAGAAGTACATATCTATATCATGAACCAGATAAACTAATGAACTTGTATGCTACAGTAGATAGAAAAAGACATACTACTAAATTATGGATGATAGGTAACACCATATCACGTGTATGTCCTTATCTATATGACTGGGGACTTCATAACATAATAGCAAGACAAAAACAAGGTACAATTGAAGAGTTAGAAGTACAAGCTACTGATGATGATGTAGTTAAAATAGCAATTGAATATTGTAAATCAACTGGAGTATCAAGTCATACAATTGGATTTAATAAAGAAATGTTAAATAATGGATCATGGGAATCTAGTCCACAGCCACATCTACCTAAATCATTAAATTGTTATGATACAAAATTTAGATTAATCTTTATGTATCAACAATTCAAGTTCATTGGAGAATTATTAATAGATAAAGAAACACATGAGATAGCATGGTTTATATATCCATATGAAGGTGAGATAGATAATAAAACACTTGTTATATCAGATAAAATAAGTCAATCACCATTATATCAAAGAAACATATATGATTTATCAATTAATAATGATAGATTAAAAAGTTTAATAAATAGCACATTTAGGGAACAAAATATATTTTATGCATCAGATTTGGTAGGAACAGATTTTAAACAAGTAATAGATTTTTCTATAAGGAGATAAATTATGTTTATATATTATGTCATAGGGGAGTGGTTGATAGAAGAACATGATAAATATTGCTGGATATACAAAAAAGATAGTTGCTATTGTAGAATACCAGTTAAAAGATATAAAACAGTAGAAGAAATAAAAGATTTGTTAGAAAAATTTATCATTTTATTAGGAGAGAATTATGAATGAATTATATTTGATATTATTAGATATAACAACATATAAAGAATTTAAAAAGACATTTGCAAGTGAGTTTCAAATGGATAAATTTATTAGAAAATTGCATTATTCTAAAAAGTTGTATATAATAGAAGATAGTAGAGAGGGAGATTTGTCATATGAAAAATGGTGAGATAATTTTATGTAAAGGTATAAAGATGGATAAGAATTTTGAAAATGTCTTATCTTATAATGAATCAAATATGGTAACTCTATGTAGAAATAATGCTGTAGCAACTACTACTAGATATAGTATATTAGATCCATCAGTAAGAAGTATAGATGTTGCACTACCTTATAGTACTTGTATACCAGTAAATTATATAGCTTTTAAAAATCCATATTATGGAAATAAATGGTATTTTGCATTTGTAGAAGAAATAGTATATATAAACAATAATACAACTACAATAAAATATAAACTAGATGTATTTAGTACATGGTATTCTAGTATGAATGTAGGAAAAGCATTTATAGAAAGAGAGCATGTTGAAGATGATACTATAGGTAAACATACTATACAAGAAACTGTAAATACTGGAGATTTTATTGTTAATAATTTTGGTTTATTAGATGAATATGGTAATAGTACACATGTTGTAATAGGAGTAACTAAAGTACCAGCTGATGTATATAATATTCAAGGTATTTTAGTAGACAATAAAATACAAGCTAGAACATCTAATTATAATGGAGTATTTAGTGGACTTACTTATTTTGTATTTCAATATCCACAAGATGCATCACAATTTGTTGCTATGATGGATTTAAATGGATTAGCTGATAATATAGTAAATGTATTTTTAGCTCCTATTTCTATATTTGAAACAAGTTCATGGAATCCTTATACATATGATGAAACAGTAGCATTTGGTAATTTAACAGTCCATTTAGCTTTTAATTATAAAATAGTACCTAATTCATCAGAAGAATCAATATTGTTTTCTGGTAAAACAATATCAATAAATAATACTTTAGATGGTTATACTCCTAAAAATAATAAAATGTATACTAAGCAATTTAATTATTTATATATAACTAATAATAATGGTGGAGATATAACATATGGTTATGAAGATTTTAAAAATAATCTACCTAAATTTAGAGCTATAGGTACTATTTGTCCTGGATGTTCTATTAGATTAATTCCAGAAGATTATAAAAAATGGGATACTTCACTTCCTACATATGTAAATAATTTATTGCCATTTGGCTTAGTAGGTGGTAAATATCCTATATGTAGTTGGAGAAGTGATACATATACTAACTGGATAACTCAACAAAGTATTAATAATAACTTAACATTAGGTAAAGTTGCTGGAGCTGGAATGGCTACAGCAATATCACCAGAAACAGCAATTGCGGCTACTATGTCATCATTTTTTGAAGGTATGGTAGATTCTGGAGATAAAGAACAAATAATGCCAGTTGTAGCTAAAGGTAACACAAATGTTGGTGATGTTACATATGCAAGTGGTATGACTAATTTTGCTTTTTATCAAATGAGTTGTAAATATGAATACGCTAAAATCTGTGATGATTTCTTCTCACGATTTGGCTATAAGGTTAATGAAATAAAAACACCTAATTTAAATTCTAGAAGTAAATTTAATTATATTAAAATAGGTTCATATGATGAATTAATAACTGGAGATATACCAGCTAGTGATCTAGAAGAGATAAATAATATATTTAGAAAAGGTGTAACAATATTTCATGATTATGATACATTTGGTAATTATACGATTAATAATCCAATTGTTTAAAATAAAAAAAAGACTAGAATTTCTAGTCTTTTTTTATTCTGTATAATCATTACTAATAGGTGATATTGAGTTTGCAATTTGTGTAAATACTTTTTCATTTAAGTCATCACTATTATTGAATGTTCTATTTATTTCTCTAAATGTTCCTTGACAGTCTTGTATCTGTTCAATTTTAAATGATGCTGTACTTGCTCCCATAAAAACAATTTTTATTTCTTTTGCTCTAAATGGATTATATAGTTTTTTAATAGTAGATAAACTATTTCCACCTATTATAATTAATGTTTTATCACAAAACCATTCATGGTCTTTTGTTTCATTTACTATATTTATATCATGGTACATTTCCATTTTTTCACTTATATAATTAGGATTTATATTATATACATCAATTAAATTATATATAACATCTTTTAACTCATTACTATTACATTCCATAACTGATCCATGTTTAACATCCCATAAACCATTAATAGATATGATATTATCACGAGGTTGTCCTATACTATCTGTTACAGCTAAATTATTGGTATCAACATATACAATTCCACTAATGTATGCTGGATCACCATATATTAAGAATCTATTACTAATTGGTAATATATAAGAACCTTCTACATGTTGACATGTTTTAAAAACATTTCCATTAACTAAACTCCAGTTTCCTATAGTAGATGATGAATAAATATATACATATGATTCTCCTAATGTTTCTTGATTACTAACTGTTAAATAATAAGTATCTCCTATTTTTATTAGTTGAGGATCAATAAATGATATATTACTACCAGGAGTAATATCACTCATATTACTACATTCAAAGTTAGTTAAATCAATATCACACATTAATATTTTAAATTTACTTTCAGATGTTTCTTTTGCACTAATTAATAATTTTACATTGTTATCTTCAACATAAAATTCTGGAGCCCATCTACTATTCCAACTTAACAATCCCATTGATACATAATTTGTTTCAAAGTTAATTAAATCACTTGATTTATAAATTATTAAATCACGAGTAGCTGTGTAATTTGTTACAGCAATATAAAAATAACCATTGTAATATATAATGCTAGGATCTCTTCCAACTATATCTAATTTTTTAATTGTTTGAAAATTTTTAGCATCTTTAGATAATTTTAATACTAATTTATTACTATCATTAGCATCAAAAAAGCATCCTAAATACATATTGTCATTAACATTAATTATATTTCTTGCTTTTTCATCTTTAACATTATATGTTCCAGATTCAATTGTAATTTTACTTATATCAGCCATTATACAACACTTCCTAACTCTAGTGATATTTCAAGTGTTTCAGTACCACTTGTATATGTACTAGTTACTTTAGCACCATTTATTTTAGCATTTGCTTCAGCACTATCTAAAATAGCTTGACTTGCATTACTATCAGCATTACTTGCTGTATTTCTTGCTGTAGGATCTTTAATATCATATGTATTAGCACCTACTTTTAATTTACTTATATCTGCCATTTTAACACTTCCTTTCTAACTACTTGTTTTTGTATATTCCATTATAATTTTTATTGGAGAACCATTTTTGAAATTTTTAAAATTATTTCCACATTCCATACTAACATACCCATTATTTTTATTATAATAACATTGTGATGACCATGAACTATCACCATAATATACAGTTGTTCCATTTCTAAAATATGTTGATTCACCATTTACCCATACACGCATATCAACTAACGTATCAATGCCTTGAAGTCTTGCAATATATTGTGCATTGCCACCATCACCAGTTCCAGTTAACACTTTTCTATAAATTGTTTTACCATCTATCCATGTACCAATTTCTTGTTCAGTACTTGTTGAATAAGTAGCCAATTTATTCAATGATGATCTAGCTGAATTATCTTTTAAATCATAAGTAGATGATTCAATTTTTATTTTACTAATATCAGCCATTATTTTCACTCAAATATAAGATTAATGTTTCTGTTTCAGCATCATACATAGCATTTAACATCATCTCATTAAATCTTTCATCAATATATTCTTTTAATTCTTTATCTAGTTCATTTTTTACAAATGAATCTAATGATTTTACATAAGCCACCATTTTAGAAAATAATTCATAATCAGTTAAAGCATCAAAATCATCTTCTAAAATAGGAAAATTCCTTAAAACACTATTTTTACATATCATATATATCACTCCTCTCTAATCCACTAACTGATAGAATAATACATCTAAATCTTTATATAATTTAGTCATTATGCTATTTTTTGTTTTTAAATATGATTCATATAATTTCATTTTATCAACTGGTGATCTTTTAATCAATTCTTTAGTTGATACATCAACATCAGTATTATTATCTAATGATGTTGTATTATAATTTTGATCTGTTACATAATTTCCATCTGATATATCATCAAGTTGATTTTGAGGATATTTACTATATCTCAAATCAGCTATATTAGAACCACTAGTATTAGATGTTGAATTGCTTGTTAAATCTCTTTCTATTACTTCACCAGTATTAAATAGTTTATAATCAGATAAAGCATCAAACATAATATTATAATAAGGTAGTATTTCATGTAATTTATTTTCAAGATGTAATTGAAAAGATGTTAAAGTTTCAAATCCTATTCTTCTTTCTATAAAATGATTTAATATATCTATTTCAAAATCTTCTTTATTTATTTTATCAGATAAAACATAATCAAAATCAAATATTCTATCATGTGTTACTTTAGCTAGATTACGTATTTTAGTTTTAACTTCACTATCATAATTAGCTAGACTATTTAAAAGTGAATATAAAGTAGGTGGTTGTGGATTCATTATGAAGTTAGCTGTTAGTTGATTCACTGGTTGTGTTCTCTTTAGTCTCCATATCTGTTTCTCCATCATCTATCACCTCACTATCCTCTTTTAATGAAGTAGGTAGTCCATCATAATATCCTACTTCAATATTCATATTAAACATTTCATTTATTTTTCTAATTGCATCTAATCTAGCATTATATCTAGTAAATCTACTAGCTATAGTTCCAGCTTGAGATAAAATAACTTCATCTTTAATATTACGTTCTTTTTTCTCATATGTAGTATTACATATACCTATTAAACGTAAAAATTCATTCCATGTTTTATCTTTTTCTTCTGATAATTTATCAGTTACATATGGAGCTGGAGCTAGTGTTAAATTAATATTTCCTAAATCTAGTCCATCATATGTAATTATTGTATCATTTAAACTATCAATACCATCAAGTGCATCTTCTACTGACTTTTTATTATCATTTGTTACTTGCCAATATCTAGGAGTACGTTGTTGTTTAACATTGATATCAATAGTTCTCTGTATTAATGCTAATCTTTCAGCATATTGTAAAACATCAAATATTAAAGGGATTCTACTCATATTATCATACATGATAACATATTCACCAACATCTAACTGTCTTGTATATCCATTCTTACCTATTACTTGAATTGTAGTAGGACGTCCATATCAATCAAGTGCTCCTACGTTCATAAAAGGTAGAGCTAGTAAACCTAATTCTTCATCCATAAACCATGCTATAGATCCTTTACATACTAATTCATGATTTACAAATGACATATCTAAAAATTTAACTTTTTCATCATCTAATAAATTACTAAAACTAAAAACATTTTCAGCAAGTGAAGTACACTGCTTTTTATACATTTCAGTTGTTTTTAGATTACTAATCTGTGTTAAAGCATTACGTCTACTCATATAATCACCTCTTTTCATTAAAAATAAAAGGGGACTGTGTTGTCCCCTTAATCATTCAACACTAGGATGTTGTGATTCAAATACCTCTAAATATTACAATTGTTATTTATTAACTTGCAACTACTGGAGTAGCAATTGTAGCTGTATCGTATTTAGTACTATCAAATACTGATGTTGCTTTAACAGTAAATTCTAAGTTATTAGCAACTGTAGATGCAACTTTTAATAATCCATTTTCATCAATAGTTACACCTTGAACTGGTTGTGATGTAGTTGAATCAACTACACTCCATGTAACAGCTTTATTAGCAAATCCAACAGTAGCTACAACAGCACTCATTTGTAAACTTGAGCCTTGTAGAACAGTTCCACTAGATGGAGTTACTGTTACACTTGATACAGCTGGTACAGTATCAGCAATAAATACAACAGCTTGTTCAAATGGAGATGTTGAGAATACTCTCCATGCATGTAAGAAATGATTGTTTTCTAAAGTTGTTGGATTATAGAATTCAGTTTCTTTATAACTTGATGCATTGTCAAGTAAATAATCATAATCCATAAACCATTCTCTAGCAACAATAACAGCTTTTACTTTAGCTAGTTCAGCTATTTCAGCATCAGTAAATGCAACATATGCACTTCCTAATAGTTCAGTTAAACGAGCTGTGTCAGTTGTTGAGAATCCATCAATTAATCTTAATTGAGTTTTAAGTTCAGCATCATTTCTATAATATGAAGTAGCAAGTACTTCAGTACTCATAGCTCCTTCAAAATCAGTATCCATGATTGTAATTAAATCTTCAAATCTATTAGCT
>JAEEGL015249716.1_pt1 | contig 13131 bp, 8 predicted proteins | sample 9134231 | NCBI WGS metagenome assembly JAEEGL01 (sample SAMN16246548, study PRJNA631951) | gut metagenome | biome: gut microbiome; feature: rumen; material: fiber-attached | host: Bos | place: Iran: Karaj | collected 2018-10
AACGCCTTCTTTGAATTTATTCTGTTTCTGGTCTTTTCAATCCACGACCTTTTTGCCTTTATGAATTCTATTCCGGAGTTTAATCTGGATTTGGAAGGAATGGAAAGAACCACTTCTCCAGAGCGCTCTATCTTGAGTGTTATGCTCCTTGTGCCTTTCTTCACAAGGACGGTCACCTTTCCGATCACCTCGTCATTGTATACGGATTTTCCGTCCATGGCTTTCGTGTCGGATTTGGAGTTCTTTCCTGCTTTTGTTTGACTGGCGGGTTGATAGGAAAAATCCGGTTCCAGTCCAGCCCTTTTCATCGCATCCAGAAGTTTGGCCCTGTTTTTCTCAATGATGTCAACACCTGATAAGAACGGAAACACCGGAGGCATGCTCAATCGGATGGACTTTTTGCCCGGGAAAGAAGCGACCAGCTTCTTGCATTTCGGATTGCGGTGTATAAGGATCCTTCCCAGGACGTCATCATAGTGAATATAGTCCTGGATCAGCCCTGACAGTTTCGGCAGGCCTTCGGATCTCTCCATTTCCAGAAGTTCCCTCACAAGAGGAGCAACCCTGTCAATGTATGATGAACGGAATTGCCCGTCGCTGTTTTCTGGGAAAAAGAATACCGCTCCATTCTTTGAGACTTCGTATGACGGTGAAGAGTACTCTTCCGACACAGCGGTAGAATACCTTCCTATCAAATCATGGAATCCCGGACTTTTTGAACTCATCAGCGCAAAAATACTGATTCCGGACAACTTGGTCAACAGGAATCGTTCTTAGTAGGCTTAAGGAGGAATACTGACAAAAGAAAGGGAGACACCCCGAAAGTGGAATGTCTCCCTCGAATGCATTTTCCGTATCAGCAAAGATACTAGAGTTCGTTCATCTCCCTCTCGTATTCTTCTTTGCTTCCTACGACGATGTCCTGGTAATCCTTGAGACCTGTACCTGCAGGGATGAGGTGACCGCTGATGACGTTCTCCTTCAGGCCCTCGAGGTAGTCAACTCTTGCGCGGATTGCAGCCTCAGAGAGGACCTTTGTCGTCTCCTGGAATGAAGCCGCGGAGATGAAGCTGTCGGTCTTGAGGGCAGCCCTTGTGATACCCTGGAGAACCTGGCTTGCTGTTGCGGGCCTTGCCTCCCTGACTGACATCATGCGGAGTCCCTGACGCTCAAGAGAAGCGTTCTCGTTGCGCATTTCTCTTGCGGAGACGATTCCACCGTTGAGATAACGGGTTGAATCACCCTTGTCGAGGATATAGTACTTACCGTAGATGTTGTCATTGGTATCCATGAACTTCCACTTGTCGACAAGTTCCTCAGGCAGGAACTCGGTGTCGCCAGGATTCAGGATCTGGACTTTGCGCATCATCTGCCTTACGATGATCTCGAAGTGCTTGTCATTGATCTTCACACCCTGGAGGCGGTAGACGGCCTGCACTTCATTTACAATGTACTCCTGAGCCTTGACGGGTCCGAGGACATTGAGGATATCGGTAGGGGAGACTCCGCCGTCGGAAAGCCTTGTTCCGGCTCTGACGTAGTCGTTCTCCTGAACGAGGATCTGCTTGGTAAGGGGTACCAGATAGCTCTTGGTGATGCCGGAGCGGTTCTTCACGGAAATCTCGCGGTTACCTCTCTTGACCTTGCCCATGATGACCTCACCGTTGATCTCTGAGATGATGGCGGGGTTAGAAGGATTACGGGCCTCGAAGAGTTCGGTGACACGGGGGAGACCTCCGGTGATATCGCTTGACTTACCGATCGCACGAGGGATCTTGATGATGATGTCACCAAGCTTGACGGAATCACCGTCAGCAGGGAGTACATGAGCTCCGACAGGGAGGTTGTACTGCTTGATGGTCTCACCGGCCTCATTGACGATATAGAGCGTAGGGTTGCGGGTCTTGTCACGGCTTTCGATGATGACCTTATCCCTTGCGACAGCGAACTCGTCTCCGATTTCTCCACGGAAGGTGTTTCCTTCGATCATGTTCTCGTAGCGTACGATACCGGCAGTCTCGACGATCGTGATGGCGTTGTAAGGATCCCATTCGCAGATGAGGTCGCCCTTCTTAACGACATCACCGTCCTTGAAGTGGAGCACTGATCCGTAGGGCACGTCATACTGGGAGAATGTGATTCCTGTCGTCTCATCAATGATGCGGAGTTCAGTCATACGGCTGACGACAACTTCTTCGGTGTCGCCTTCCTTGGTGACTCTCTGGATGGTCCTGAGTTCTTCGAACTGGAGCTTGCCGTTGTACTTGGACTCAATGGATGAATCCGCAGCAGTAGATGATGCGGTACCACCGACGTGGAAAGTACGGAGGGTAAGCTGGGTACCAGGCTCACCGATTGACTGAGCGGCGATGACACCGACGACTTCTCCCTTCTCAACCATACGGCTGGTAGCGAGGTTACGTCCGTAGCATTTCGCGCAGACACCCTTGCGGGACTCGCAGGTGAGGACCGAGCGGATCTCTATCTGCTCGATAGGAAGTGTGTCGATAAGAGCAGCTTCCTTCTCCCTGATCTCCTGTCCTGCAGGAAGGATGAGCTCTCCGGTGAGAGGGTTGAAGATATCGTGTACGGAAGTACGTCCGAGAATCCTTTCTCCGAGGGATTCAACGACTTCGTCCTTGTTCTTTATGGCTGAAGCCATGAGTCCGCGGAGGGTTCCGCAATCCTCTTCGGTGATGATAACGTCGTGAGACACGTCGACAAGACGCCTTGTCAGGTAACCTGCGTCAGCGGTCTTGAGGGCGGTATCGGCAAGACCCTTACGTGCTCCGTGGGTGGAGATGAAGTACTCGAGCACTGTCATACCTTCCTTAAGGTTGGAAATGATAGGGTTCTCGATAATCTCCGCACCGGCAGCGCCGCTCTTCTGGGGCTTAGCCATGAGGCCTCGCATACCGCAGAGCTGTTTGATCTGCTGGGTTGAACCACGGGCTCCGGAGTCAAGCATCATGTAGACAGGGTTGAAGCCTCCCTGGTCCTGGGAAATCTGCTTCTTCACGATCTCGGTGAGCTTGTTGTCAATCGCACCCCAAAGGTCGATGACTTTGTTGTAGCGCTCGTTGTTCGTGATGAATCCCATTCCGAAGCTTCCCTTGATCTCCTCAACCTGCTTGTAACCTTCGTCGATGAGTTTCTTCTTCTCTTCAGGAATAAGAACGTCACCGAGGTTGAAGGATATACCGGCCCTGAACGCACGGTCGTAACCGAGGTTCTTGATGTCATCGAGGAACTGAGCGGTGCGGGTGACACCGGTATTCTTGATGACTGTGGTGATGATCTTCCTCAGTGCTTTCTTTCCGAGGACTTCGTTCACATAAGGGACCTCATCGGGAACGTACTGGTTCACGATGATCCTTCCTGCAGTAGTGGGGACGATCTCGAATCCCTTGCTCTCGTCATTCTTGTCTTTGGGAAGACGTACGTTGATAAGAGCGTGGAGGTCGATAGCCTTCTCGTTGAGGGCTACGATAACCTCTTCGGGACCGTAGAAATACTTGTTCTCACCCTTTGCACCGGCTCTCTGCTTTGTGATGTAGTACAGACCGAGCACCATATCCTGTGAAGGAACGGTGATAGGAGTACCGTTGGCCGGGTTGAGGATGTTCTGGGAACCGAGCATGAGAAGCTGTGCTTCCATGATCGCAGCGTTTCCGAGAGGGAGGTGGACAGCCATCTGGTCACCATCGAAGTCGGCGTTGAACGCGGTACAGGCGAGAGGATGCAGCTGGATGGCCTTTCCTTCGATCATCTTGGGTTGGAAAGCCTGGATACCGAGCCTGTGAAGGGTAGGTGCACGGTTGAGGAGCACGGGATGTCCCTTCATGACATTCTCAAGGATGTCCCAAATGACGGGATCCTTGCGGTCGACGATCTTCTTAGCGGACTTGACTGTCTTGACGATACCCCTTTCGATGAGCTTGCGGATGATGAAAGGTTTGTAGAGTTCCGCTGCCATGAACTTCGGAAGACCGCATTCATGCATGTTCAGTTCAGGTCCTACGACGATGACCGAACGTGCTGAATAGTCGACCCTCTTTCCGAGGAGGTTCTGACGGAAGCGGCCCTGCTTTCCCTTCAGGGAGTCGGACAGGGACTTCAGCGCCCTGTTGGACTCGCTCTTCACCGCGCTTGACTTCTTGGAGTTGTCGAACAGTGAGTCGACAGCTTCCTGGAGCATACGCTTCTCATTCCTGAGGATCACCTCAGGGGCCTTGATCTCGATGAGCCTCTTGAGACGGTTGTTTCTGATGATGACCCTTCTGTAAAGGTCATTGATATCAGATGTGGCGAACCTTCCTCCATCGAGGGGAACGAGAGGACGGAGATCCGGAGGTATGACGGGGATGACCTTCATGATCATCCATTCCGGACGGTTGATTCCGTCTGACTCCTCGAACCATTTGACGATGGAAAGTCTCTTGAGCAGTTCAGCTTTCCTCTGCTGGGCGGTCTCGGTAGCCATAGCCTCGCGGAGGCTGTTGGCGAGTTCCTTGACGTTGATTTCCTTAAGGAGGTCGTAGACACCTTCAGCACCCATCTTGGCCACGAACTTCGTGGAAGGGTCTTCGGGATCTTCTGTTCCCCTTACCTTGTCAAGAATATCGAGGTACTCGTCCTCGGAGAGCAGGTCAAGTTTCTCAAGACCGCTGGTTCCGGGATTGATGACGACATACTTCTCGTAGTAGATGACGGATTCAAGCTTCTTGGCGGGCATGCCGAGAAGCGCGGAAATCTTGTTGGGGGCGCTCTTGAAGTACCAGATGTGGGCTACAGGGACAGTAAGGGTGATGTGACCCATCCTTTCCCTACGGACCTTCTTCTCAGTCACCTCGACGCCGCACCTGTCGCAGACGATACCGCGGTACCTGATCCTCTTGTACTTTCCGCAATAGCACTCGTAGTCCTTGGTAGGTCCGAAAATCTTCTCGCAGAACAGACCGTCCCTTTCGGGTTTGTATGTCCTGTAGTTGACGGTTTCGGGCTTCAGAACCTCTCCGCAGGACCTCTCGATGATGTCCTCAGGAGATGCCAGCGAGATGCTGATCTTCTGGAAATTGCTCTTGACTTTGTTTTCCTTATTGTTGAAAGTAGGCATATTTCTTCTGTTCTCAAATCATTTGACTTGCTGCTGTTGCGCCCTTAGTCAAGGGTAACCTTGAGGCCGAGGCCACGGAGCTCATGCAGGAGCACATTGAGTGACTCGGGTATACCGGGTGTCGGCATGGGATCTCCCTTGACGATAGCCTCGTAGGTCTTGGACCTGCCGGTGACGTCATCCGACTTGACGGTGAGGATCTCCTGGAGAGCGTTGGCTGCACCGAATGCCTCGAGTGCCCAAACCTCCATTTCTCCGAAACGCTGACCACCGAACTGTGCCTTACCACCGAGCGGCTGCTGGGTGATGAGGGAGTAAGGACCGATGGACCTTGCATGCATCTTGTCGTCAACCATATGGCCGAGCTTGATCATGTAGATCACACCGACGGTAGCGGGCTGGTCGAACCAGTCTCCGGTACCTCCGTCCCTCAGGTGGGTCTTGCCGTACTGGGGAACACCTGCTTTCGCGGTATACTCGTTTATTTCGTCGATGCTGGCACCGTCGAAAATCGGAGTGCTGAATTTCAGCCCGAGTTTCGCACCGGCCCAACCGAGAACAGTCTCGTAGATCTGTCCGAGGGTCATACGTGAAGGCACGCCCAGAGGGTTGAGGACGATGTCCACAGGGGTTCCGTCCTCGAGGAAAGGCATATCCTCTTCCCTGACGATCTTGGCCACGATACCCTTGTTACCGTGACGTCCTGCCATCTTGTCTCCGACGGTGATCTTACGCTTCTTGGCGATGTAGACCTTTGCCATCTGCATGACTCCATTGGGGAGCTCGTCGCCGATCTTGATCTTGTCCAGAGCCCTCTTGCTTCTTGCAAGTTCCTCTTTGTAAGCGATGCAGTAGTTGTTGATAAGATCACGGATCTGGTTGTTCGTGTTCTTGTCGGTGGTCCACTTGTTGGAGTTCACATTGAGGTATTCGATCTCCCTGAGCTTGTCAGCGGTGATCTCAGCACCCTTGGAAATGAGCTCCACACCATAGAGGTCGCTGATTCCGGCGCTCTTCTTGCCTTCAGCCAAGCCTATGAGCTTTTCGATGAAGCTGTTGTACAGGGTCTGAGCCTTCTTGTTGAAGTCCTCTTCGAGGCTTTCAATCTTCAGCTTCTGCTCCTGCTTAGCGTGCTTCTTGTTGCTGTCCTTTGACACCTTCGCATAGAGGGATGTCTTGACGACTGTTCCGCTCAGTGAAGGATTGGCCTTGAGGGAAGCGTCCTTAACGTCTCCGGCCTTGTCACCGAAGATGGCGCGAAGGAGTTTCTCCTCAGGTGAAGGATCGCTCTCGCCCTTAGGGGTGATCTTTCCGATCATGATGTCACCCGGCTCGATGTGGGCACCTATCCTGACGATACCGTCAAGGTCGAGGTTCTTGGTCGCGTCCTCGCTGACATTAGGGATGTCAGAAGTGAGTTCCTCCATTCCACGTTTTGTCTCACGGACCTCGGTGAGGTACTCGTCAACATGGATGGAAGTGAGGATATCCCAACGTACCATCTTCTCTGAAAGAACGATAGCGTCCTCATAGTTGTATCCCTTCCAAGGCATGAAGGCTACCATAAGGTTGCGTCCGAGAGCGAGCTCTCCGGCCTGTGTAGCGTAACCTTCGGTAAGGATCTGGCCCTTCTGGACGATATCACCCTTCCTGACGATAGGTTTAAGGGAAATGGTCGTGCTCTGGTTGGTCCTGCGGTAGATGGGCAGACGATATACAGTGATTTCAGGGGAGAAGGAGACGTATTTCTCTTCTTCTGTCCTTTCGTAACGTACATGTATCTCATTGGCGTCCACATACACGACTTCACCCTTGCGCTCGGCCATGACTTGTGTCCTGGAATCAACGCAGACTGTCTCCTCGAGTCCGGTTCCGACGATAGGGGATTCCGGATTGAGAAGAGGAACAGCCTGACGCATCATGTTCGCACCCATGAGGGCACGGTGTGCATCGTCGTGCTCGAGGAACGGGATGAGGGATGCTGCCACTGAAGCCATCTGGTTAGGAGCGACGTCCATGAAGTGGACCTCTTCCTTGGTGACTACAGGGAAGTCAGCCTCGTGACGGCACTGGATCCTGTCTTCCAGGATGTTTCCGTCATCGTCCATCTTGACATTGGCGAGGGAAACGTACATGTCTTCCTCTTCCTCAGCGCTCATGAACTTCCAACCTTCTGCGGAAAGGTCGACCTTGCCGTTCTCTACCTTGCGGTAGGGAGTCTCGATGAAACCGAGGTCGTCGATCTTTGCGTAAACGCAGAGTGATGAAATAAGACCGATGTTAGGTCCTTCAGGAGACTCGATAGGGCAGAGACGGCCGTAATGGGTGTAGTGCACGTCTCGTACTTCGAATCCCGCCCTGTCCCTGGAGAGACCTCCGGGGCCGAGAGCTGAAAGACGCCTCTTGTGTGTAATCTCAGCAAGAGGGTTGGTCTGATCCATGAACTGTGACAGCTGGCTTGTTCCGAAGAACGAGTTGATCACGGATGAGAGGGTCTTGGAATTGATCAGGTCAATGGGGTTGAACTGCTCTGAATCCCTGACATTCATTCTCTCCCTGATTGTCCTCGCCATTCTGGAAAGACCTACGCTGAACTGGTTGGCGAGCTGTTCTCCGACTGTCCTGACCCTACGGTTGCTCAGGTGGTCGATATCGTCAACGGTAGCCCTGGAGTTGATGAGCTGGATGAGATACTTGATGATCTCGATGATGTCAGTCTTGGTAAGGACCCTTGTAGCGGGATCAATGGAGAGGTTCAACTTCTTGTTGAGACGGAACCTTCCCACGTTTCCGAGGTCATACCTCTTCTCAGAGAAGAAGAGCTTGTCAATGACATCCTTAGCAGTAGCCTCATCCGGTGGTTCGGAGTTACGGAGCTGTTTGTAGATGTAGTTGATAGCTTCCTTTTCGGTATTGGTGGTGTCCTTGCCTAAAGTGTTGTAGATGATTGCATACTCTCCATCATTGGCTTCATCCTTCTGAAGGAGAATGGTGCTCACCTGTGCGTCTTCAATCTGCTGGATGGTATCCTCGTCGAGGACTACGTCCCTGTTTACGACGAGATCTGTCCTCTCGATAGGGATGACCTCTCCAGTTTCCTCGTCAACGAAGTCCTCGATCCAGGTCTTGAGGACCTTGGCAGCCAGTTTACGGCCCTTGTTGGCATCAAGATTCTCGGGAGTCGCTTCGATTTCGTCAGCGAGTCCGAAGATGTCGATGATGTCCTTGTCGGAATCATAACCGATAGCCCTGAGGAGGGTGGTGACGGGAAGTTTCTTCTTACGGTCGATGTAAGCGTACATGACATTGTTGATGTCAGTCGCAAACTCGATCCAAGACCCCTTGAACGGGATGATCCTGGCGGAATAGAGCTTGGTTCCGTTTGCGTGGAGGCTCTGATCAAAGAAAACGCCAGGTGAACGGTGAAGCTGCGAGACGATGATCCTCTCGGAACCGTTGATGACGAAGGTTCCTCCGGGGGTCATATAAGGGATGTTACCAAGATACACATCCTGTACCCTGGTATCAAAGTCCTCGTGCTCGGGGTCGCTGCATGAAAGGCGGAGTTTTGCCTTCAGAGGAACGTTGTATGTGAGTCCTCTCTCAAGACACTCTTCTATCGAATACTGGGGAGGATCAATGAAATAGTCGATGAATTCGAGCTTGTAGTTGTTCCTCGTGTCTTCGATCGGGAAAATCTCCTGGAAAACTTGGTACAGACCTTCATTCCTCCTGTTTTCAGGAGTGGTGTCAAGCTGGAAGAAGTCCTTGAATGACTTCAGCTGCACCTCAAGAAGATCCGGGTATTCCAGGATCTTTGATGTTGCGAAGTTGATTCGTTTATTTGTGGTCTTTTTTGACATGGTCTGCCTTTGAAATAGGAAAAATTTTATATGCAAAAAGGTTTAGAGCCTATTACCCCGGCTCTAAACCTGTTTGTGTCCCTGGTGGGGGAAGCGGGTTTACTTAACCTCGACTTCTGCACCGGCCTCCTCGAGAGCTGCCTTGAGCTGCTCAGCCTCAGCCTTGGAAACTTTTTCCTTCAAAGTTGCGGGAGCCTTGTCAACGACTTCCTTGGCCTCCTTAAGTCCGAGTCCAAGAGCCTCCTTGACGGCCTTGATGACCTGAAGCTTAGCCTGTCCGGCGCTGGTGAGAACAACGTCGAATTCGGTCTGCTCCTTCTCCTCCTCAGCAGCTGCTCCAGCTGCGGGGCCAGCTACTGCTACTGCAGCGGCTGCAGGCTCGATACCATATTCTTCCTTGAGAACCTTTGCAAGTTCCTGAACGTCTTTTACAGTAAGGTTTACCAACTCTTCTGCAAGTGCTTTTACGTCTGCCATGATAAATTTGTATTTTTAAAATTGTTGATATTGTTTCTGATATTATTCCTTCTCGGAAAGAGTCTTGACCAATCCTGCGATAGTGCTGCCACCAGCGTTCTGGAGAGCGGAAATGACGTTGCGGACAGGGGACTGGAGGAGGGAGATGATGTCGCCGATGAGTTCTTCCTTGCTCTTGATGGAAATGAGCTCTTCGAGCTTGTCTGCTCCGATGAAAGCGCACTCCTGTACATAAGCACCCTTGAGGGCGGGCTTGTCAAGCTTGGTCTCCTTGGTGAACTCCTTGATGAGTTTAGCGGGAGCGTTGGCAGCCTCTGTGTACATGATGGCGGTGTTGCCTTCGAGAACCTGAGAGATCTTGCTGAGTTCATCGTTGCCGATGGTCTTGATCACGTGGTTGAAAAGGGTGTTCTTCACAACGGAGAGCTTGATACCCTTCTCGAAGCATGCGCGACGGAGTTTGGATGTGTCTTCAGCATTCAGACCGGAGATGTCGGTAACGTAGAAGTTAGGGGTCTCCTTAAGCTGTGCTGAAATATTTTCAATTACCTGGGCTTTGAGTTCTTTTTTCATAACCTTCGAATTTTATTATTCAGCACTGAATGTCTTGACGTCGAGTTTGAGACCAGGGCTCATGGTGGTGCAGATGGCTGCAGCCTTTACGTAAGTACCTTTGAGGGCCTGGGGTTTGAGTTTGAGAATCTCGGAGATGACAGCCTTAGCGTTCTGGCAGATCATTTCGGGAGTGAAGGATACCTTACCGATAGCGGTATGTACGATTCCGGTCTTGTCGACCTTGAAGTCGATCTTACCGGCCTTGACAGCCTTGACTGCAGAAGCGATGTCCATTGTAACGGTTCCGGTCTTGGGGTTAGGCATGAGTCCACGGGGACCGAGGATACGGCCGATAGGACCAACCTTTGCCATGACTGAAGGAGTACAGATGACAACATCTACGTCTGTCCAACCACCCTTGATCTTCTCGATATAGTCATCGAGACCGACATGGTCTGCACCAGCCTCTCTTGCCTCAGCCTCCTTGTCAGGAGTACAGAGAACGAGGACGCGGACGGTCTTGCCGGTTCCGTTAGGGAGGGTGACGACTCCACGGACCATCTGATTGGCCTTACGGGGGTCAACACCGAGGTTGACTGAAATTTCTACGGAAGCATCGAACTTGGTATAGGTGATGTCCTTGAGGATCTCACATGCTTCGGGAAGCGTATAAAGCTTGTGGGCGTCGTATTTGGATGCGACTGCTTTCTGGTTCTTTGTAAGTTTTGCCATGATGCACGTGTGATTTTAGAGGTCAGCGGGGAATTCACCCGTCACCTTTATACCCATACTTCTTGCTGTACCGGCGACCATTTTCATTGCTGATGCGATGGTGAAGCAGTTGAGGTCTGACATCTTACCTTCAGCAATGGCCTTCACCTGATCCCAAGTGACGCTGGCTACCTTGTTCCTGTTCGGCTCTCCCGAGCCCTTCTGGATCTTTGCAGCTTCTTTGAGTGAAACAGCCACAGGAGGCTGCTTTACAACGAACTTGAAGGACTTGTCCGAGAAAACGGTAATGACTACAGGCAGAATCTTGCCGGCCTGAGACTGTGTGGCGGCGTTGAACTGCTTGCAGAAGTCCATGATGTTAAGTCCCTTGGAACCGAGGGCCGGTCCTACGGGAGGCGCAGGATTCGCAGCTCCACCTTTGATTTGGAGCTTGATAAATCCAGTTACTTCTTTTGCCATGATTGGATTTTACTCTTTAGTTACTTGATTAAAGTTGAGCTCAAGCAGGGTCTTCCTGCCGAAGATCATAACTATAACCTTCAGTTTGCTTCTGTCTTCGACAATCTCGTCGATGGTTCCGTCGAATCCGGTGAAAGGTCCTTCGGTGATACGGACTGACTCGCCGACTTCGTAGTCGACCTCAGTCTCAACCTCACTGACGACTTCCTCGTCGTGCTGGCCAAGGATGCGGCGTACCTCATCATCACGAAGAGGAACTGCGATCCTTTCTCCAGCCTGCTTGCCGTCTCCCTTTTCTGTAAGGAAGCCGGACATGCCGGGAACGAGGTTACGGATGATGTACTGCAGTTCGGCGCTGAGTTCAGCCTCAATAAGCACATAGCCCGGATAGAGGAGTTTCTCTGTCTGAACCCTCTTTCCGTTCTTGACTACGAACTTCTTTTCAACTGGAACGAGAACCTGGGATACCTGGTTCTCAAGGTGGCTTCTTTCTATTTCTTTCTCAAGATATTCAGCAGCCTTCTTTTCTTTGCCTCCTGCGGTCCTAAGGACGTACCATTTCTTTTCGCCCATGGTAATGAATAAATTACAATGTGTAGATTGCCTGCATCAGATGCTGGAATACATAGTCTACAACAAAGAGGAAGACAGCGATGATGACTGTAGCGATCATGACAAGCAGAGCGGAGCTCTGAAGCTTCTGCCAAGTGGGCCACGTCACCTTCTTTGTCAGCTCGGTGTAGGATTCCTTGCAATAGTTAATGAACTTTCTCATCTTTACTTTAATGGACGCTGCCGGATTGGAAGCGGGTGGCGGCGTCTGTTAAACATTACCAAATCGTAACCTTTGATATTTGGCAGGGGAAGCAGGATTCGAACCCACATCGACGGTTTTGGAGACCGCTGAACTACCCTTGTTCTATTCCCCTGTAAGGAAGTGGGCACCAGAGGGTGTCTGATACCCATTTATTGTTTTTCGGTCGAATTACTCGATGATGTCGATAACCTGACCAGCACCTACGGTACGTCCACCCTCACGGATAGCGAACTGCAGAGCGTTGTTGATAGCGACGGGGGTAATGAGCTTAACCTTGATCTCGACGTTATCACCAGGCATAACCATCTCAACGCCATCAGGAAGAGTGATCTCACCAGTAACATCAAGTGTACGGATGAAGAACTGAGGACGATAGTGGTTGTGGAAAGGAGTGTGGCGTCCACCTTCCTCTTTCTTGAGGACGTAGATCTGAGCCTTGAACTCGGTATGAGGAGTAATTGAACCGGGCTTTGCAACAACCTCACCACGCTTTACTTCCTTCTTGTCGATACCACGGAGGAGAAGTCCTACGTTGTCACCAGCCTCACCCTGAGGGAGGAGCTTACGGAACATCTCGACACCGGTGCAGACAGTCTTGCGGGGCTCATCGCCGAAACCAACGAGCTCAACCTCATCGTTGACGTGGATGGTACCAGCCTCGATACGACCGGTAACAACAGTACCACGACCGGTGATTGAGAAGATGTCCTCGATAGGCATAAGGAAGGGCTTGTCAACAAGACGCTCAGGGAGAGGAATGTACTCATCAACTGCGTTCATGAGATCCATTACCTTGTCTTCCCACTGGGGCTCACCGTTGAGAGCACCAAGAGCTGATCCGCGGATGATAGGGCAGTCCTCATCGAAGTTGTAGAAAGCGAGGAGGTCACGGATCTCCATTTCTACGAGGTCGAGCATTTCCTCATCGTCAACAAGGTCAACCTTGTTCATGAAGACGAGGATCTTAGGGACGTTTACCTGACGGGCGAGAAGGATGTGCTCACGAGTCTGAGGCATAGGACCATCAGTTGAAGCGACAACGAGGATAGCACCGTCCATCTGAGCAGCACCAGTAACCATGTTCTTAACGTAGTCAGCATGGCCAGGGCAGT
>JAEEGL016086451.1_pt1 | contig 13131 bp, 8 predicted proteins | sample 9134231 | NCBI WGS metagenome assembly JAEEGL01 (sample SAMN16246548, study PRJNA631951) | gut metagenome | biome: gut microbiome; feature: rumen; material: fiber-attached | host: Bos | place: Iran: Karaj | collected 2018-10
CAAGCGCCTGATGCAAGGCCGCAAGGGAGAGCTGTTCATGCTGGACCTGAGCTTTATCGGCTGGTTCATCGTCGGCGCGCTCTGCCTCGGCGTCGGCACGCTTTGGGTTGAGCCTTATATGGAAGCGACCAAGGCGCACTTCTATCAGAATCTGCTGATTGCCGACGGCGCGCGGCAAGCCGCGGACGTGCCGCCGGAACCGTGGAACAGACCGCAGCCGCAAGTATAACGAAACAAAAAAGGCAGGGCGTCAGCCCTGCCAATCTTTTTTTTATGTTCAGAACACCAGCGCCCCGAGCAGATAGACCGCGCCGGCGCACAGCCACGCGACCGTGCACTGCAGCAGCACCATGCCGGCCGCCCATTTTCTGCCAAGTTCCCGCCGGACGGCGGCGATGGCCGCAACGCAGGGCGTATAGAGCAGGCAGAAGACCAGCAGCGCCGCCGCCGAACGCAGCGACAACAGCGACGTGAGCGCGCCCGTGCCGCCGAGCAGCACCGACAGCGTGGAAACCACGCTCTCCTTTGCCATGAAGCCGGTAATCAGCGCCGTGGTGATCCGCCAGTCGCCGAAGCCGATCGGCCTGAACAGCGGCGCAATCCAGCCCGCAATGACGGAAAGCATGCTGTCTTTGGATTCCTCCACCAGCTCAAAGCGGAAGTTGAACGAAGTCATGAACCAGATCACGATGGACGCGATGAAGATCACCGTGAACGCCCGCGTGATGAAATCCCTGGATTTGTACCAGATCAGCCGCAGGATGTTCTTTGCGCTCGGCATCCGGTAGTTGGGCAGTTCCATCACGAACGGAACCGCTTCGCCCTTGAACGAGGTGCGCTTGGTGATCAGCGCCACGATCACGCCCTTGAGAATGCCCAGCAGATACAGCGCCGTCATCACCAGCGGCGCATACCCCGGGAAAAACAGCGACGAAAACAGGCCGTAGATCGGCAGCTTGGCCGAGCAGCTCATGAACGGAATCAGCATGACCGTCATCTTCCGGTCGCGCTCCGAGGGCAGGGTGCGGCAGGCCATGATGCTGGGCACCGAGCAGCCGAAGCCCATCAGCATGGGCACGATGCTGCGGCCGGAAAGGCCGATTCTGCGCAGAAGCTTATCGGTGACAAACGCAATGCGCGCCATGTAGCCCGTGTCTTCCAGCAGGGAGAGGAAGAAGAACAGCGTCACGATGATCGGCAAAAACGAAAGTACGCTGCCCACGCCCTGCATCACGCCGTCGATCAGCAGGGAATGGATCATGTGGTCGGTGCCCCAGGCGGTCAGGCTGCTGTCCAGCAGGGCGGTCAGCTTGTCGATGCCGAGCGCCAGAAGGTCCTGCAGATATTTGCCGATGACGCCGAAGGTCAGCCAGAACACCAGCGCCATGATGCCCAGAAAGGCGGGAATCGCCGTGTATTTGCCGGTCAGAATGCCGTCGACCCGGCGGCTGCGCTCGCGCTCCCTGCTCTCTTCGGGCTTGACCACGCAGGCCTTCGTGAGCTTCGTGATGAACGAAAAGCGCATGTCCGCAATGGCTGCGGCACGGTCGAGCCCGCGCTCCTGCTCCATCTGTGCAATGATCGCTTCCGTGATTCTGATCTCGTTTTCGTCCAGCCGCAGCGCGGCCAGAATGGACGCGTCGCCCTCCACCAGCTTGGTGGCGGCAAACCGGACGGGGATGCCCGCGTCGCGCGCGTGGTCCTCAATCAGGTGCATGATGCCGTGCAGGCACCGGTGCACGGCGCCGCCGCGGTCGCTTTCGTCGCAAAAATCGGTTCTGCGCGGCTTTTCCTGAAATTTTGCAATATGGATCGCGTGGTCAATCAGTTCGTCCACGCCCTCGTTTTTAGCCGCGGAGATGGGCACCACGGGCACGCCGAGCTGCTGCTCCATCTCGTTGATCAGAATGGAGCCGCCGTTGCCGCGCACCTCGTCCATCATGTTGAGCGCCAGCACGAGCGGCGTTTCCAGCTCCATGAGCTGCATGGTGAGATAGAGGTTGCGTTCAATGTTGGTGGCGTCCACAATGTTGATGATGCCGGTGGGCTTGTCGTTCAGGATATATTGCCGTGAAACGATCTCCTCTTTGGAATAGGGCGACAGCGAATAGATGCCGGGCAGATCCACCACCTCGGTGTTCTGAAAGCCCTTGATCTGGCCGCTCTTGCGGTCCACCGTGACGCCGGGGAAGTTGCCCACGTGCTGGTTGGAGCCGGTGAGCTGGTTGAACAGCGTGGTCTTGCCGCTGTTCTGGTTGCCCGCCAGCGCAAACGACAGCACCGTGCCGTCGGGCAGGGGGTTCTCGCTGCGCTTTTCGTGGAATCTGCCGCCTTCGCCCAGACCGGGGTGCTCGGTGTCCTCCGCCCGTTCCGGCTCTTCCGGCTCGCCCGCGGCCGCCGTTTTTTGCACGGCGATCTTTTCCGCGTCGGCCAGCCGCAGCGTCAGCTCATAGCCGTGGATCCGGTATTCCGCCGGGTCGCCCATCGGCGCCAGCTTGACCAGCCGGATTTCCGCGCCGGGAATCACGCCCATATCCAAGAAGTGCTGCCGCAGCGCGCCTTCGCCGCCCACCGCTTCGATAACGGCGGCTTCGCCCGCTTTCAGTTCCGTGAGTTTCATGGTGTCGCACGTTCCTTCGCTTTTGAAATTCATTTGGTATTATACCACACCGGCCCGCGGTTTTCAACAAAAAGGGGCGGTGTTTTTCGGCGATCCCCCGTTTTTTGCATTGAATTCTTCAGCCCGCTGTGCTATAATCCGGTTAGAATGAAAAAGGAGGCGATGACGATGGCGCCGAGATGGAGGCTGCTGCTTTGCTGGCTGCAGGCGCTGCTGCTGGTGCTGCCGCAGTTTGCGGTTTATCACTACGGGTTCAAACAGAAGGCCGACCGTGCGGCGCTCGGTCTGACAAGCGTCAGCGACGTCTCGTTTGCGCCGATCGACGCCGATGCGCTGCAGGTGAGCGACGCCGAGCGCAGCCGCTGCCGCCGATGGTACGACAGCCATATCCGCACGGCGCAAAGCCCCGCATATGATTTTTCCGTCGGCGGCCGGTCGCTGCAGAACCATCTGCGCGACTGGGAAATCGCCGTGGGCGAAGAAGGCGCGCCGGATGACCGCGGCGGCAAGCCGACGACCGTTTTGCTGCGCCACAAAAAAAGCGGCCTTTGCGCCCGCGTGGAAGCCGTGATCTTTGAAGCGCAGGCCGCCTGCGAATGGACGGTGTTCCTCCAAAACAAGGGGGACGCCATGTCGCCCGTCATCCGCCGCTTTCTTTGCGCCGACTGCACGCTGGAAACCGGACGGACAAACGTGCTGTTCAGCCGGGGCAGCGCGTCTGCCGCCGACGATTTCGAACTGCTCTGCTCCGCCGTTCCGCCGACGCAGATGCGCTTCAGCGCCACCTGCGGGCGCACGGAATCGGTTTTGCCGTTTTTCAATCTTTGCGGCAATACGGGCGGTGCGGTGCTCTCCGTCGGCTGGACGGGCCAATGGTTCACTGCTTTGCGCCAGACGGCAAACGGCGTGCGCGTGCGCGCCGGGCAGGAATACTTCCGCGCGCCGCTGGAGCCGGGGGAGGAGGTGCGTTCGCCGCTTTGCTCGCTGACCTTCTATGAGGGCGGCAACGCGCTGAAGGGGTTCGACCGCTTCCGCCAGATGATGCTGCACTGCGTGTATCCCGCGTCGCTGCAGCCGATGCGCAGCTATCTTTTCGCCGATGAATTCTGCACCGCGACGGGCGACGAGCTGATCCGACAGATCAACGCCATGCCGGCCGAAACGCTGCGGTCGATCGATACGTTCTGGATGGATGCCGGCTGGTATACCTATGAGAAAAGCTGGTACGACGGCGTGGGCAACTGGACGCCGGACGCCGCCCGCTTTCCGGACGGTCTGCGGCCGCTTTCCGACGCGATCAAGGCCAAAGGCAAGCGCTTTCTGCTCTGGTATGAACCGGAGCGGGTGCGCGAGGGAACGATTCTTTTTGAAGAGGGCAGCCGCCATGCGGGCTGGATCGTGCGGCAGGGCGACAATCTGCTTTGGAACCTCGCCGACGATGAAGCGTGCCGCTGTCTGACGGACTATATTGCCGCGTCCCTCTTGGAAAACGGCGTGAGCGTTTACCGCCAGGACTTCAACTTCTGGCCGCTGGAATACTGGCATAAGGCCGACAAAGCGTTTTGCGGCGGCCGCCGGGGCATTACCGAAAACCACTACGTGACGAATCTTTACCGCTATCTGGACGCGCTGTGCGCGCGCGTGCCGGGGCTGATCATCGACAACTGCGCCAGCGGCGGCAAGCGGCTGGATCAGGAGATGTGCCGCCGCAGCGTGCCGCTCTGGCGCAGCGACTACAACTGCGTGCCCGCCGACGGCACGGTTCCGGCGGACATCGCCGAGGCGACGCAGGCGATGACGTACGGGCTTTCCTGCTGGCTGCCGATGAGCGGCACCATGCAGCTCGCGTCGTCCGACTACGTCTTCCGCAGCGGTCTGTTGACCCATCCTCTGATCAAGACGCCGGACGGCCCGGAGGATCCTGCGCTGGAGCAGGCGCGCGCCTTCCTGACGGAGCACTGTTTCCCGTTGACAGGCGGGGCCGACCGCGAAAAAACGCTTGCCATGCAGTTCGGCAGCGAACGGCGCGGCGCGGCGGCGGTCTACGTGCGCGAGGGTGCGCCGGACAGCTTTGTTCTGCGCCTCAACGGTCTGATTCCCGATCAATCCTATACGCTCTGTGACGCGGACGATCCGGAACGCTGCTTCGCGGAAACCGGGCGGACGCTGATGGAAACCGGCGTGACGCTGCAAACCGCGGAAAAGCCGCACGCCTATCTGCTGTTCTACGGCGCCGACGCGCCGAAATGAGGTGACTTATGATACCGTATGTCCTGCACTTGCCGCAGCCCGGCACGGTCGACCTGCCGGAGACCGAAAAGCGCTACCTGACCTTCATCACCGAAACCCAGCTGCTGGACGCTTCGCTCTGGGAACGCTTTGTCCGCGTTTTCAAGACCAAAGCCGACGCGGACGACCGCGGCTGGCGGGGTGAATACTGGGGCAAGATGATGCGCGGAGCCTGCCTTGTTTACCGCTGCACCGAAGACGCGCGGCTTTACGCCTTGCTGCGCGAAACCGTGCTTTCGCTGCTGGCCGCCGCGGACGAAGACGGACGGCTTTCCACCTATGACCGCGCGCGCGAATGCACCGGCTGGGATCTCTGGTGCCGCAAGTACGTGCTGACGGGGATGCTTCATTTTTGCGACATCTGCCCGGACGCGGCGCTGCGGGAGCGGATCCTCGACGGCATGGAACGCCATCTCGATCGCCTGATCGAACGGGTCGGCCCGGGAAAGGACCAGACGGAGATCACCGAAACCTCCGACTGGTGGCTCGGGGTGAACGCCTGCAGCATTCTGGAGCCGGTGCTCGATCTTTACCGCCGCCGGCCGCGGGAACGCTTTCTTGCCTTTGCGCGCTATATTGTCTCCACCGGGGGCTGCCGCGGCGGCGACCTGATTCGGCTGGCGCTGGAGGATAAAAAAGCGCCCTATCAGTACCCCGAAACCAAGGCCTATGAGACCATGTCGTTCTTTGAGGGCGTGCTGGCCTTCTATGAAACGACGGGGGAGCGGCGGTATCTGGACGCGGCGCTCCGCTTTGCCGAACAGGTTGCCGCAACCGACATTACGCTGATCGGCTGCGCGGGCTGCACGGACGAGCTGTTTGATCACGCCGCCGTCCGCCAGACGAAATACAGCGAAAAGGGGATGCAGGAGACCTGCGTCACCGTGACGTGGATGCGCCTTTGCGCCCGCTTGTTCCTGCTCACGGGCGAGGACCGCTTTGCCGCGCGGGTGGAGCAGTCCGCGCTGAACGCGCTGTACGGCAGCGTGAACCTCTTTCTTCAGCCGGGCACGATTCCGAAAACCGGCGAAACCCTGCCGCCGCTGCCGTTTGACAGCTACAGCCCGCTGTGCCGGAACCGCCGCGGGCTGGGCGTCGGCGGGCTCAAATACTTTGACGACGGCACGTTCTACGGCTGCTGCGCCGCCATCGGCGCGGCCGGGCTCGGCCTTTGGCCGCTGATCCGCTCGCTGCGGCAGACGCCGCAGCCGGCGCCAACGCTGCGCGTGCACCGGCTGAACGGCTGCATTGCCTTTACCTACGGGCCCTATGTGCTGGCCCGCGACGCGGCAAAGGAGGACGGCGACCTCACCCGTCCCGTGCGGCCGAAGGAAAAAGACGGCGCGCTGTGCTTTGCGGTTTTGCCCTGCGAAGAGGGCGAAAGCGTGCGTCTGACTCTGGAAACCGAGAGCGGCCCCGTGCTGCTCACAGACTATGCCTCCTGCGGCAAGCGCTGGGCGGAGCGGAACGGTCCGGTTTCGGTCTGGCTGCCGGCGCGGCGTCTGCTGCGCGGAAGAAAACAGAAATCATGATGGAGGGAAATGATTATGCTCTATAAAAAGAACCGGGCGCCGTCGTTGTCGGACGATCTGTTTCGCAATCCGACTTCGGAATACCGCGGCGCGCCCTTCTGGGCCTGGAACGATCTGCTGGAAAAGGACGAACTCGCGCGGCAGATCGACGTGTTCCGCGGGATGGGTCTCGGCGGCTTCCACATGCACGTGCGCACCGGGCTCAAAAACCGCTATCTGAGCGACGCGTACATGGCGCTCGTGCGCGCCTGCGTGGACAAGGCAAAGCAGAACGGAATGCTCGCCTGGCTTTATGACGAGGACCGCTGGGCCTCCGGCGCGGCGGGCGGCCTTGTCACAAAGGAGCTGCGCTATCGCGCCCGCGCCGTGTATTTCACCAACGACGCGCAGGACGCCATGACTCTCGGCGCCGGCGACAGGCTGATTGCCTGCTACGACGTGGCGCTGCATGGCGACGGCTCGCTGGCCGCGTACCGCAGAATCGGCAAGGACGACGCGGCCGCGGGGATGAAGTGGTTCGCCGTGCTTCGGCTCAGCACCCCCTCCACCTGGTTCAACGGCCAGACCTATCTTGACACGCTGAACAAGGCGGCGGTCGAACGGTTCGTGGAAGTGACACACGAGCGGTATCAAGCGGTCGTCGGCGACGAATTCGGCGAAACGATTCCGGCCATTTTCACCGACGAGCCGCAGTTCACGAGCAAAACGACGCTGAAAACCGCCGTGCCGCAGGGGAACGTCTGGGTGCGTCTGCCGTGGACCGACCGCGTGCCGGACTTGTATGAAAAGCAATACGGCGAGGATCTGCTCGACAAGCTGCCGGAGCTGGTCTGGGAGCTGCCGCAGGGCAGGGCTTCCGTGACCCGATATCGCTATCACGATTTCATCACGGAACTGTTTGCCTCCTCGTTTGCCGACACCGTCGGTCAGTGGTGCGACCGAAACGGCATCGCCCTGACCGGGCACATGATGGAAGAACCCAGTCTGCGCAGCCAGACGGCGATCATCGGCGAAGCGATGCGCTCCTACCGCTCGTTCGGCATTCCCGGCATCGACCTGCTGTGCAATTATCACGAATTCACCACGGCCAAGCAGGCGCAGTCCGCCGCGCGGCAGTTCGGCCGCGAGGGCGTGCTCAGCGAGCTTTACGGCGTGACAAGCTGGGACGCCGACTTCCGGCTGTATAAGCACCAGGGCGACTGGCAGGCGGCGCTCGGCATCACCGTGCGCGTGCCGCATTTGTCGTGGTATTCCATGCAGGGCGAAGCCAAACGCGACTATCCCGCCTCGATCAGCTATCAGTCGGCGTGGCATACGCAGTGGCATTTGCTCGAGGATCACTTTGCCCGCGTCAACACCGCGCTGACCCGCGGCAGAGCGAAGGTGAAGGTTGCCGTGGTGCACCCCATCGAATCCTTCTGGCTGCACTGGGGCCCCAACGACAAGACCGCCGGCATCCGCGCGGATCTGGACGACCGTTTCCGCAACCTGACGGACTGGCTGGTTCAGGGCCTGATCGACTTCGACTTTATCAGCGAAGCGCTGCTGCCCGGCCTCTGTCCGGCGGGCGGCGCCCCGCTGCGCGTGGGCGAGATGCAGTACGACACCGTCATCGTGCCCGGCTGCGAAACGCTGCGTTCCTCCACGCTGGAACGCTTGGAGGCCTTTGCGGCCGCCGGGGGCAGACTGCTGTTTCTCGGCGAAGCGCCGACGCTGGCAGATGCCGAACCCTCCGCCCGCGGCAAGGCGCTGTTCCAAAAAAGCGAGCGCGTGCCGTTTGCGCGCGCAGCGGTTCTTTCTGCGCTGGAATGCGACCGTTTCCTGACGGCGCGCACGCCGGACGGCCGCCTGGCCGACGGCCTGCTGCATCAGCTGCGCGCAGATACGGACGGCGACTGGCTCTTCCTTGCGCACACGGGGGAACCTGCCAACAAGGATCTGCCGCGGCGGCAGGAGCTGGAGCTGACGGTCAAAGGCGACTTTGCGCCCGTCCTTTACGACACCGCAACCGGCGAAATCCGGCCGCTCGGCGCCGACTATGCAGACGGCTGCACCGTGATCCGCACCGCGCTCTGGGACTATGATTCGCTGCTGCTCAAGCTTGTTCCCGGCAGGGCGGCCCGACCCGCCGAAGCCGTGCCGCGGCGCAGGAAAACCGCCGCGGTGATTGCGCAGCCGTCCTTCTGGAGCATCGGCGAAGAAAACGTGCTGCTGCTCGACACGGCGGAATATGCACTCGACGGCGGAGCCTTCGCGCCGGCAGACAATATTCTGCGGCTGGACGACCGCCTGCGCGACACGCTCGGTCTGCCGCGGCGCGGCGGCCATGTGGCGCAGCCGTATACGCTTGAGGACGTGCCGCCGACGCACACGATCACGCTGCGCTGCCGCATTCAAAGCGAGATTGAAGTTACTGGCGCCTTTCTCGCGCTGGAGGACGCAGAGGTGTCTGCCATCACGCTGAACGGCGTCTCGGTCGACAACAAGCCGCAGGGCCGATTCGTCGACATCGCGATCAAAAAAGTGCCGCTGCCGCCGCTGCACCCGGGTGAAAACGTGCTCACCGTGACGCAGCCGTTCGGCGAACGCACCAATCCCGAGGCGATGTATCTGCTGGGCGGCTTCGGCGTGAAGGTCGTCGGCGCAAAGGCCGTCGTCACCGCGCTGCCGCAGCAGCTTGCGTTCGGCGACCTGACAACGCAGGGCCTGCCGTTCTACGGCGGCACCGTGCGCTACGGCTTCCGGGCAAAAGCGAGGAACGGCGCGCTCACCGTGCACGCCTCCTGCTACCGCGGCGGGCTGATCAAGGTGTACTGCGACGGAACGGACGTCGGCGCAATCATCTATCCGCCCTACGACCTGACGATCACCGGTCTTGCAGACGGCGAACACGAAATCGTGCTGGAGCTGTATCTGCACCGCTACAACACCTTTGGGCCGCTGCACCTTGTGGACGAAAAGCGGCTTTGGCACGGGCCGGACGCCTGGCGGACAGAGGGCGACGACTGGAGCGACGCCTACGTGCTGCGCCGCACCGGCATTCTGAAGGCGCCGGAGATTCCGGAACCCGCCGAATAAAAAAAGCAGCTGCCCGGGACGGTTCGTCCCGGGCAGCTTTTCTGCGTTGCGGCGTCAGATCGCCTTTGTGATCGTCAGCACGTTTTTGCCGTCTTCATAGCAATAAAAGACCGTGTCCGTGTTCTTTCTGACAAGGAAGATGCCGAGCCCGCCGATCTCACGCTCCTCTGCGGAAAGGGTGATGTCCGGCGCGTCTCTTTGCAGCGGGTCATACGGCAGGCCCGCGTCGATGAAGGTCAGCACGGCGATCCCGTTTTCCGCTGCAATCCGGATTTCGGCTGTGCCTGTCGTGTCGGGGTAAGCGTAGTTTGCAATGTTGACAAAGATCTCTTCCACGCAGAGATCGATCTGCATCTGCGCCTTCATCGGACAGTTCTGCGCCTCCAGAAACGAATCCACAAAGGCGATGACCTCGTCCAGTCGGTCCGCCTTTGCCTCCACAGTCAGTTTCTGCATGTTGAAATCACCTGCCTTTTGATTCAGTCGATTGTACGAAACGCCGGATCCTGCCGCATCCGGCTTTGTTTTATTCTGCCGCCTCAACGGTCATGATCTCGGTGAAGCCGGTCATTTCCAGCACCTCCAGGACCGACGGGGCCGTATGGATCAGCCTGACGTCGTCCCGGCTGCGCATCATCTTCCGGGCCTTTAAAAAGACCCGCAGACCGGCCGAGGAGGTATAGCTCAGCTCCCCGAGGTCAAAAACCAGCGAGGTGACGCCGTCGGCCTGTTCGGTCAGCGCCTTTTCCAGCTCCGGAGCCGACGTGGAGTCCAGCTTGCCGGAAAGCATAATCGTCAGCGTGCCGTTTTCTTTTTCGGTTGCAATGTTCATGTCGCGTGCACTCCTTGCTTAGAATGAAAGGGAATCCGTTTGGGGAACCAGCGTGCAGAGCGCCTGCTTGCAATAGGCGATCAGACGGGTCTTGTAGTCCTCGTTTTCCGCTGCCTTGCGGAAGGTGCGCCGCAGCAGCCGGGAATAGCCGATGACGGCGGCTTTGTTTTCGATGTCCTGCAGCACGGCCTCGTCGTCGGTTCCGAAATAATCGCGCAGCGTGGCCTTCCAGAACGCTTTCGCCTGCTCGCCGGGAATGCCGAGAAACGCTTTGACGTTGTCCGGGTCGATGCAGGAAAAGCCGATGTAGGCGAGATAGATGGCCGCAAACTCAAAGATCGGGTGGCCCATGGCGAGGGTATCCATGTCGATCAGCAGGTTTTCGCCGTTCTGCTGCATGATGTTCTTGACGTGGTAGTCGCCGTGCAGCATGTTGTTCGTTTCGGGAATCGCCCGGACCAGCGCAACCAGCTTGTCGCCCACGTCCTGCGGCAGATGGTCGCGGCAGTATTCCGCCCAGACCAGCGCTTCGGCCTTTTTGTCGGGCAGCTCGCCGGGCTGCAGCACGGTGGCGTGCATGGTCTTGAGAATCTCAACGCTCGCTTTTGCCAGCTCTTCCGTCTTCGACGGATCCTCGATCATGATCTTGGCGAACGATTTGGCGTTGAGCAGCTCGAACACGGAACCGTAAAGGTCGCCGATCTGTACCACGTCATAGGGGATCGCGGTCGGCACGCCCATGACGAACGCCTTGCGCGCGAGCTCGCGCTCGTTGTGGATTTCCGCCAGCGCGTCGTGGTTCTTATAGACCTTCACAATGGTGTCCGCGTCGATGCGGTAGACCTTGCCGTTGGCGCCTTCGCCGATCACCTCGCAGCCCTCCACACTGAGCTTGCGGTAGGCCTTGGAGATGGACATCATCTCGGTGAAGCCGGTCATATCGAAGATTTCATACACCTCGGGGGAGGCGTTGATGATTTTTGTGTCCGCGTTCGACTTCTTCAGCCGCAGGATCACGCGCAGACCGGCGCTGGAAATATAGCCGAGCTTTGCCGCGTCCAGCACCCAGGCGCCGGAAAAGCCGTCGGCCGCGGCGCGGATGGCTTCTTCCGCCTGCGCTGCGTTTGTGGAATCGATCCGCCCGTCCAGGGAGAGGATCATGCTGTCGTTCTCTTTCTTCGCTGTTACCTGAAACATCGTTATTCTCCTTCGTATCTGTCAAAAATGTGATGAAACCGCGCGCTGTATTCCCGGTAGGCCGGTGTTCCGGCAAACATGCCGAGCAGCTCCAGAATCGTGCCGTAATACCATTTCTGATCCAGCGGGTCCTTGTTGTTGAACCGGTCAAACACGCGAATGCCCAATGCTTCGTGCTCCCGATCCAGCGTCCGCAGATTGGCCAGCTTGTCGCCCAGCCACAGCAGGCGGACGGCCGGATCTTCGGCTTTTACAAGCGCCTGCAGCGATTCTTCCTTGCGCACGCGCCACGTTTCTTCCGGCGGAGCGGCGGGGCGTTTGTCTTCGGTTTCACCCATCACGAGGGCGCACACGCGCGGTCCGAAAACGCGCAGGATATCCTCCTCTGTGGTATCGGTGTCTTCCACGGTGTCGTGCAGCACGGCGGCGGCCAGAATCTCCTGGTCGTCTGTCAGCGTGCCGACGATGGCGGCGTCCTCCAGCGGGTGCAGGATGAACGCGGATCCGTCTTTGCGCTTTTGCCCGGCGTGGGCGTCAACGGCAAAGCGGATGGCTTTTTCCAGAATCGAATATTGCAAATGGATCATCTCCCTTTGTTTAACCTGTTTATTATAGCATACATCTTTCAAAAGCACAAGGTTTTCTTCCATGAAAAAAACCACTTTTGAAACGAACGGGGTTTCTTTGCTTTCCGCATGAAAAAAACGCAAAAACAGAACCAATCATGTTGAAATGTTTAAAAGAATTTGTTATAATTACATTACAGCAATGCTGAAAAAGAGATTTGGAGGAAAACAACATGAAAAAGATTCTCGCATTGATTCTGGCACTTGTCATGGTTCTTGCGCTCGCTGCCTGCGGCGGCAACGGCGGAAACACGGAACCGTCGAACGACACGCCCGCCCCGGCAGACGTGAGCTATTCCGTTGCCATGATCACCGACTACGGCGACATTACCGACCAGTCGTTCAACCAGACGACCTATGAAGCCTGCAAAGCCTTCTGCGACGAAAAAGGCGTGACGTTCAAGTACTATAAGCCCGCTTCCGACTCGGATGAAGACCGTGTTGCCATGATCGAATCCGCGATCGACGAAGGCTTCAACGTCATCGTGATGCCCGGCTTTGCGTTTGCGCCCGCCATCAAGTCCACCGCCGGCAACTATGCCGACGTGACATTCATCGCGCTTGACGTTTCTGCCGACGACCTCGGCGAAGACTATGTCCTGCCCTCGAACCTTTACTGCGCTGTTTATCAGGAAGAGCTCTGCGGCTACATGGCCGGCTACGCGGCTGTGAAGCTCGGCTACACGAAGCTCGGCTTCCTGGGCGGCATGGCGGTTCCCGCCGTTGTCCGTTACGGCTACGGCTTCGTGCAGGGCGCTGACGCCGCTGCTGCCGAAACCGGCGCAACGGTTTCCATGAACTATGCCTACGGCAACCAGCTCTATCCCGACGCCGACATCACGGCTGCCATGGACACCTGGTATCAGGGCGGCACCGAAGTTGTGTTCGCCTGCGGCGGCGGCATCTTCGCGTCCGCGGCCGAAGCGGCTGCCAAGGTCGGCGGCAAGGTCATCGGCG
>JAEEGL016332665.1_pt1 | contig 13131 bp, 11 predicted proteins | sample 9134231 | NCBI WGS metagenome assembly JAEEGL01 (sample SAMN16246548, study PRJNA631951) | gut metagenome | biome: gut microbiome; feature: rumen; material: fiber-attached | host: Bos | place: Iran: Karaj | collected 2018-10
TCGGTATTAAAGAGAAGTTTGTAAGCTTTTTCCATCTTTTTTCCTCAAATCTAATCATTTGACCAGGATACTATCATATGGAAATTATACGCATTTAAACTTTTGCAGGCAATTGTGTTTTCGCGCTTATTACTGTAAAATATAAGTTGCATTTTTATCTATTAAGTAAAGGGGTAAAATTTTGCCAAACGATATTCAGGATTTTATGAAGGTTGGAAATGACATTCTGAACAGTGTCACCAGCGCCATCGACAGGAATGATTACAGCCAGCTGCACGACGATGTAGCGAAGGCTATCAAGTCGGTCAGTATCGACAGGAATGTGACGTATTCCAGCAGGAGCAAAGGGGGTGGCAACAGAGTTGCATCTACCACTCAGAGACGCGTCAATCCTTTCCTTCAGAAGAGAATAAGTAAATATTTAGGAGTTCCCCAGATGTTTTTTGGAGGGATGATCGGGCTTATCACGCTGCCGTTATTTCTGGGAGCAGTGGCATCCGGATCGATTGTAGGTGGCGTTGTCACAGGGCTTATCACTGCAGGTCTTGGGGTGATGTTTTTTAACGGCTACAGTAAACTCTCTCTTGCCAAGAAATACTATCAGTACGGAAATGTACTTAAGGATGCGGAGTACTTTAATATCAAGGATCTTGCGCAGGTTACACTTAAGAAGGACGCAGAGGTTCTAAGTGATATCAAGAAGATGATCAAGGCAGGATTCCTTCCGAGGGCAAGGCTTGATCAGACTGAGACGACCTGTATGATAACGGACAGGGCATACGATCAGTATCTTGGCGCAGTTCAGGATCTCAACGACAGGCAGAAGAGGGAAGCTGACCGCAAGAAGGCAGAAGAGGAAAAGGCAAAGGCCAGGAGCGCGGAATTTGAGGGTGTATCCGGTGAAGCCAGGAAGATACTTGAAGAGGGTCGGGACTACATTGTCTTTGTGAGGGAGATAAATGACATCATCCCTGACACGGAGGAGATGTCCAACAAGCTCTACAGGCTCGAAGAGATCATGAACAGGATATTTGCCCAGGTCAAAAAGGATCCTTCAAGTGCGGATGAGCTTCACAAGCTGATGAACTATTATCTACCGACTACCAAAAAGCTCCTGAACGCCTATGTTGAGCTTGATAAACAGCCGGAAGTCGGCGATAACATCACACAGACCAAGAATGAGATCGATGCGGCCATCGATACTATAAATGAAGCGTTTGAGAAGCTTTTGGACAGTCTTTTCCAGGATATGGCATGGGATATATCTTCTGACATATCCGTTATGAAGACTATGATGGCTCAGGATGGTCTTACCCTTGAGGGTCAGGGGATGTCTGCCCAGATGCAGGCACAGACCCAGACACAACCTAAATAATATTTGAGGATCAGGAGGATGATATGGGAGCAGAATTAGATTTTGGGGCAGCACCCGCAGCACCATCACTTAGTTTTGGAGCAGAAGCGGTTCAGGAAGCACCGCAGGAACCGGCCAAGGAGCAGTCCAATGGCAATATAGCCATGGAGGCTCAGCTTTCACAGGAAGAGCTCAAACAGGTGGATGACTTCAGCCAGCAGATTGATATTTCCAACTCCGCCGGAGTAATGAACTATGGTGTCGGAACTCAGAAGAAACTTGCAGATTTTTCCGAGAAGGCCATTGAGAATGTAAGGACCAAGGATATGGGGCAGGTCGGCGACATGATCACAAACCTTGTTACCGAGCTCAAGAACTTCGAGGTTGAAGAGGACGAGAAGGGACTTAAGGCTCTCTTCAAAAAGAGCGCCAACAAGCTTGAGTCTATGAAGGCTAAATACAGCAAGGCTGAGACCAATGTTCAGACTATCAGCAACGAGCTTGAGAAACATCAGGTGACGCTTCTTAAGGACATAGATGTTCTTGATAAGATGTATGATCTTAATCTCAATTACTACAAAGAGCTCACGATGTATATCCTCGCCGGAAAAAAGAGACTTGAGCAGGAGAGAAACACAACTCTGGTAGAGCTTCAGAAGAAGGCGGAGGCATCAGGACTTCCGGAGGATGCAGAAGCAGCTAAGGATTTTGCAAACAAGTGCGACAGATTTGAGAAAAAGATCTATGACCTTGAGCTCACAAGGACGATCGCTATGCAGACAGGTCCTCAGATCCGCATGGTACAGAGTTCTGACACAGTGATGGCTGAGAAGATCCAGTCAACCATTGTAAATACCATACCCCTCTGGAAGAACCAGATGGTAATAGCAATGGGTATCGAGCACGCTTCTCAGGCTGCAAAGGCTGAGAGAGAGGTCAATGACATGACCAACAAGCTCCTTCGCCAGAATGCGGATGCCCTTAAGGTCGCTACAATTGAGAGCGCTAAAGAGGCAGAGAGAGGAATTGTTGATATCGAGACCTTAAAGCACACCAACGAGTCGCTTATCTCAACACTTGATGAGGTGCTTAAGATCCAGACAGAGGGCAAGCAGAAGCGCCGCGACGCAGAAGCAGAGCTTTCACAGATAGAGAACCAGCTTCGCGACAAGCTCCTTCAGGCAGCCAAAAACTAACACTGAAATTCAAAAAGACGAATGTCGGCTTACATGCTACTATGAGCAGCCGGCATCCGTCTTTTTTATATATTTCTCTTAAAATCCGGAAATTTCACCTCATTTAACATTTTGACAGATAATATGAACAAAGGGATATGGAATTATTTAAGAACGAAGGTTATGATAAAGTAAGAAGAAACAATTAAAGCAGCATTAAATACATTCAGGAGGGTCAAATGATCAATCAGGAGATGAAGAAGGCAGTTCTTGACAATTTTGAGAAGGTTTTCGGCAAAAATGATGAAGTGAAAGCTTATTTTGCTCCGGGTAGAGTGAATCTGATCGGAGAACATACAGACTACAACGGAGGGCATGTTTTCCCATGTGCTCTTACGATAGGAACATATGGCGCAGCTGCAAAAAGGAATGACAGGAAACTACGTTTCTATTCGGTAAATCAGGACAGGCTCGGCGTTGTTGAGTCATCTCTTGACGATCTTAAACCTTCCGATAAGGCAGGCTGGACCAACTATCCGAAGGGGGTCGTATGGGCCTTTGAAAAGAGGGGAATGAAACTCGAAAGCGGCTTTGATATGGTGATCTACGGCAATATACCAAATGGATCCGGGCTCTCATCTTCAGCATCGCTGGAGGTTCTGACAGGGTTCATACTCAGAGACCTCTTTGGATTTGAAGTATCCAATCAGGATCTTGCTCTTATAGGGCAGTACTCGGAGAACAATTACAATGGCTGCAACTGCGGCATCATGGATCAGTTTGCTGTAGCCATGGGCAAAGAGGATAACGCGATCTTCCTTGATACAGCAGATCTCTCTTTTGAATATGCGCCCATAAGCCTTGAGGGAGCCAAGATTGTGATCGCCAATACCAATAAAAAACATAAACTCACTGACTCGCAGTACAACGCAAGACGCAGCATGTGCGAAGAGGCGCTTGCGGTACTGCAAAGAAGCCTTGATATCAAGACACTTGGAGATCTGTCAATAGAAGAGTTTGAAGCAAATAAAAATCTTCTGACTGATCCTGATATGCAGAGAAAGGCAAAGCATGCCGTCTACGAGAACCAGAGGACAATCGAGGCTGTAAGGGATCTCAGGGCAGGGAATATCGAGCATTTTGGAGAGCTCATGAAACAGTCCCACGTCTCATTAAGGGATGACTATGACGTCACTGGCATAGAGCTTGATACTCTTGCACAAGAGGCATGGAAGATCCCCGGGGTTATAGGCTCAAGAATGACAGGGGGCGGCTTTGGTGGCTGTACGGTATCCATAGTAAAGGATGAGGCAATCGATGAGTTCAAGAAGACCGTCGGTGAGAACTATCGCAAAAAGATTGGGTATGACGCTACTTTTTACACTGTTGAGATCGGTGGCGGCCCGGAGGTGATCTGATGTCAGAGTGTATTAAGAAACTTGTTGCCTATGCTCTTAGGACCAATCTTATAGAGAGAGAGGATATAATCTATGCGGTCAATTCTCTTTTGAAAGAGCTTGAGATGGACAGTGCGGAGTTTGAAGTTTCTGAAATTGAAGAGATGTCCGAAAAAATCGATGGAGCAGCCATCGACAGCGGAGAGTATCTTGAGAAAGTGCTCGGTGAGCTGGATGATATGGCAGTGGCAAAGGGCCTTATTGAAAATGACAGTGTTGTCTACAGGGATCTGTTTGACACAGGACTTATGGGTGTACTGACAGACCGTCCAGGGAATGTGATCAGGAAGTTCGAGGAAAAGTACAAAGAAAGCCCTGAGAGCGCCACAGATTTTTATTATAATTTTTCAAGGAACACAGATTATATAAGACGCTACAGGATCGCCAGGGATGTTAAATGGGTAGCACCTACGCAGTACGGAGACCTTGATATTACCATAAATCTCTCAAAGCCGGAGAAAGACCCCAAGGCAATTGCCGCGGCAAGGAATGCCGCTCAGAGCGGGTATCCGAAATGTCAGCTCTGCTGGGAGAATGAGGGGTACAAGGGCAGAGTCGATCATCCCGCCAGGGAAAACCACAGGATAATCCCGGTTACTATCCAGGACTCAAAGTGGGGATTTCAGTACTCTCCATATGTTTATTACAATGAGCACTGCATCGTATTTAACTCTAAGCACATTCCGATGAAGATCGATCACGGAACTTTTTGTAAGCTCTTCGATTTTGTGAGACAGTTCCCTCATTACTTTGTCGGATCCAACGCAGATCTTCCAATCGTTGGAGGCTCAATATTAAGTCACGACCACTTCCAGGGAGGACACTACACCTTTGCGATGGCGAAGGCAGAAATTGAGAGAACCTTCACTGTAAAGGGTTTTGAGGATGTTACAAGCGGAATCGTTAAATGGCCGATGTCTGTGATAAGGCTTTCATCACCTGACTATAAGAGGATAATCGCACTTGCTGATATTATCCTTGATAAGTGGAGAGGATACACCGATGAGGATGCGTTTATTTTCGCAGAGACTGACGGAACACCTCACAACACGATTACACCAATCGCAAGAAAACGCGGGGAGCAATATGAGCTGGATCTAGTTCTTCGCAATAATATAACGACCAAGGAGCATCCGCTTGGTGTTTACCATCCACACGCTCAGCTCCATCACATCAAGAAGGAGAACATCGGTCTTATAGAAGTTATGGGACTTGCGGTTCTTCCTGCAAGGCTCAAGGATGAGATGACCGGGCTCAAAGAGGCACTGCTTGAGGGAAAAGATTTAAGAGCGGATGAGACACTTGAAAAACACGCCGACTGGGTCGACGAGTTTAAATTAAAGTATGACAGCATCAATAAGGACAACATAGATGAGATACTAAGGAACGAGATTGGAGAGGTATTCATGCATGTTCTGGAAGATGCAGGCGTTTACAAGAGAACTGAAGAGGGGCAGCAGGCCTTTGACAGGTTCACTCGCTCTCTTTGACTTCTTTATAATCCATTAGCTTTAATATCGTAAGCCTACTGAGCGAATTGAGGCTCTTGGCTATGGGGATGAGACCATCGATCTTTTTCTTTATCTCATCTTCATTCAGACCAAGTTTGGTCCTGTACAGATCAAGAAGAACCCTGTAGGTTGCAGTAATATCGCTTCTTGTCTTTGCAGCAAATTCAAGGACGTCTCTGGCGTCCTCATATCTGCCCTGGTTGTACAGCTCCTGACCCCAGTCCTGGAGTGTGCATACCAGGGTAGTATAATTTTGGTCGTACTGACTAAGGGCAGTTATATTGGCAGTCCCGTATTCGAGTTTGAGATCTGTATTTGATATACCGGTGAGATTGACAATCTTTTCATCCTTAAGTGAAAGCAGTGTTTCCTCGGATTTTTTTAGGATCTCATTCTCACCTGCGCTCTCAAAGGGAAGAAGATCATACGGAATGTGAATATAGTCAAGATTTTCCAGACTTTTTTTACGCACATTGTTGGATTGTAATTCTCTTTCCCAGAAGCCTGCTTCTTTCTCTTCCTCTTTCCTGGAGACTCTTCGCATGCGCAGATTAAGAAAAACTATAAGAAGTATAAAGCTTGCTAAAAATGGGAATTTCATCTATAATTTCCTTTCAGTTAATTAGGGAATTTCCATTTACATGATATCACAGAGGAAGTATTATGAAAAAATTTTTTGAGTATTTTACAGCAGTTGCCCTGCTCACCCTGTTTGTACCGGTTTTAAGGGTATCGGCGGCGGATGGCGGCAGTATAGCAAAGGGTGTTTACATCGGACCCATAGATGTATCGGGAATGACTATTGACGAAGCTGAGACGAGCGTCTCTTCATATATAGATGAATTGTCGAATCAGACTATAAGCCTTCATGTCGATGACGGCAAGGAACTTGAGTTTTGCGGAAATGATATAGATCTTTACTGGAGTAACACAGGAATTGTCGATGATGCTTATGCTCTTGGACACCACGGGAATCTTGTGGAGAGATACAAGGCACAAAAGGATCTTGAGCACGACAAGCATGTCTTTGATATTGAATTCGGCTATGATGATGATGCGGCATCGGAACTGGTAAACAGATGCGCTGAGGCATTTGATCAGGAAAAGGTCAATTACACCTTAAAAAAGACAGATGCAGGATTTGTTGTGACTGATGGCCAGACAGGCTATCTTGTGGATAAAGAAGAGTCGGTAAAGGCAATCAGGGATTTTGTTGAGAATGGTCTGATAAATGGTGATACAACCATCAACCTTTCTGTTAAGGCAGATGTCCCCCAGGGAAGTGAGGAAGAACTTTCAAGGGTGAGGGATGTGCTCGGCACCTTTACGACAAGTTACTCTTCGTCAGGGGCATCGAGGAGCGCGAATGTTGCCAACGGATGTTCACTTATAAACGGTTCAACAGTTTATCCCGGTGAAGAATTTTCAGTCCTGGATACGATCACTCCTTTTACGGAGGCCAACGGTTATTACCCTGCCGGATCCTATTTAAACGGAATCGTTGTAGAGAGCATAGGCGGAGGTATCTGTCAGGTTTCGACGACTCTCTATAATGCTGTGCTTTTGTCAGAACTTGAGGTCACAGAGAGGCACAATCACTCCATGATCGTAAATTATGTTGACCCATCGGCGGACGCAGCCATTGCAGAGACAGGCGGCAAGAATTTCAGATTTGTAAACAGCACGGATCATCCTATATATATAGAAGGTTATACTACATCAGACAAGCATATCACATTTACGATATACGGCGTTGAGGAAAGAGACCCGTCAAGAAAGGTCTCTTATGAGAGCGAGGTTCTTGAGAAGATCCCTGCATCAGCTGACCAGATCGTGACTTCCGCTTCTCATGCTATCGGATATGTGGGAACACAGTCAGCCCACCTCGGATATAAGGCAAGGCTTGTAAAGATTGTATCTGAGAATGGCCAGACTTCAAGAGAAGTCGTAAACAACAGCACCTACAAGATGGTGCCGAGGATAATCACTGTGGGAACGGGCGGTGCTGACGATATATCAATGGGGCAGCTCCAGACAGCTCTTGCAACAGGAGATCTTGGGACAATTAAGGCGGTTGCGGGCGCACTTGGAGCTGCGAGAAGTGCAGCAGGCACTGAGAATGCTGAGGCTGCGACCCTGGCTCTGGGTGATGCGGTAAATGCTGCCCATGCACAGCTTGCGCAGCAGCAGGAAGCAGCGGCTGCAGAAGCGGCTGCAGCGGCAGCAGCTGAGAATCCGCCAGCACCTGAGGCACCGGCTGAGAATCCGCCCGCGGATGCGGTCGCAGTGGGTGCTCCCGCGCCGGCTCCGGAGGCAGATACGGCAGAGACTATCCAGACAGAATAAGTTTCGGAGATCATATGAGAATAGGCAAGATTACCGAAAATGCTCTCAAGCGTTCGGTTTTAAAGCAGATAAGAACAGAATACAAAAATAACAAAAGCGCAGCTGTAGGGACAGACTGCGCTTTTTCTGATAAGGAGGATTCCTTTAGCACTACCTGTCCTGTGGCTCTGGATATCCGGGACAAGGGCTTTTACGCGGTCACAAAAGCTGCAAACGCTCTGATTGCGCAGGGGATAAGACCGGATCATGTAAATCTCTCAATCCTTCTTCCGCCGGATGCTGAGGAGAGTGAGCTAAAGAGAATAGTTTCAGATGCCATTGATGGATGCAGGATATGCGGAACGGTTTACGGTGGTGGTCACACGGAAGTCACAGGTGCCGTAAACAGAAGCGTCGTCGTGGCATCTGCTTTTGGCATGAAAAGAGATGGTGAGAGTGATATTACCGCTCTGCAAAAGCCCATGGCGGGACAGATGCTGGTTGTAACGAAGTGGATCGGACTCGAGGGAACCGCAATCCTGTCAGATATGAAGAGAGATGAACTTGTAAGGAGATATCCTGTCCCGTTTGTGGAGGAGGCAGCATCGTTTAAAAAACTCTTGGACATACGCAGTGAGGCGCAGGTAATATCACGGTTTGACTCATGCTCGGTGCATGATATATCCGGAGGCGGCATCATGGCAGCGCTTTGGGAGATGTCAGAGCGTGCAGGGTGCGGACTCATGGCAGACCTGAAAAAGATACCTATAAGGCAGGAGACCATAGAGATATGCGAGTTTTTTGAGATAAATCCGTATCTTCTGGCCTCGGCGGGATCTCTTTTGATAAGCTGTGATGACGCGGAGAGACTTGTATATGAACTTGAAAATGTGGGAGTCAATGCTGTGGTTATAGGATCGCTCACAGAGGGAAACAACAAGCTTATCTCAAATGACGAGGACAGAAGTTTTCTTCAGCGTCCACAGTCTGATGAGATTTTGAAAATTCTTGGATAAACAGTGCAGAATATGTAGTATCATAGAAGAAATTAGATTCTGGCAGGAGGATGAAATGAGCAAGAGAGAAGAGATACTTGGAATAATTGAGAAAAACAGCCGCATTGATGTTCACGAGCTTAGCGTTCTCATGGGGGCAGACGAGATTCTTGTGGCAAATGAACTCAAGGCTCTTGAGGATGAGGGAGTGATCTGCGGCTATCATACTATGATAGACTGGTCGAAAACAGATATAGAAAAGGTTAATGCGCTCATTGAGGTAAAGGTAACGCCTCAGAGAGGTCTTGGATTTGATTCAATAGCCGAGAGAATATACAAATATCCGGAGGTGACAAGTGTTTACCTGATGAGCGGAGGCTTTGACCTCATGGTAATTCTCGAGGGAAAGAGCCTTCATGAAGTGGCAAGCTTTGTCAGTGACAAGCTCTCAACCCTGGATACCGTGCTCAGTACTGCGACACATTTTATCCTCAAAAAGTACAAGGATCACGGCACAATACTTACGAAAAAATATGAGGATACAAGGGAGATCGTTTCATTATGAGAGATCCTATAGGAAAAAAAGTAGCACAGATAAAGCCCTCCGGTATCAGGAAGTTTTTTGACATTGTTCTTGAGACGGAAGGTGCCATCTCACTTGGCGTGGGCGAGCCTGACTTTGACACCCCGTGGCATATAAGGGATGAAGGCATATACTCTCTTGAGAAGGGCAGAACATTTTATACCTCCAACTCGGGGCTTAAAGAGCTGAGGATCGAGGTTTCAAACTATATCAAGAGGACTCAGGGGGTTGTCTATGATCCGTTAAAAGAGATATTTATAACTGTGGGCGGATCGGAGGCAATTGACCTTGCGATGCGTGCCATGGTCGATGAGGGCGATGAGATACTGATACCTCAGCCAAGCTATGTCTCATACGAACCCTGCGCGATTCTTGCTGATGCTGTTCCTGTAATTATAGAGCTCAAAGAAGAAAATCAGTTCAGGCTGACTGCTCAGGAAGTGCTTGAGAAGGTTACGGACAGGACCAAGATACTGGTTCTGCCATTCCCCAACAACCCGACAGGGGCTATCATGGAGAAGGAAGACCTTGAAGAGATAGTAAAGGTGGTCATAGAAAAGGATCTCTACGTGATCTCTGACGAGATATACGGTGAACTTACCTACAGTGGAAGACATGTTTCAATCGTGTCATTCCCTGGGATGAAGGAGAGGACGATCCTGATAAACGGATTCTCCAAGGCCTATGCAATGACAGGATGGAGACTAGGGTATGCCTGTGGTCCGCAGCAGATTATGGAACAGATGGTCAAGATCCACCAGTACGCGATTATGTGCGCGCCTACCACGAGTCAGTACGCCGCAGTTGAGGCTCTTAAGAATGGCGACGACGACGTCAAAATGATGAAGGAGCAGTACAACCATAGAAGAAGATTCCTGCTCAGCGAGTTTAAAAGGCTGGGACTGCCATGCTTTGAACCCTACGGTGCTTTTTATGTCTTTCCGTGCATCAAAAAATACGGCATGAGCAGCGAGGAGTTTTGCACAAGGCTCCTTAAGGAGGAAAAACTGGCGGTAGTGCCGGGGACTGCCTTTGGAGACTGTGGGGAAGGCTATATCAGGGTTTCGTACGCCTATTCCCTTGAGAACCTGAAAGCTGCCATGGAGCGCCTTGAGAGGTTCATAAACAGGCTGTGATAATTGCGATACGTATAAAAAAGCATGTTGCTCGCAACATGCTCGCGCCGAGCGCGGTTGCATTTATGCAACTTATACCATACGCGCGATGTGCAGATCACTTGGCGAGGTTCTTTCGAGCCTAGTGAAATGTCATACACAGTAGTGCGCATCTATAGCGGAGCGTTTTTTGTTTCATAGGAAATTCAGAGGAATTTCCTATGAAACAAGGCTCTGACCGCGGTCAGAGCCTTGTTTCATAGATATTGGTTTCAAAGAACTTGTTGAAGCCCTGCCATCCCGGAGTGGTTACGTTTCCGAGAAGCTCAGTGAAGGTCTCCATCTTGGCATCCGTATTGTCTGCGAGATTGAGGGCAACAGCTTCCATGAGGGACGGCTTCTTGGGAGAGCCGTATTCAAGTTCGCCGTGGTGTGCAAGGATACAGTGCTGAAGCTCCTGCTTGAGAAGAGTTGGAAATCCTTCGATCTTATCAGCGATCTTACCAACCATTTCACTCCCGATCACGATGTGTCCGACAAACTGTCCCTCGTCTGTGTAGTCATTCAAGGGGAAGAGGCTAAGCTCCCTGGTTTTACCGATGTCGTGGCAGATGGCTGCTGTTATCAGAAGATCTCTTTTAAGCATCGGGTATGATCTGCTAAAGTAATCGCAGAGCTTGGTAACACTTAAGGTGTGCTCAAGAAGTCCGCCGATGAAGCCGTGATGCACGGTCTTGGCTGCGCTTGATTTTCTGAAACTTTCTATAAAATCCCTGTCATTTACAAAAAGCTCATTTAAGAGCTGATTGAGATAGGGGTTTTCTACGCTCGCTATCAGGGCAAGCAGCTCTTTATACATCTCGTCATTGTTCTTTGATGAAACAGGAAGATAGTTTGCTATATCGAATTCGCCTTCACCACATTTCCTGGCCCTTTTTATATTGATCTGAAGTGCGCCGTTGAAGCTTGTGACTTCACCAAAAACATCGATGCAGTCAGTGGCGTCAAATTCATCTATGCCACTGCTTCCGGGCTCCCATACCTTGGCGTCTACCGTTCCGGTTTTGTCCTGAAGGATAACGGAGTAGTACTCCTTGCCGTTTTTGGTGGTGGCTGAGAGTTTGTGTTTGCACATGTAGATATCCGCAATCCTGTCACCGGGTTTGAGATCCTTGATAAATTTCATAAATAATCCTCGTTTCTGTTTTAATTATGTGTAGCTTCTTCCAGAGTAACTTCAATATCAATGCTGACATTTTCATCCGGTCCCTGTCTGGTGATGGAGACTGTAATGACATCACCGGGAGAATACTGCGTCAGCTTGTTGATGAGAAGCTCATAGGTCGTTACTTCGGAAGAGTCGATAGCTGTTATTATATCACCACTCTGTATGCCTGCCATCATCGCGGGAGAATTCATCTCTGTTTTGGTGATATATGCGCCGTTTGGAACGTCCAGAGACTTCGCAACATTTGAAGGGATTGTGGTTCCGTGTATTCCCATATATGGTCTGCTGCGTTCATTGGACAGATCCTCAAAGAGCGCCTTAAGCTCGGTTATCCCGATCGCGCATATGTGACCGGAAAGTTCGCTGGGATTGTAGGACATATCTATTATACCGATTACCTGACCATTCAGATTGGTAAGGACTCCGCTCGCGCGGGCGCTGCCGGATATGTCTGTAGTAAGCAGTTTATATGTCGAATCCTCAAGACCCAGGGGAGTTTTCTCGGAAGTGATGATACCATAGGCAATAGAATCCTGGACACCTATCGGATTTCCGACTGCAATGACCGGAAGACCGGTCAGATTTCCTGCGTTGGAGCTGCCAAGTGTAGAGGTCGAGACCCTGGTTCTTGTGCTTTCGTTTAATGTGGCGCGCCGCACGCTTATAACACTGAGCCCTGTGACCTCGTCAGAAAGGCGGAGCTCCGCTGAAGCTGTCGCGCCGTCCACGAAAGTGACGCTTATTGTATCTGCATCGGCGATTGCCGCAGATGAAACGGCAATGTAGTAGAAGGATCCGTTGTCTGCAATGATGATACCGGAGGCCGATCCGCTGCTCTCAAAGGACTGGCTGAACCAGTTGGCGTCATTGGACAGCGCTGTTACGGTGACCTGACTTTTTTTGACGTCATTTGCAATGGTCTTAAGGGATGCCATCATCTTGCCGTAGTCAGCAGCGCTGAAGACGTAGGAGGCAATTGCTTCGTCAATCTGATCCTTCTGGGTTGCCTCTATGCTCTGAGCCTCACTCGCCGCAATGGCGCTCTCGTCTGCAAACATCTCCTCAGGGGTGAGCTCATCCTGAATGTTTTCTTCGGGAAAGGAAACTGCTTCCGGCTCCGGCTCTGGATAGAGTCTGTCTGAGAAGACAGGCTGAAGCAGAAGGAAAGTAAAGCAGGCAACTATTCCGAAGACTATCGCCAGGAAAAAGGTAATGGCGGTACGACGTAGCAGTTTTTTTCTGTTTATGGGACGCTGCTTGATCTTTTCACTGATAAAACCGGTATCCGCAAGCTTTTCTTTTTTTTCATCTGTAACTGGCGACATCTCTTTTACCTCTTTTTTTATATAATCCCCATTTTACCATATACTAGCCACAAACTTCTATAA
>JAEEGL016595330.1_pt1 | contig 13131 bp, 11 predicted proteins | sample 9134231 | NCBI WGS metagenome assembly JAEEGL01 (sample SAMN16246548, study PRJNA631951) | gut metagenome | biome: gut microbiome; feature: rumen; material: fiber-attached | host: Bos | place: Iran: Karaj | collected 2018-10
GCGCTCCTGAAGCTCGTCGAGAAGAAGACCATCAACGGCCCCACCGCCAAGGAGCTCTTCAACGAGATGTTCGAAAAGGGCGGCGACCCCGAGGCGATGGTGAAGGAGCGCGGCCTCGCGCAGGTCTCCGACGACTCGGCCATCGACGCCTTCGTCCAGGCGGCCATCGACGCGAACCCGAAGGTGGTCGCGGACTTCCTCGGCGGCAAGAAGGCCGCGCTGCAGTTCCTCGTCGGGCAGGTGATGAAGGCCAGCCGCGGCAAGGCCAACCCCGGCCTTGCCGCCCAGGCCATTCAGAAGAAGCTTGCCGGCGCGTAGCGGCGGCCCGCGGCGCTTCCGCGCGGCGGCGCGGCTGTGGTATCCTGCGCGCCGACATGGACACACCGCTTCTCATCGCCCGCGACCTCCTCTCCATCGGGGCGGTCTTCCTTCGTCCCGACAGGCCCTTCACCTGGGCCTCCGGCATCCAAAGTCCCATCTACTGCGACAACCGCCTCACGCTCACGGCGCCGGAGGTCCGCGCGCATGTCGAGAACGGGCTTGTCGAGCTCATCCGACGCCACCACCCCAACGCCGAGGTCCTCATGGGCACCGCCACCGCCGGCATCGCCCACGCCGCCATCTGTGCCCACCTGATGGGACTTCCCATGGGCTACGTCCGCTCCGGCGCCAAGGACCACGGCCGACAGAACCGCATCGAGGGACGCCTCCAACCGGGGCAGAAGGTCGTCGTCGTCGAGGACCTCATCTCCACCGGCGGCAGCTGCGTCGAGGTCGTCGAGGCGCTCCGCGAGGCCGGCGCCGAGGTCCTTGGCATCGTCTCCATCTTCACCTACAACCTCCAGGCCGGCCTGGAGCGCCTCGCCGCCGCCGGAGTGGTGAACCACTCGCTCTCGTCGTTCGAGGCCGTGTGCCAGGCCGCCGCCGAATCCGGCGCCATCCAGCCGGAGGACATCGAGCGGCTGAAACATTTTCAGGCAGATCCGCGCGACAAGAGATGGATGATATGAATGGATAATGGAGAATGGATAATGGAGAATGATAGAGCTAGGAGGAAACGCGATGGCAACAGATAGAGAAAACATCGTGGCTGACAAGAGCCTTGATTTCGCCGTCCGCGTTGTGAACATGTGCCGTATTCTCAAGAGGGAGCGACACGAAACGGTGTTGTCTGCCCAGTTTCTTCGCTCGGGTACTTCCATCGGGGCGAATGTTCGCGAGGCGAATTCCGCCCAAAGCAAGGCCGACTTCATTTCCAAACTCTCCATTGCCCTTAAGGAATGCGATGAAACCGGGTATTGGCTGGATTTGCTCTGGAGAACGAAGACCATCACCGAACCAGAACATGAAGCGATGGCCGCCTATAACCGTGAACTCTTCGCCCTGCTGACCGCCATCATCAAATCCGCAAAATCCAACACTCAATAGTCTCCATTCTGCATTCTCCATTCTCCATTTTTCATTCTTCATTTTCCATTCCCATGAGCACCCTCCACGACCTCTCCTGGCCCGAATATTCGGCACTCTCCATAGAGCAGAAGGTCCCGCTTCTCGCCCGACCCGACGGCATGCCGTACCACACGCTCTTCGCGCAGCAGTTCGGGCGGAAGGAGCTCGACCGCATCTGCGCGCTCGCGACGAAGATCCGCTTCATCGCCAAGAGCCGCGAGGGCATGGCGTTCCTCGCCGGGCTCCTCCCCCACAAGCGCGCGATGATCTACTTCACGCAGCCCTCGTCGCGCACGTTCCTCTCGTTCCTCAGCGCCTGCCAGATCCTCGGCATGCGCACGGGCGAGGTGCGCGACTCCGCCGTGTCGTCGGAATTCAAGGGCGAGAGCCGCGAGGATTCGATTCGCACGTTCAGCTCCTACTTCGACCTCATCGTCATGCGCACCCAGGAGAAGGGCCTCGCGGAGCACTCCGCCTGGGCGCTCTCCTCCTCCGACCGCCCCGTGCCCATCCTCAACGCCGGCTCCGGCAAGGATCAGCACCCCACGCAGGCGCTCCTCGACATCTACACGCTGCACCGCTCGTTCGAGAAGCGCGGCGGCCTCCGCAACCGCACCGTCATGTACGTCGGCGACCTCGCGCGCGGCCGCACCGTCCGCTCGCTCTCCAACCTCCTCACGAACTACGAGGGCATCCGCCACGTCTTCGTCGCCCCGCCGCAGCTTCAAATCGGCCAGGACATCCTCGACATGCTCCGCGCCCACGGCGCCGAATACGAGGTCTCCGACGACATGCGCGCGTGGCTCCCTCGCGTCGACGCCGTCTACATGACGCGCATCCAGGACGAGTGGGACGAGACGAAGGGCGAAAGCGCGCGCATCGACACCTCGCGCTTCAAGATCGGCCCCGACGAGATGCGCCTCCTCGGCCCCAACGCGATCCTCATGCACCCCCTCCCCCGCCGCGACGAAATCTCCACCGAGTGCGACTCCGACCCGCGCGCCAAGTACTGGCGCCAGATGCGCAACGGCATGTGGGTGCGCACCGCCCTCATCGCCGCCACGTTCGACTGCGGCGAGGCCATCGACCGGTACTAGAGCGCCAGAGAGCGCACGCACTGGACGCGCGGCGCGCTTTCGCGCACAATGGCGCCATGCGCACCTTGGGCACCATCAGCCGCCGCGCGGGGTTCACCCTGCTGGAGATACTGGCCGTCGTCAGCATCCTCTCCGTGTTGCTCGGCATCGTCCTGAGCGCCATCCACGCCGCGCAGAACCAGAGCAAGCGCGCCATCGCCCGCGCCGAGGTCCGCTCCGTCGAGTCCGCCCTCAAGGCGTACCTCGACCACTACGGGAACTGGTCGCTTCTCGCGTCGGCGCCTACCCCTCCCTTCGCCTCCACGGATACGGGCGACCGATGGTTTGTCATCGGCAGCGATGTCGCCGCCGCCCTCGAAGGCGCCGTCGCCGACAACGCCAATGCCCAGGCCATGAATCCCGACGCCCAGCCGTTTCTGGAGTTCTCGCGGCACATGAGCGTCGGCGAAAGCAAACGCGTGCCCGTCAACCCGTGGGAAGGGCAGAAGGCGGCCGCGTCCCAGGAAAACGCCCCCTCGCCAACCCGCGGCGACGCGCGGTTCTGGGCCGCCATCGACTACGACTTCGACGGCGTGGTGAATCTCAAGGCCCTGGGCATCACGGACGACGCCCTCCACATGCCGAAGGCCAGGACCTTCTCCGCTTCCAGCGAACAGGGCGACAGCATCGATTCCGTCGCCCGGCCCGTGGTCGTCTGGACATACAACCCCTGGACCTACGACATCAAGGAAACCTCCGGCAACGGCAACCGAGGCGAGGCCATTGTCAGCTGGATGGAGTGAACGCGATGGACGCCCCCCGCACCGCCGATCGCCTCCGCCGGGGCATCACGCTCCTCGAACTCCTGGGCGTGATGCTGATCTTCTTCATCATCTGGGCGTTCGTCTTCCCCGCCGCCGAGCGGATGGTGGACAATTCGCGCCGCCGCCAGGCCTCGGCCGACGTCCACGCCATCGCCACCGCCCTCGTCGAATACCGCCGCGCCTACGGCGTCTTCCCCGACGCCACCGAGGAAGACACCCAGAACGGAGGCGCGGACATCGCCTACCTCGTCGCCGACGGCGACGCCCCCCACGGCGTCGTGCCGACGAGATCGGATGCCGTCCGTGCCGTCGATGCCCGGCGCCTCTTGCAGGTGCTCCGCCCGTGCGATCCGGCGTCGCCGAACACCGCGAACCCGGACAACCCGCGCCGCATCGCCTTCCTTGAACCAGACCACGCGCGCGTCCGCGACGACCTCCTTCTCGACCCCTGGGGCGCCCCCTATGTCGCCGTTGTCGACGCGAACGCGGACGGGTGGATCGGTTCGACGGACGACGACCATTCCGTGTCTGGATTCCAAGTCTACGAGGGATCGTCGCCCCCCCGGAGCCACTATGTGCCTGGCATCCGCGAGCCTGTCTACGTGTTTTCATGGACGCAGACCGGAATCCAGTCGAATCGCGTCTCATCGGCGGGAGGGTTCCGCTGATGAGGGCGAAGCGGGACAGAGCCCCCCGCTCGCGGTGCCTCGCGAGTGATTCGGCGAGGGTGCCTTTTCGTGTGTTTCGTGGATTCCGTGGTTCATGGCACAGACGCGACGGCTTCACGCTCATCGAGATCGCGGCGGTGATGGCGATCATCACGATGGTGCTCGCAATGGCCGTGGGCGCGCATTACGCCTGGAAACGGTGGACGGCGCTCGACACCGCGCAGCTGCGCGCCGAATCGTGCTTCGCGCTGGCCCGCCAGCACGCCGTCGGCACGGGCCACCCCGCCTTCGTCGCGCTAGGATGTGGCGGCGCCCCGATCGCGACGAACTCTCTTGACGTGGCGACGTTCTTCTCCGAGCAAAACACCGATGTCGCTTCCCCGACCAACGATCTCGCCTGGTGCTGCGCCGCCGAGGTCACGAACCTGCTCGACTGGGCGGAAGCCTGCAGTCTCCTTTCGCCGGACAGCGCATCCTCCGCGCCGTATCCCATCGTCGGTCCCGTCGCCGTCTTCTCCCCCGCGATCCGTTGGGGCGACGCGGACGATCCAGACGCGGCCTTCGCAGGCCGCATCCTCCTCTTTCTGCCCGACGGCTCCGTGTGCGATCCGTCGGACGCCAGCGGCACAGGCGCCGCCCTGACGAACGTCCTCTACGGCGCGGGTGCGCCGCTTGGCAACTCGCCGCAGGATGCGGAGCGGCTCGCGCCGCACCGGCGCATCCTCGTTCTCGATTCCCTCCTTGGCACCGTGCGGACCCTGCCACGCGATGGCAATTGACCGTTACACCGCATACGGTTGCGTCCAGGCGACGAGACGGCCCTGCGGGTGGAGGAACGCTGTGCAGAGCGGCTGTCCCGGCTCCTCGATGCGGGCGCGGACGTAAAGGTCATCAGGCGCAAGGGTGTAGGAGGCGCGGAGCGGCGCGCCGGGAGCGCCCTGGACGGTCTTGGCCTCGAAGCCAATGCGGTCGTCGTAGATGCGGAGGGTGCGCTCGTGGACGGGGCTGTCCGCCTCGGCGGCGGGGCGGACCGTGACCGTGCGCACGGGCGTTTCGGAAAAGTCGCGCTTGGAGACGAAGAAGCGGATCGTGCGCGCGGCGCCCGGTTTGGCCGCGACGGAAACGGAGAGCGTCCCGGTGGCGGCGTCGAAGGCGATGTCCTCCGGCTCCAATCCCTCGCAGACGGCGAAGTCGCCGCCCTCCATCGCATCGAAAAGGGCGTCGGTGTCGAGCGACGGTGCGCGGACGAGCGTCCATGCGTTGCCGGGCATGAGCATGCCGTCGTACGGTTCGCCGCGGTAGACGTGCGTGTCATCGCCGCCGATGCCGTAGAGAAGCGGCAGTCCGCGGCGCGCGCGGAAGGCGTTGGCGATGTCCCAGAAGCGGTCGGTGTCGAAGCCGTCGGTGGGAAGTCCTTCGGCGGGCGGAACGGGCGTGCCGTTGTTGCAGGCCTCGAAGAAGCGCACCGATGGGCAGTCGGCCATCACTTCCGGCGCGACGTCGTACCACATCCAGACCGGATGGTTGAGCATGAAGAGGTGGCGGCGGCCGAGCGAGCGGGCGAGCGACGCGGTCTCCGCGGCGTGGCGCTCGATGAACTCCGCGATGGGAATGTCGCGCTCGGTGCGCGTGAAGTCCGGCGCGGCGATGGAGGGCAGGATCGCCGGAACGCCCACGTAGTTCATGTGGACCTCGTTGCGGCGGCCATCCGAGAACTGGATGGTGCGCGTCGCCTCGGCGGCGGGGAGGAGAAGGAAGCGGCCGGGCTCGTTGAAGCGAGTGGCAAACTCGCCGAACGTGGAGAGCCTCGCCTTGCGGGCGCCCAAGATGCCGACGCGCACGCGGGCCTCCGGGTAGGCGGCGAGATACTCGGCGAAGTAGCGTTCGCGACCGGATTTGGCGATCCAGCGATCGGGGTCGTCCTGAAAGACGTTGTGGTCGCTCACGCCAAGAAAGTGGTAGCCGTGCGCCCTGTACCAGGCGATGGCCTCCTCGGGGAAGGCGCGACCGTCCGACCAGAAGGTGTGCATGTGCAAATTGCCGCGCCACCAGGGAACGGGAGGGGGGCTGTCCTGATCGGCGTCGGCGAACGGCGGAACGGTGCGAGAAGTGTTGGTCATGGCGTGTGCATCGACTCTACCACAGCGCCCCTCGCGGCGCAACCACAAGTGTGGTACACTACGCCGTACGCGACACCATCTGCACTCCGCTCCCGAAGTCCGCCATGCCCAACGATTCCCTCCTTCTCTTCCTGCTCCGCCAGACCGGCCTCTTCACCGAGGCCCAGATCGAGACGTTCTCCTCGGCCGAGAGAGCCGAAGACGAGACGGTCGCGATGCTCGTCGCGCGCCTCGGGCTCGCGAGCGAGGAGGAGTTCCTGCGCGCCGTCGCCAAGATCCTCGGCATGGAGTACATGCCCGTCGCCGACCTCGACGCCACGCGCGAACTCGTCGAGCTGCTGCCCGCCCACACCGCCGCGCAGTACAACGTCGCCCCCGTCCGCAACGAAAACGGGCTCCTCACCGTCGTCACGTGCGATCCCTTCGACATGCGCATGCTCGACGGACTGCGCGTCGCCTGCGGCCGCCCCGTCGACGCCGTCGTCTGCGCCTCGGAGGACGTGGGCAAGTTCGTGCGCAAGTGCTACGGCGTCGGCGCCGCCGCCCTCGACAAGATGATCAAGGAGGGGCGCTACGAGGCCGACGACGCCACCGACTTCTCGAAGTTCGACGTCGGCAGCGAGGAGGGGCAGGAGGCGGCCATCGTGCGCTTCGTCAACTCGGTCATCGCCGAGGCCGACCGCCAGGGCGCGACCGACATCCACATCGAGCCCATGGAGCACGAGCTGCGCATCCGCTACCGCATCGACGGCATGCTCCACAAGGTGGACGTCCCGCCGCAGCTGCAGAAGGTCCAGGCGGCCGTCATCTCGCGCATCAAGGTCATGTCGAACCTCGACATCGCCGAGAAGCGACTCCCGATGGACGGCCGCATCGGCATCAGCGCCAACGGCAAGGAGATCGACATCCGCGTCTCGACGTGCCCGGTCCCCTACGGCGAGAGCATCTCGCTGCGACTCCTCCAGAAGAGCGGCGCCATCGTGCGCTTCTCCGACCTCGGCATGGGCGCGCGCGACCACAAGGTGATCGACCGCACGATCCACCGCCCCAACGGCATCCTCCTCGTCACCGGCCCCACGGGCTCCGGCAAGTCCACCTCGCTCTACGCCTTCCTCCACGAGATCAACACGATCGACAAGCGCATCATGACGGCCGAGGACCCGATCGAGTACGAGATGCCCGGCATCATCCAGACCGCGGTGCGCGCCGACATCGGCCTCACGTTCGCCCGCCTCCTGCGCTCGTTCCTGCGCCAGGACCCCGACGTCATGATGGTCGGCGAAATCCGCGACGGCGAAACCGCGCAAATCGCCGTCCAGGCCTCGCTCACGGGCCACCTCGTCTTCTCGACGCTCCACACCAACGACGCGGCGAGCGCCTTCGCGCGACTCACCGACATGGGCGTCGAGCCGTACCTCATCGCCTCGTCCGTCGCGGCCGTCCTCGCGCAGCGCCTCATCCGGCGCCTCTGCCCCGCCTGCAAGGAGGAGGTCCAGGCCGACCCGGCCGCCCTGCGCGAGCTGGATGTCGATCCGTCGATCTTCGCCGGCAAGACCCTCCGCGGCCCCGTGGGCTGCGAGAAGTGCGGCAAGAGCGGCTACAAGGGCCGCGGCGCCATCTTCGAGGTGCTCGCCGTCTCCGACGGCATCCAGTCGCTCGTCACCTCCCGCGCCCCCTCCGGCGACATCAAGGACCTCGCGATGAAGGAGGGCATGCTGACGCTCCGCGACGACGGCTGGCGCAAGGTGTTCGAGGGCTTCACGACGATCGACGAGGTCCTGCGCGTCACCGAGGACCAGGCGGAGTAGCGCGGCGCACGCCGCGGAAAGGACCATGGCGATGAGAATCACAGGCGGAGAGCTTCGCGGACGAATTCTGAAAGTGCCGGCGGCGGGCCATGTGCGCCCGACGCAGGACGCCGTGCGCGAGGCGCTGTTCTCGATCCTCATGGCCGACGTGCCCGGCGCCCGCTTCCTCGACCTCTACGCCGGCTCCGGCGCCGTCGGCATCGAGGCGTGGAGCCGCGGCGCGGCCCACGTGACGTGGGTGGAGTCGCACCCAGGCGTCGCCCGCGTCCTCGCCGCCAACGTCGAGACGCTCTGCAGCGGCGCGGGCACCATCGCCCGGGAGGACGCCCTCCGCTGGATCGCCCGCCCGCACCCCGGCGAGGAGCCCTACGGCGTCGTCTTCGCGGACCCGCCCTACGGCGACGCCGAGCACGAGGACCCCATCGAGGCGCTGATGGCCGCGCTCGCGCGCTCGCCGCTCGTCGCCGAGGGGATGGTTTTCATCGCGGAGCAGCGCGCCGGGCTGCCGATGCCGAAGGCGCCGGGATGGGCGCGGATCAAGGACCGCCGCTACGGCCATACGCGCCTCGCGATTTTCGTCCGCAACCCCTCCCCTGCCCCGGCTTCTTGAGGAGGATGCGATAGCTCCGTCGCGGCAAGGTCAGCAAAGCCGTTCGCGCAGCCACACCCGCATTTCGGCCGGGCCACGGTTCTGCCAGAGGGCGTATGGAATGGCGGTGAAGGCCTTGCGTCTGGCGCGAGGGGGGGCAGCGGAGTACAGCGCCTCTCCAGGACGCTCCCACACGCGCGCCTCGCCGCGAATCGTGACCGTGCCCCGCGGCAGCCCCTTTGCCGGGACGAGCCGGAATTCCTGCGACGCGTCGATCTCGAAGCGGTGCAGTCCCGGTCCGTTGTCCACGCTCTCCAGCGCGTAGACGAGCGGGCCGCGCATCAGCGCCACGCGCCCTGCGTCGTCCGCCACGGCGGCGTTGGCGCGGATCGCCTCGACCGGCATCGCCAGGTCGAGCAGGATGGTGTCACCTGGCGCCCACGCACGTTGGAGCGTGACGAAGCCGTCCTTCACGGTAGCGCGAACGCGCTTGCCGTTGACGGCGATGTTCCATTTTCGGCACCAGCCGGGAATGCGGAGCGAGAGGGTGAAGCTGGCGGAACTGGTGTTTCTAGCTGAACTCGCCTCCACCCGCACGGACACACGGCCGTCGTACGGGTACTTGCCCTCGGCAATGAGCCGCAACCCGTTTGGCAGGTCGATTGTGGAGGCGGCGGGGATGAGGAGGCGCACTTCGCTTCCGTCGGGCGCAAGGGCCCAGCAGAGCTCGCCGAGCTGCGGCAGGAAGCGGCAGAAGTTGGTGGGGCAGCAGGAGCAGCTGAACCATGCCTGGCGCTCGGTCTTGTAGCGCGAGTCGGCGTTGGCGACGAGCGGGTTCTGGTAGAAGAAGCGGTCGCCGGAGAGCGAGATGCCGGCAAGGACGCCGTTGTAGATGGCGCGCTCCAGCACGTCGATGTGGCGGGCGTCGCCGGTTATCGCGTGAAGGCGCTTCTCCAGCAGCGCGAGGCCGATGGCGGCGCAGCTTTCGGCGTAGGCGTCCTCGTTTCGCAAGTGCCAGTCGTTCTCGAACTCCTCGCCGCCAAAGGGCGATGTGCCGATGCCGCCCGTGACAAGCATCCGGCGCCCGGTGGCGTTGCGCTCCAGGCGCAGCACAGTGTCGAGCAGCACTGCGTCGCTTGTGGCGTCGGCCACGTCGGCCATGCCGCACGCCAGATACGCCCAGCGCACGGCGTGGCCGTGGGCGTCGGTCTGCTCGCGGACCGGTGCGTCGGCCTGAATGGACGGAAGCCGGATAGTTTGCCAGCCCTCCGTTTTGACGAAATAGTTCGGTTCACGGCCCCGCTCGTCGATGAAGTACTTTGCCAGTCGCAGGTACTTCTTCTTCCCGGTCGCCTTTGCAAGCTTGCAGAGCGCGAGCTCCAGCTCCTCGTGGCCGGGGTAGCCGCGCTTCTGCCCGCGTCCGCGCCCGAAGAAGGCGCCGATGGCGTCCGCATAGCGGCACATCGCGTCGAGGAAGAGGCGCGAGCCCGTCGTCTCGAAGTGCGTGACGGCGGCTTCGATGAGGTGGCCGGCGCAGTAGAGCTCGTGCCAGTCGTGAAGGTTCGTCCAGCGCTTCTCCGGCTCGACGAGCGTGAAGTGCGTGTTGAGGTAGCCGTCGGGCTGCTGCGCGGCGACGACGATCCGGACGTATTCGTCGAGCTTCGCGGCTGCGGCGGGGTCCGGGTGCAGCAAGAGGTCGCGCGCCATGCCTTCGAGAACCTTCGCGACATCGCTGTCCCAGAAGACGTGCGGCGTCCAGTCGTCGCCCGGTTTCCAGGCGAGGCGCAGGGCGTCGATGCGGTGCGTCTCCTCGCAGAACTTCAGCGAGGCGGGAATGGTGGCGGAGCGGTTCGCCTCCTGGCGCGGGGCCAGGACGGGGTCGGCGAGACGGACGGCGCAGGGGGCGGGGGAGAGGTATTTCATGGCGGTTCTCCAGAACGGCGACAATGATAGCCCCATTCCCGGGAAAAACATAGAGACGATTTCGGTCGTGCAGGCCGCTTGCGGATTGCGGCTTGAACAGATACACTGCTTGCAACCGCCGCCGGTGGCGGAGATTCCCGCGATTCCCCCTGTTCCGAAACCCTCCAGAAACCAGGACCAAGCCATGGCATTCAACGGAGTCCAGTGCGACCCTTCTCTCCAACGTCCGCACCCGCTCCATCTGCGGCGAAAACCGCACCGGGGCCTAGGCAGGCGGCGCCCTTCCCGCCGCTGCCGTCATTCGACGAGCTGGAGATAGTCTAGGCGCAGAACGCCTTCGCGGCGGCCTCGGGCGTCCGCGCGTCGAGAATGGCCGCGCGGCGGTCGGGACGGGTCAGCACCTGCGCCACCTGCGCGATGAACTGCAGGTAGGGCCCCGGCTCGTCCTTCGGGCAGAGGGAGAGGATGACGATGTGCGCCCGGTGCTCCGGCTGGTCGGCGTCGTAGACGAATCCGGCGCGTGAGATTCCGATGGCCGTCGCGAATGTCTCCGTCCCGTCCGTGCGGGCGTGCGGCATGGCGATGCCGTTCTCCTGGTACGTCGAGACGATGGCGTCGCGCTCGAGGATGTCGCGGTAGCAGTGCGCGGCGTCCGCGAGCGGCGTCGAGCGGCCGATGACATCCAGAAGTTCCCGAATGGCGGCGTCCTTGTTCGAGGCGGACAGGTCCACGACGATGTTGGCGGGGGAGATGATGCGGTCCAGGGTAATGGCCGACGTGCGCCGCCCCTGGGCCGGGGCCGCGGGCTGCGGGGCGGCTTCGAGGAGCTTGCCCCGGACGGTGTCCGGCGCCGCGAGCTGGCTGAGCTCGGAGAGGTCCTTGTGCAGCTCGACCACGCTTTCGTAGAGGGTCGTCCGGATGAGCGGTACGTCCTCCGGCGCGGAGGCGAAGGTGAAGTTCGTCCCCTTGACCTCCAGCGAGAAGCTCGTCTTGTCCTTGCGGAACTGGACGACGCGGATTCCGCGCGGCGCGATGGCCGAGGTGGCGAAGCCGTCGTGCTGGAGCAGCTCGACAATCTGCTGCAGGGCGAAGGAGGCAATGGCCTCGGTCTGGAAGTCGAACTTCGTCACGACCTGGTCCTTGTCGGGAACCTCCCGCCGCACGCCCTTGCGCCGGATGGCGAGGGCCGCGTCGAGCAGCGGCGGCGCGAGCAGAGCCGTCACGAGCGGCATGATGATGGCGATGCCGAAGAGCCGGCTGTCGAAGATCGGGACGGGGTTCGCGCCGCCTGCGGGATCCTTCATTAGCGTCGTGGCGGCGATGCCGGCGATGATGAGCACCACCTCGCAGCGCGGGACCATGCCGACGCCGATCCGCAACGCCCCGACGGCGTTGAAGTTCATCGCCAGGGCCGGGAGCGAACATCCCGCGACCTTCCCGAGCACTGCCATGAGCGAGAAGACGAGCCCGACCAGCAGCACCTTCGGGTCGCGGAGCACGCGCACGTCCACCAGCATGCCCATCACGACGAAGAACACCGGCACGAGGAAGTTGTAGATGGGCGAAAGCGCCTCGCGGATCTTGAACGCCACGTCGGTCTTTGAGAGCGAGAGCCCCATGACGAACGCCCCGATGATCATCGCCAGCCCCGCCTTCTCGAAGACGCCCGCCAGCAGCAGCGAGAAGCCGAACGCCTGGATCGCGAAGACGAGCGGCGAGCGGAACCCCTTGAGGAAATTCGCGATGTGACGCGAGATGGCCAGCCCCACCGCCGTCACGCCTAGCCAGATGCCGAAGCTCCGGACCGTGATCCAGGCGATGCTGCTCCAGTCCATGAGCCCGCCGCGCAGCTCCACGTTGGCGATGCCGATGACGACGGCCAGGCAGACGATGCCGAGCACGTCGTCGATGACGGCCGCCGCCATGATGGTGACTCCCTCGGGCGAGCCCATGGCGTGGTGCTCCGAGAGAATGCGCGCGGAGATGCCCACCGAGGTCGCGGTGCAGAGGATGCCGAGGAACAGTGTGCGCGGGTCCATGAACGTCCAGCCAAGCACGAACCGCCCGACGGCCGCGCCGCAGAGGAACGAGCAGACGATGCCGCCGATACCGACGAACGTGCCCGCGACCGAGTACTTGAAGAACGTCCGCACATCCGTTTCGAGGCCGGACTGGAAGAGCAGCACGATGGAGCCCAGGGTCGCGACGGCGTAGAGCGTCGGGTCGACCGGGATGCCCACGATGGCCGTGCTGGGCGGGAAGAGGCCATGTTCCAGACCCTCCAGGGGGAGGCCGATGCCGCCCAGGCAGAACGGGCCGAAGACGATGCCTGCGAGCAGCTCCCCCATAACGGACGGGACCTTCAGCTTTGCGGCAACTATGCCGAAGACTTTCGCGAGGAACAGGATGAGGCCGAGTTGGATGGCCAGAAGAGCGATTTTGTCTGCCATGGGAGGATGTGCGGGAGTAATAGCGGAACCGGGGTAAGTGTACTCCCGCTTTCCTGCGGCGTCCAGGCTCTTTGGTGCAACCGCGGTATTCGGTCAGTCTTGGGGGTGGTGCTGATTTCCCGCTGAATTCCGAAAGAGCAACAGACCGCCCCCCTCTGAGAGGGGGGATGTCGCGGAGCGACAGGGGGGAGTACTTCGGTTCGCGTGTTTCCGCAAATGAGCGA
>JAEEGL017281678.1_pt1 | contig 13131 bp, 11 predicted proteins | sample 9134231 | NCBI WGS metagenome assembly JAEEGL01 (sample SAMN16246548, study PRJNA631951) | gut metagenome | biome: gut microbiome; feature: rumen; material: fiber-attached | host: Bos | place: Iran: Karaj | collected 2018-10
GTTTTATGGTTATTTCCCATAACGATGCTATACTGACATAGATCTTCTCTGAGTTGCATATAAGATCCTTTGTGTTTTGAGGTAACTGGGGATCATCAAAAAGAAACCATAATAATGCATGAGTATCCAGCAAGTAGTTCATACATACTCCTTAAAGCATTCTGGCGTGTCATCGAAATCTTCAGCCATAATACAATCACCTTTTAACCCACCCGGTGTTCTAAATTGTCTTTTCTCAGTAGTTACACTAGGATTATCTTTGGTTTTTAAAAACTGTATAAAAGAAACCACTTCGGCTATCTTGTCTTCTGAAAGCCCATCCGCTTCTTTTATAAGAATATCAACTCCCATAATTGGTCTCCTTAATGACGAATGAAAAAACATTAACTCCTACAATATTATAACTCATATGAGCGGGCATACCAACTGAATAAAACATTCGCCTAATTCAACATATTTTTCAGCACTGAGCATGACGAAATTATGTGCGTTGGTAGATATGTATAAGCTGCTGCTCGTTTTTTGTCAACGCCCATCCATTGTAAATGGTTTTTCAAAAAACTATGGTTTTGCGAAAAGTGATAAAGTACTATTCCATCGCATCCCTAAAACTACAAAAGATCCTGCAGCACTGTATGAGTACGACAGGATCTAATATATGAAGCCCTCTGGCCTGTATTTGGGAGGATGGCTGCCTTCTTGCAAAACAGCCAGTTATGAAAAAGAAACTTTATCCGTTTTATTATGTATTGCGTTTCATCTGACATATTTATAGTACCAACCAAACTTTAACCAGACTTAAAAGAATTGAAAACAAATTGTTAACTTGCGATTTTATCTTAAATTATATACGTAGGTGATGGTGATATTCCACCTTCGTTCATTCTTCAGCACCGCTTCTTTTTCATCATATCTGCTACAAGAAATCATAAATGTGAATGTTGGAAATTCCATCTATAGCAGTATAATGTCTACTCATATTCTGAAATTATTCAATCCGTTGCATGAGCACAATCGACCAGGCTCACTCTTGAGGACCACATAAAACTATTACAGGCCTAGTTCCCTTATTTATACAGTGGCTCAAAATTGACAATAGATGCAAGGGACAAGGGATACAGCCATCGCATAAGCGGCTCCTTGTCTTTTACGTCTATTATTATGATTGATCATCAAGACCAAACAAGAGATGGTCTAATCCATAAACTTATGGTTACCACAACCAGTTTGAGTGTGCTCACGCAATGTTGCCTCCGGTGTTATTATCGAATAATAATTTCATATTGTTCAGCGCATATAATTTCGTCTGTGCGTTATTTATGCATTAAACAGTAGATAATTCGATTTATAATATTTCTAGTATCAATTACTATATAGTTCTCTATGCTTCTCTCCATACTCAATTAACTCAGCTTCGATTTTATCCAATTCTATAATCTCATTTTCAATTTTTTCGTAAATTCTATTCTCCACAAATTCTTTCTTCACGTTTAACAAGAATTTTGTATCCATAAATAAATGAGACAAGGTAACTAATAAACCACCTATATCGACGGCTTTGACGTTCTTTGTACAATACGAAAAAATCAAATTGCTGCTAGTTCCTATAGTATTCGCAATGAGTAAGATTTTTCTTGTTCTTACTTCATATAAATTCCTTGAGCCATCTTTTTGTGGATTATAATACAAGCCATGAACCAAACCAATAATCATATCGATTAGTAACGATAAGGCTGCCGACTTTCCTATTATTTTCATGTCTCTAGCAAAGCAAAATGCGTCATAATGATTTTCATAAAGCTTACTGGCAAAGTCTGGTGCAAATGTTTCAAGAACTGGAACAGGGAGCCCCATCTTTGTATTAACGTCCGACTTAAGGTGCTGACCTTGCGCGAAAACCGCGGCCGGAAGATTCAATGGATGTTCTCTAGCCACATCATAGCTATCCTTGAACATTTTTACGGTGGAAATTCTTTCTGGTAAAATCATCATTTTTGGCTTTCTTTGAACTTTATATGATCTTATTCCGACCACCTTTATTAGTTCTGCCCATTTATTATTACTCTGAACCACTGCGCCTGGAGATATTGTAATCACATCTGTAAGGATATTTGCTGTACCAAATATCCATCCCAAAATAGGATCATGACCTAATGTATATAAACGATGTGCGCCTCCATGTAAATTAATATCAGGCATATTGCCAGTTCCTGCAGTAATATCATATGGAACTGTCTGATACAAGAACTCTATCCATTTTCCGGTAGAGTTTTTTTCTAATTTTTTGTTTCGATATGCATCATTTGCATCTCTGTGTGCTTTTTCAATAGACTTATCATTATGGTCCAGTCTATCATCTGGATTAAAGCTATCGCCATATCCCATTTTTTCTGCTACAACCGGGAACAGTAACCCTTTTGCTACTTCTAATGCGATTGCTATAGCAAGAAAACTAATGTCTGTTTTATTCTTTATGCTTGTTCGTTTTGCAAACTCACCATCAACTTCTTCTTCGAGTTTCTTATACTCTTGCTCCCCAAGAAGAGACAAAAATGGATCCTCGTTATCATCAACACCCACTTCATTGGCATATTCTTTAACCCTATCAAAATAGTATTCCCAGTTATTATTGGTTACTATTTCCTTGGTTTTTCTAATATCATAATTTGCAGAAGGAGACAAATTTTGTATGCATTTTAAGTAATCATCGAAATAACTGTTAATAGATTTTTTATAATCTTCTGGCAGTTCTCGGCTTTCGACTGTATTTAGTAACGATTCCAATTCTGAAATAAGGGCTTTTCCATCGTCATAATTATCTGCTTGCATCTTCTCAAGAAGATCTAGTCCTTCCTTTATTTCTTGAACCTCTCCCTGAACATCAAACATCTGTGATTGCTGAACTTTCTCTGCTTCGCCAAATTTAAAGAGAGTATCTTCATTCAATCTTGCAATTTTCTTTTTTGCCACTTGGCGCCCCCTTTTTTCTACTCACTACTCTGTCAGAATCGCTTTTTCGCATTCTTCCTCTTGTTCCACTGTTCTCATAGCAGATTTAATTCTGCTTAAAAGTTGTTTTATCTTAGCATAATCTTGTTTTATTTTGTCTTCTTCAAGAAGTGCACGTTCTAATCTTTCAGCCAAATAATTCATATCGCCAATCAAAACATTTACTGCTTTTTGATTACTTACGATTACTTCTTGTAAGATTAATTCTCGTTGCTTGTTAATTGCTTTCTGACTAGTCTCATCTTTTTTCAAAAATCCGTCATACGATTTTAGTCCATATACAGATCCGGAACAGAACAAATATAAAGTTGGTACATAACCAGGAGTATTTTTAATGGATTTTATGAGTTTTTTCCAATCTGCCTTTAATTTTCCCATATCAGCATCTTTGGCTTGCATCCTTTTGTTCAAAGATACTGCTTTTTCCATTGAGCTAATCTGTGCAGGATTAAGAGAGCAATGCTCCATCAAGCTTCCAATAAACCCATCTTCTTCCCATTTTTTTCCAGGTTTTTGAATCTCATGTATATATAAAGCATCCTGCATCATACAATATTTTACGACATCCCAGTATCCAGTCTGATTTTCTGTAATTCTTTTTATTGATGCAAGAAGATTTCCTGTTTTTACCCTGCCATCAAAATCATTCATATATTTACGAAGGATACCCCTTGTATCTCCATGAAGTTCCATTCTTACTGAAAATTTTGTGATAGCATTGTATTCATCTGAATCAATTGTTTCATCATTCAAATATGCATAATTACATAGAATCTGTAAATATAACAATTTGATATCTTCCGGCAATTGCGAAGATAACACCCCTTGCTCACTAATGGTAAAAACATCATTAGTTTGATTGTTGGCAACTTCAATGATTTTTTTGAACACTGATGAAATAGTAGAAAGGTTAATACCATCTATGCAACCATCAAGGACATAGTCTTTTCCCGTGGTTTTAAAGAAAATCTTATCAGTTGAAAACATTTCCCCTGGCTTTGCATTTATATCAGTTATTTCAGTAAAAGGTACAATTTGCAATCCTCCTTGCAAATAATTATCGAAATAAAATGCATCTCCTGTCAGGAAAAAGAATCCTGTTCTTGTATAAGACAGCACAAGAATATATTTTTCAATATTTTCTCCTAAAATCTTGCCGTACTTCTTTTTTATGGTTTTAATGTGAGTATCACTAATATCTGGTGCAATTTCAATTGTTCTTCGACTATTCTTTAAGTGTATAGCCTGTTCTTTAATTAAGGTTTCAACATTCATATTTCAGCCCTCTATAAATCATCAAAGTTGATTTCTGTAGCATGATTGGCTTCCTGAACTTTTTCATCGCTTTCGCCATATAGTTTTTGCAAGTAGGGAGTCGGAGTAAAAACACTTTCGTTCATATCTTTAATAAATGTGGATGAAAACAAAGCTGGAACATCTTTATTTGCTTTTTGAGTCCCTCTTACCAACCAAGTATTTACCAAATCTCCATCTGGTGTCGCATGAGTCATCTTTAACTGTGGACAATTAACTTCGTGTAACATTTTAGTTACCGTTGAACCACCTGGATGATTCAGAACATAAAGCTTAAATGGTTCAAACCAATCGTTATTCTGTATGATATGCTGTTGCTCAATCTGTTTAGCAAAATTATTTGTTATAGTTCTAAAATCTGTAGAATACTGTCTGTTGGCATAATTAGGCAATTTTTGCAACCACATATCATCACTCATGTAACCTAACCAATAGCAATTTTTTGAAAGTTCTTCCATCAATGCAGCATCATTATTATGCATTAGCTTATCATCTTGAGTTTTTTTGGCAATCTGGGCTGTTTCTTTTTTTAACTTGTCATGTTGTTCTACTTGGTTGCCAACATATTTGCCAGCCTTTCCAAGCGCCATTACAATTCCATATCCAACCGCACAAATTGCTGCAAAGCCTAATGCATATGGCCATAATCCAAATACAGACAATATAATTATTAACCCGATAATAATTATTAGTGGCAGCATACCTCCTACCTTGTCAGCCAACCAGGCTATTATCCCTATTACTATAATTCCGATAATTATATATACCATAGCAGTACCCTCCTAATATGGCTTCTGTATTTCAAACTTAATTTTATTGCCGACTTCTCGATCCATTTCTGATACAAATCTTTCTTTAGGCAAATTTCTTTTTGCCGTTTTTGATACTTTTTCTCCATTAGAGTCTTCAAAAAACATTTGAATTGCAAAATCATATGTATTAGTTTCGGTCGAATTTGTAATTTGGCATTCTCCTCCAAGATACGTCAGGCCTTCATCCGATGCCGACTCAATCTGTCTATCGGTGTATTCTCCTACAATATCTAAATATGTATCTAGACTATATTTTCCACTTTTAGATTCTTTGCAAAACTTGATCGAATCCCACAACTCACTCCAAATTGAAGGTTCCTTGTCTTTCTCCATCTAATGCCTCCTAGCAAGCTAGTGCCTCATCTAATTCTCTTGTATCATCCACTTCGAATTCATCATCAAGGGTTCGGTATTTAGGCGGAATGTCTTCTAATTCAATGTCTCTGGTCACTGTAGTTTCATTCCATTCGCCAAGTTCTTCCTCAAGTGAATAGTTCTTTGTTCCCTCTTGATATTTGTTGCCAACCTTCCTAAAAAAATGAGCAGCACCTAAAATAACGCCTCTAACTTTTGTTGCTATTTTATCAATAACCGTCTTCATCATATCGAGAGCTTTTTGAAAAAATCTAGTTAATGCGTTTTTCACCTTGACAAACGCTTTTTTAATCTTATCTCTAGCTATGTAAAACAGTTCCTTTATTCCCATCAACAGTACCCCCTTTATTAATCTGACTCAATGCATAATCTTCAGATACTTTTCTTGTTGTTATTTCATATTTATCGTTTACAGCTTTTTTCGCTTTTATAATTTCTTCCAAACTTTCATATAGTAATTCATATGTTACACATGCCGGTTCCATACATACAGCATCGATTGCCGCCTTCAGTATTGCTGTAGAAATATCAGCACCAGTAACTCCTTCTACTTTACATATTTTATCTATAACTTCTTTTCTATTGTCGCATGGAATTGTCTCTAGCAAATAATGATTCCATAAAGAATATCTCGTCTCTTTATTTGGCATTTCAAATTTTACATGGCAAAATATCCTTCTGATGAATGCCGAATCAAAATTTTGAATAAAGTTCGTGGTAAAGAATATAATACCATCGTAATCGTCAAGTATCTTTAACAGTGTGTTACGAGTCTGATTAACACTAACATCGGTGGCGCTATGCATTGCTGTAACTCGTCTTGATAAGAGCGCATCTGCCTCATCAAATAGAATAACTGCATCATGTTCCTTAGCGAATTGAAATAAACCTACAAGATTTTTCGATGTTTCTCCAACGTATTTTGATTCTATTTCCGCATAATTTACTAAAACTATTTTTTTATTTAACCTCTTAGCTATCGCATGGGCTGTTATTGTTTTCCCAGTACCTGATTCTCCATAAAGATTTACGCTTAAATTATGCTGCTTAATGACTGACTGTAGATTCCATTCTCTAAATATCTTGTCATTATATTTTAGATACGATAGGATTCTTTCTATTTCTTTTTTTACCGTTTCTGGTAAAATGACATCTGTTAGATCGTATTTAGGTTCTGAAATATAAAAATCTACTTTATTCTCTTTTTTTGTACCCTTTGTGGATTTTTCCTCTATTTTTCCTGAATCTTCCACAATAGGTGACTTATTGATAGGCATTAGAACCCTCCATTTTCCATGTATTGTACGAAATAAAATGGCACACTTATCAACCTGTCTTTTTATCTATCTAATTCATTCCGTGGTTTCACATATTTTCAGGCGTTACAAGTTTGTCTGTTGTTTATTTACATTAGAACGTATTGATCAATTACATCCAAATATCATACTGCCATCTACTCTATCATCTTGACGCAATTCATGAACATGCCTGGATGGCAAGTCATTTTTGCACTTAATTCATATATAATTAACCACCCCTTAGTTTAAAAGGTTTACATAAGCGCCCTGACTTCTGATCCACATATCAATTCCATCTCCAAATACTTCTGCTTGAATAGTATATTTGTCACCATCCTCTGAAATGATCTTTGCAGTAGGTAATCTATCTAGTACAGCCTCCACAGATTTACCTGAATATTCAAATTTTATTCGGCGTAGTTTTCCGCCAAACATAAACTGGATACGTTTTCTAAATTCCCCTTCCTCAAATCTTGTCCGGTATGGCACACTAAAATGCTCGTCTGTAAATTCAACTTTCCTCATTTTATCTATTCTGTATATTGTCGGAAAAAGATCATCGGGCTCTGCGAACTTACTTTTATCAAAATCATGAAGATTTCCTACCAGGTAGAAATAATACTCAGAAAACATAATCGCATATGGCTCCAAAATCCTATGTTTAACGTTATGCCCTTCAAGTCCCATATAGTCAAACTTAATAAGCCGCTTTTCGTTAATAGCGGTTCCCAACCCCCACATAACATCTAAAAAATGCTTATTATGTCTCGGCGGAACATAATGATATTTTTCGTTGCTAATAAGATCATTAACAATCTTTTGATTCTTTTTTGGAACACAGCAATCCATGAGTTTGTCTAAGATACCATTCATATCATCTTTTCTAAAGGCTCTGCTATCCAAAAGAATTTTACAAATGGCCAAGACCTCATCATTGGTGAATTTCATCTTATTAGCCTGCTCAAGTCTAAAACCTTTTTGCTTGGCATCATATACAAGATCATTTTCCACACCAGTTTCAATTGTACTTTCCTCGATAAAACTACGGATATCCGCTAGATCACGCTGGATGGAACGAGCGTCTACACCATATTTTTCTGCCATTTCAGCCTTGTTAATGACCTTCCCGTTAACAAGTTCAGTGTAGATGCTTAAAATTCGTCTTTCTTTACCAGTATCAGCCTTACTCATCGGTCACCTCACCTCTTAACCAAATTAACTGTACCAAAATCAATAGACGTATTATGTCTTCGCAAGCGTGTTAATAAATTGTTTAGAATTGTATGCATAGCAGATGGTGTCTGAAAAAGACCCATTTCAATTCTATCATCACATAATATATACCTCATAAAATATCTATTAATTTCTCATAAACAATTTGCTCATCAAGACAGAATGCGTCCATATAAAAAGAGACGAAATTCATAATGAATATCGCCCCTTTCCGACCCCAAATTGTATTATTCCATGTCGTTATTATCTGCCTCTTTCTCAAGCTGCTTTTCTGTCTTTTTTACTGTAGTGCTGTTTGCCTTAAAGTTATACACTGGCCTTATCACCTTAACAATGTCAGCAGTAGGCTCAATATTATCCACAATGTCAGCCATTCCCTTGTAAGCAAATGGACTCTCATCTAATGTAGAATGATTAACACAGGTTGTGAATATACCTGCATTTTTCATGGTTTTCTCAAACTCTTCTACTGTGAACCTATTGAAAGCCTCTGTTCTTGAGAAAAGTCTTCCCGCCCCATGAGGTGCTGAATAGTTCCAATCTTCATTGCCTTTGCCAACACAGATCAGCGAACCGTCCCTCATATTTATAGGAATAAGTAATTGTTCGCCTTTCTTGGCAGAAACCGCTCCCTTTCGAATTATATTAGAATCATGATCAATATATTTGTGCACTGTTGTAAACTCCCCAACGGGATTTAATCCATAGTGCCCTATAATCTGTTTAGCAATCATGTGTCTATTTTCGTCAGCATATTCTTGACATATTTTCATGTCATATAAATAATCCTGACTATACTTTCCAGTCAAAAAGCAAAGCTCAACTGGAACATCTGGTGGAGTCTGTCGAAAATTTCTGTGTAGTTCCATAAGAATATCATGGATTTCTGCTCTTCTGCCAGCGGCTTTGTATTCTCTCTTTATGTGATCCTCTTCATCCCAAAGAGCTTCTTTTCCAGTATGAAGCCCGATGGCCTTCTTCTGATAAATGTCACATACCTGAATTCCCAGCTGTCTGCTTCCAGTATGGATTACAAGATATTTGTTCTCTTCATCATCCACATCAATTTCTATGAAATGATTTCCGCCGCCCAAAGTTCCTATGGCTCTTTCCATTTTCCTGGTATCTTCAAGCTCTCTGAAGCACTTCATTTCCTGTATCTTTGGGAATCTCATAAGCCTGCCTTCATTCACTTCTCTTCCAGAAGGCACATAAGTTCTAACAATATCATCAAATTTCGCGTAATCAATGTCTATCCTGCCTAATTCCACAGTAAGCATGCCACAACCAATATCAACTCCAACAATATTAGGGATAATCTTATCCCCCAAATCAGCTGTAAAACCTATAACGCAGCTTTTACCTGCGTGACAGTCAGGCATTATCCGCACCTTTGCATCACGAAAGGGAGCCTGATCCAGTAGATCTCTTATCTGCTCTATACAAGTATCTTCACAGGTATCAATGAAGACCTTAGCACTGTTGTATTTTCCTTTTATTACCTGCATTTTTAGCTCCTTATTTACAACATAGATTCACTTTTACTAATTGTACAATTATACATAGTCGCAATATGTCTATGTGATACTATTTCAATTCACATAAAGAACACGTCACCTCTTGCCTTAAACGGCAATCTGCATCCCTGCGGAAGAATAAATGCATGCTCCCTTTTTATATCAAGATGCTGGTCAATCTCACCATCTGTGATGATTAGAATTGGACCATCCTTTGGAAAATCCTTTGCGTTTTGAAGCATATCAACCGCAGGCTGAAGTCTGGTGCCACCTCGTCCAATAACCTTTACTCTTCCAGCGATATCATCAGGTGTCATGTAGCCAGCGTCATACGCATCCGCATCGCAGAAGATCACTCTTGCTGCAGGTACTTCTCTTGCTGCTGAATAGCTTGCCACTGCACCCAACGCCTTACCGATTTCTGAAGGAGCCATAGAACCTGAAGTATCAATAATTACCCCAAAAGTTCTTGATGCTTCTTTACTCTCTGTAACAACATATCTTGCTCTTGGAATATCAGGTGTGCAGCTCTGTCTTCTGCTTGGATGCGCATAGCTTCTGTGCTTTTCAAGTGGCCTAATATGAGCATTGAACCATTCTGAAAGCTTTACATCCCAAGGTACAGGAGGCACAGCAAGTGCTCTGATCTCCTCAACAAGCCCTGACGGAATGAAGCCTCTGCCACGTCTGCCAGTTTCATACTCCAGTCCCTGAGTAAGTGAATTCCTATAAAACTCATCAAGGGATACTCCTCTTCCTGAGCCATCAAACATACTTGGAGCTCTTCTTCCTATGATGTCACCCTGGCCATTACCTCTGAAAGTATTCATCTTCATATAAGTTCTCATGTCCTGGCAGATCATATCGTAGATCTCTTCCGCAGACATGTTCTTAAGTGCAGGGTCATAAAGTACTCCTTCGGGCATAACACCTATCTGCATCTCGAAAAGCCAGCCGTTGATCACATAGTCCGTAGCTATATTCCAAAGATAGGGGTCCCTTCCAGCAGATCTTCTGTGATGGAGAAGTGCTGCATGAAGAAACTCATGCGCCATGACAAATCTCCACTCTTCCTCTGACATGTTCTTGGAAGTATTGATATAGATTATGCCTTCATAGGCATCCACAGCAGCTATGCTAATGTCGTACTTTCTGCATTCTTCAATGTCATCAACCACCTTGAATGATGCTGCAATAGCACCAAGAAGTGGGAATGAATTTATAAACCAGCTGGCTATGCTTCTTCCAAAAGAGTTTTCCTCCTCATGATCAGAAACATAGTCGATTGCGTTTGATACGGACCTTGCAAGATAATATGCAAAATCACTGGCAAACTCATTCTTTTCCTGTCTGCCCCATCTGTCGATGCCGTACTCAATTGGCTTATCCAGGCCAATCATGTCCATGGAATCAAGGTCTCCAACTCCATAGATGTTATTGTTTTCATCCCAGTGTTCCCGTACAAGATAGTCATAAATCTTATACTCATCCTCCATAATACTGAAAGGGATTGTTCCTTCCGGTGACTGATTAAGTGGTTCTCCGAACTTAATGTCATGAAGAAATCTGTCTACATAGATATCGCAGGCAATGTTCCAAAGCTTCATATTAAAACTAGCTTTCTTGACCTTCTTTCCTGATGCATCCTCAATCATATAACCGGGTATCTTATCAAGATCATAGTGACCAAAGCAGTTGTGAAGAATGCAGTGAGCTATAGCGAAAGCCCACTGCTTAGGTGCAAGGCTGATCTGCTTGTTTACAAGTATTGTTCCATCTGACTTCGAACATGCAGGTGTCTTTTTTCCAATTTCTCCCTTGCCTGCCATCTCAAGGTAATAAGCTGCAAAATGACTGAAAACATCATTTTCATATACAAGGTCTATTCCCTTTCTAAGCTGAACAAGGTTTGGATCTTCTCTTTCCTTATGCTGTTTTCCCATCCTTTTTCTTCTCCTGTGCTACAAGCCTGGGAAGATCTCTTACAATCTCAATCATGAACCACTCAGGAAGTACCTTGCGGTCATCCGCAGATACAACCATCTGTGCAAGTTCGTAATTGAGCTGTGCAAGTTCCTTTAAAAGAGACTTTGCTCTGTGTGCAAAGTACTGGTTCTTCTTGTCAATCTCAGCCTTCTTCTGAGGAAGGTCATGAACAAGTCTTGCTCTGAAAGACTGTGCAAGGAAGTAGAGAACATCCCTGTCCTCAGGCTTCTCAGGCCATCTTGCATCTCCCTTGATGATATCTTCAAGAAGGTACTTATTATCAAGCTGCTTTACGAATGCAGCGAACATTCCAGCGTGACTGGCTGTAATGCTTCCGTAAGCAAGCATTCTGACTGTCTCGATTGGGATTTCTTTCTCCCCGGCTCCAAATTCTTTAAGTGCATCGCTCAGCATATGCCATGATCTTGGTGTAGAGAAAGGCTCTTCTGTCTTTGGTGGCTCTGAGAAAAGGTGATCTGGTCTCTGGCTGATATAATCAGTTACCCAGCTATGGATCCCGTTTCCATAAGCCCATGTGAGCCAGCTCTTTACATCAGGCTTGAGCTGAATATGAAACATTCTGTTAATAAGTGCGCTGGACATTGTCTTAACTATTGCCGCATCCTGTGTACGGTTTCCTGCACCAATAACTATGCTGCCTTCAGGAAGGTGGTATTCACCGATCCTTCTCTCATAGATGAGGCTGTAAAAGGCCTTCTGTACTTCCTGGGAGCAGGCATTGAGCTCATCAAGAAAAAGCACATAGGGCTCTTTTCTGGCAATCATCTTTGGCGGAAGAAACTCTGAGGTCTCTCCCCTTATCTGAGGGATCCCAATAATATCCTCCGGTGCCAGCTGGCTTCCAAGAAGCGATACGCAGTCCAGCCCCACCTCAATGGCAAATTCCTCTACAAGTGCCGACTTCCCGATACCGGGTGCGCCCCAGATAAAGACCGGGCGGCTTGGTGCTATGTTAAGTAATATGTCCAGTAATTCTGACTGATTAACTGTTACCGGTAAATTCATAAAGTATCTTTCTCCTCTTTTTCTTTTGAGAAGGCGAGCTTAAATCCCTCACCTTCATAGATCCGTACAGGGTTGCCGCGCACGATCTGCGCGTGTCTTCTCCAGGCATTGTTCTTCTGCCTGTCCCTGTTTGTTACATTCATTTCTTTTAGCACTGCAGAGAGTTTTTTCAAAGCATCCTGTTTATTAGCGAACTGAGACCGCTCCCTGGTTGAAGATACCGTTATTCCTGTAGGCAGATGGATGATCCTCACACCCGTCTCCACTTTATTCACGTTCTGTCCGCCGGGACCGCCACTGTGGAATTTCTCAATTCTTATGGTGTCAGCAGTGAGTTTCTCGCTGATCTCTTCTGCCTCCGGGATAATACTCACATCAACAAACCAGTTTTTTCGCTTGTGCCCCTGTCTGTATTTACTCTTGCATATCCATTGCATTGTCCCTTCCAGCTCTGAAAGATCCTGTTCCGATGAAAAAATGATGGACGAGAACGCTCCTTCTGTCTCTCCCTTCACCGATGTGATCATCTCGATATCTTCAAACTCTTTTTCCAGTGCTCTA
>JAEEGL010051040.1_pt1 | contig 13130 bp, 5 predicted proteins | sample 9134231 | NCBI WGS metagenome assembly JAEEGL01 (sample SAMN16246548, study PRJNA631951) | gut metagenome | biome: gut microbiome; feature: rumen; material: fiber-attached | host: Bos | place: Iran: Karaj | collected 2018-10
AAGTGTGTCAGGTTCTGGTAGTGTCTGGTGAGGATGGCAAAGGTCTGTTTCTTCCAGAACTGTTTCAGCACGGCTTCAGCGATAGCACCGCCAATGGTTGGCTCGGTACCGCCTCCAAATTCGTCGATAAGTAATAAGGTGCGCGCATTTGCCTGCTTCATCATGTTCTTCATGTTCAGCAGATGACTCGAATAAGTAGACAGGTCGTCGGCTATCGACTGCTCGTCGCCGATGTCGATCATGATATACTGGAACAAGCCTACCGTAGAACGATCGCCCACGGGGATGCTGAGTCCGCATTGCAACATGTATTGTAGCAGTCCTACCGTCTTCAGACAAACCGATTTACCTCCGGCGTTCGGACCAGAGATGATGAGCAGTCGCTTCTCTTTTGTCAGTATGATGTCCAGGGGAATAGCCTTCTTGTCTTGCTTGGCTAATGAGCGTTGGAGCAGTGGGTGAATGGCGTGAATCCAGTCGATATGGGGCTCCTTGCTCACCTGTGGTTCGAAAGCCTGCATCTGCTCTGCCAGCTCGGCCTTGGCGTGGATGAGATCAATGGTGGCCAGGAATTGATACGAATCCAGCACTTCTTGAACATGTGGGCGCAGCTCGTCGGAGAATACCGTCAGGATTCGGATGATCTCCCTTCGCTCTGCTGCCTCCAACTCGCGTACTTTGTTGTTGGCTTCCACCACTTCCGTAGGTTCGATGAACACCGTCTTGCCGGTAGCAGACTCGTCGTGTACGATACCTTTGATGCGTCGTTTCAGTCCTGGTGCCACGGGAATGACCAGTCGTCCGTCGCGCAGCGTGGGAGCTACGTCCTGTGCTACCAGTCCTTCGCGCTGTGCACTATGTAGAATGGTATAGAGCGTTCTCGAGATGCTGCCAGCCGTTTGTTCCATGTCGTGACGGATGCCCGCCAGTATCATTGTGGCAGAGTCCTTGATTTTTCCGAACTTGTCAAGAATAGAGTCTATACGACGGATAATGGCAGGAAACGTCTGGACGTCCTTGGCCAACTGTCGTAGGGAAGGGTAGGGGTATTCAGGATTCTCGTCGTCACCGTTGTTCTTGTTCAGGAAGTTCACGATGACTCCGATGGTCTCCAAAGAACGACGCAAGTCGAACAGCTCATCCTCTTCCAGGTGTGTATTCTCCAGTCGGATGCGCGCTACCGACTCCCGAACATCGAAGAAATAGTTCATAGGCATCTGTTCTGCCGACTGCATCAGTCTGCGGAACTCCCTGATTTGTGCCATCCATTCATTAACGGTGTCAGCATCGTCAGAAAAGGTTATTTCGTCAGCCTTCTCCTTACCCAGTGTGCTCAGACAGTGCTCCTTCAGCAACTGGCGTATTTCGTCAAATCCTATCTTCGATTCGTAGTTCTTCGGGTAAATCATGGTGCAAAAGTAATCATTTTGCGGCTATCTGACAAAAAAGTCAGCTAAAAATTTGCAGATTTCAAAAAATAACCTTACCTTTGCACCCGCTTTCAAGAAATCGAAGCACTGGAGAGATGGTAGAGTGGTCGATTACAGTAGTCTTGAAAACTACCGTACCGAGAGGTACCGGGGGTTCGAATCCCTCTCTCTCCGCTGATAAATCTGCGTAACTAATTGATTTTCAATAAGTTACGCAGATTTTCTTATTCTCCGTTACCCAAAATCAGACCCAAATAACATCCAAAACTCGGAGAATATTGAAAATGACGATTCCTAAACTATCTGTTAGAGTGTGGCGTTGCATTGGCAGTAGTTTTTCCGATGCAAAAGTAGACAACAAACTGTTGCAGAAGGTTCAATAAAGTACGTTTGACGGTGAAAATAATACGGATTTTGCGATTTTCGGACGAAAATACTCTTATTTGAAATATATTTTGTACTTTTGTGCACTCAATTATTCTGCAACAATGAAGAAACTCATATTGCTACTGCTGATTTGTCTGTGTGTGCCATTGGCTGCATCTATCACTCACGACAATGACATACGTATTCAGCACTTCGGAGAAAGCGACGGTTTTTCCGAGGCACTGGTACAACACATGATACAGGACCGACAGGGCTATATCTGGCTGGCCACGTGGGACGGACTACGCCGCTATGACGGCTACCGCTTTGAGACCTTCAAGACACGTCCGGGCGACAACTGCCCTTTGGAAACCAACCGTATCAGCTATCTTGCGGAAGACGGCAACGGCAACATCATCTGTCGCTCGAACGAGAAATCCTACCTGTTCAATACCCAGTCGCACCGATTTGAAATATATAATAAAAAGGTAAAGACGAAAGTTTACCATGCATCGGAGGCTGTAAAAAAGCTGGTAGCGCAAATCAAAGACTACGAAAACATAGAGGTCCGTATCCTGCTGACAGACCGCCAGCAAGGCATCTGGACCTATACACACCGCGGATTGGAAAGACTGTCGCAGACATCGCAGACCGCCAGGACACAAAAGATTGCGCAACAGGGCGAGGAGGTGGTCAGTGCCCTGCTTACCGACAGACAGAACCAGTTATGGGCTGCCGACAAAAACGGCTATATCCGCATCAGTCGGAAGGGAACTCCCATGCGATGGCTGGCTACCGACGGTACGCTACATACTACACCCGTATGCTTTGGCAATGCCGCCTATTGCCTGTATGAAGACAGTAAGGGTATCGTTTGGATTGGTGCCAAACCCGGCGGTTTGTTCCGTCTGACACCTGCTAACGGACGTTTCATAGTAAAACGGTTCGTTCCCGACGAGTATGATGCCTACAGCATCAACAACGAATCCGTCTACGGCATTGCCGAGGATACCGAACACCGACTTATCATTGCCACTTTTGGGGGCGGCATGAATATCGGTATTCAGCAAACCGATGGCAGCATGCGTTTCGTCCACTGCGGCAATCAGCTGAAGATATATCCAAAGGATGGACTACGAAGCCGTTGCGTGTGGCTGCTCAGTGACGGCACCGCCTTGTTGGGAACCAATGATGGCCTCTATACCGTATCGCTTAACGAACCCTACGAGAAGATGCATTTCTACGTCAACCGCCGACAGCCCGACAGAGCATCGAGCCTTAGTAACAACTATGTGATGGAAATACTGCAAACACGTAAGGGCGAGTTCTTTTTGGCCACATCTGGTGGGGGCACAGAGAAAATCCTCTCCCGAAAACTGCTGAGCGACACTATTCGTTTCCAGCATTATTCCGTTTCAGAGGGTATTGCCTCCGATATGAACCAGACACTGGCTGAAGGCCGTGACGGCAGTCTCTGGATTGTATCGGCAGGATCACTCAGCCTTCTCAATACCTCAACAGGCGTAGCCACCAACTATTGGCGACTGCTCTCAGATGCCGGTGAGGTATTTACTGAAGCTACCCCCGCCCTGCTGTCGGACAGCAGTATGGTACTTGGTACCACACAAGGCACGCTGACGCTCCATCCACAGCAGATGGCCAAGAGTCGTTTCGTGCCAAAAATTGTATTCGACTGTGAAAAGGAGATACGGCTCTCGCCCGACGAGCGTGACATCAATATCCGCTTTGCTGCCCTCGACTACAACAAGAACGAAGAAATAGTCTATGCCTATCGTATGGAGGGTATCGACCAAAAATGGCGGTATACCCGCAACAACGAAATCAACTATGCCAGTCTGGCGCCAGGTACCTATACGCTACACGTCAAGTCCACCAACGGTGACGGTGTGTGGGTTGACAACGAAGAGACCATTGTCCTGCACCGTGCTGCACATTTCAACGAGACACCATGGGCCTGGATGCTGTACGGACTGCTGACGGCTTTGCTGATCTTCATAGTCGGGGCTACCGTCAAATACATCCGCATGCTACAGCGAGAACTTAAAGATACCAGGTTGACCAGCAAAGAACAAATAGAACTTTTAGGTGCACAACTCAAGCAGCTGCTGCCCATTACGGAAGACGTGAAAGAAATACATGAGGAAGACGGACAACTCAGTCATGAAGACCGTCAGTTTGCCAATAGACTGAAAGATTTCGTCACTAAGAATATCGACAATGCCAGTCTCTCCGTGATGGATATGGCACAGGCCATGAATGTCAGCCGTACCGTGCTCTTTGTACGGATGAAGCACATCTTCGACAGTTCGCCCAACAACTACTTGCTGAATACTCGCATCAACTATGCCAAGCGTCTGCTTGCAGAGTCCAGCACACGCGTCTCAGATGTGGCCTACCGTTGCGGTTTTTCCGATCCTAAATATTTTAGCCGCTGCTTCAAGAAACTGACAGGTATGCTACCAAAAGAATATGTTGAGAGCATCAAAAAGGATGACCTATAGGCCATCCTTGATTGTTGCAAACAAGTGCGTAAGCATAATGGAAATATTTATTTGCAGGTAAACGTATAAGATTGCCCTACCTGTGTGCTGATATCATAGATAAAGGTGGATTGCAAATCTGTCTTTATCAGTTTAGAAGTATCTTTCACTACGGGCTTGGGAATGTCGTAAACCAGCATCAGCGGATTGGAATTGGCCCCCTTTGCCGTTTTCAGTCCTTTGCCCTTTAGCTTAACGACAGAGCGCAGACGTAGGTTGCCGCCTATGGTAGAAAGGATAGTCACTGATTGCAACTTGCCGTTACGCCACACCATTCTTTCTATTTCAAAGCCACCGCGTGTCTTCAGCCCCGTTACCTCACCATCTGGCCACACGTCGGGTAAGGCAGGGAGCAGGTGTACGCTACCGTCATAGCTCTGTACCAGCATCTCAGCCATACCAGCACAACAGCCAAAGTTGCCATCAATCTGGAAGGGTGGGTGTGAGTCGAACATGTTGGCGTATGTGCCACCGTCTTGATCCTTAATAGTAGCGTATGGAGACTTTAGCTTCAACTGATTTTCGATAAGTTTATAGGCATGGTTACCATCGAGCAGACGCGCCCACAGACACACCTTCCAACCCATCGACCAACCGCGTGAGGCATCACCACGTCCGATGAGTGACTTACGTACGGCAGCAGTAGCTACCGGATTCTCGTAAGGTGACACCTGACGTCCAGGATAGGCACACCACAGATGTGATACATGACGATGGCCCGACTTTTCAAGATCCCAGTCTTCAAGCCACTCCTGCAGTTGTCCGTACTTTCCCACCATCATGGGCGGAAGCTGTCGACGGATGGCATCCAAACTATCGGCAAAGGCCTGGTCAATATCCAATGCGTCAGCTGCCAGGCGGGTGTTGTATAGCAGGTCATAAATCATTTGGTTGTCCATCGAGACTCCGGCAAAGACGGCAGGTGCCTGATCGTTGTTGAAAATGTCGTCGTGGTATTTCTTCAGGCCAGGATGGTTCTCTGGTGAATGTGAGGGTGAGGCCACCAGATAGCCTGTCTTCGGCTCACGTACCAGAAAGTCCTGATAGAATCGGCAGGCATCGGCCATCACAGGATAGGCTACCTCACGTAGATAAGCCTTATCGCCCGTATAAAGATAGTGTTCCCACAGGTGCGAACAGAACCATGCATTGCACGTAGGCCAGATAGAGCATGAATGATAGTCCACACTACCCGTTGATCGCCACAGATCGGTATTATGATGCAACGTCCAGCCCCGAGCGCCATACATCTCGCGGGCTGAGCGGCGTCCTGTAACGCTGACATCGCTGACCATCTGTAGGAAAGGCTCATGACACTCAGAAAGATTTGTCACCTCAGCAGGCCAGTAGTTCATCTCCACATTGATATTGGTCGTGTATTTCGAGTCCCACGCAGGATACTGGTCTGCATCGGGATTCCAAATGCCTTGCAAGTTGGCGGGCTGACTGCCCTTCTGCGATGAGGCGATAAGCAGGTAGCGGCCAAATTGGAAATAGGTAGCTGCCAGCCCAGGATCGTTAGTCTCTGAAAACTCACGGATGCGTACATCCGTAGGTTTCTGCTCCTGCTTGGCATTATGCCCCAAATCCAGTGTCACCCGATTGAATTGTTCCTGATAGCGTGCTTTATGCGTTGCCAACGATTGCTGGAAACTTTCCCTTTTGTCACAATATGCGTTTAGCAGTCCAAATGCCTTTGCCTCGGCATCGCCTGTGATATTGTCATAGCGCACAAAGTTGGTGGCCGAACTGATGAGCAGCAAAGTCTCATTGGCACCGCTGACACTCACCTTGCCGTCTTTACCCGTCACGCTGCCACCTATAGGAATCACCTTGATATACGTAATGCAGTGCAAACCGTTGGGCACGTTTTCTGCATTTGTTGCCGTGGGGCGACTGAACACGCGCAGCATGTCCTTGGCGGCATTGCTGACAGTAGCCGTCACGCGCTGCTTTTTCAATGGTCCGACGAAGGATACATCGAAACTGAGCGCACCTTTTCTGTCGGCTTTCAGATGCACGATGGTGATGTCGTCGGTCAACGATGTAAATACCTCTCGCTTGTAGCACGTTCCATCCGATTGCCACGTGGTGGTAGCCACTGCGTCATCGAGACTCAACTGACGGCGATAGTTAGAGGTGAGAGGTGAGTCGTGAGAGGTTAGAATCAGGTTGCCCACCGATTCATACATCATACCGTGCCCCGTAATACTGCGGTCTGCTGTAATGTTGTGCATGGCCAGATACTGAGCCCGCTGGTAGTCACCGCGATCTAATGCGGCACGAATTTCCGATAGTACAGTCAATGCTTTGGGATTGACATTATTATAAGGCGACCCGCTCCAGAAGGTGTCCTCGTTCAATTGGATGGTGTCGTTCGCCACGCCACCATACTCCATGGCTCCCAAACGTCCATTACCCAAAGGCAGAGCTTCCACCCAATGCTGTGCCGGGCGGTCATACCACAGCACATGGTTTTGTGGAAAGAAAGGTAATGCCCATGCGGACATGAGCATTACCAATGTTAGCCTGACGTTTACTATTTTCATGACTACTAATTTTTTATAACTTTCTTTGTAAACAGATTGCCGTCTGCTGTCCTCGTACAGACAATATTCAGGCCACGGGCAGGCGTCTTAAGCTGAACGCCCTGAAGATTGTAGTACTGGCTGTTGGCTGTTGGCTGTTGGCCTTTAGCAACGGCATGTACCCCCGTGGTGGTGCTGACGGTGGCAGGCTGACTCAGACTACCGTATTCATTAACGGCTTTGACGCTATACTGGCTGCTTTGTCCGTCGGTAGTGAACGAGTTGTCCTTGGTGAAACCAACCACCTTGTCGTTCTGGTCGATGATGACATAGCAGATGGCATACTCACTTGGCGTCCATGTGAGGGTGCGGTCGGCTGCACCATACTTCAAGTTGGCGGGAGCATCGACGGGTTCGAAGAACTTACGTGGATTCCAGTCGTCATTGCCTGAGGTTACGGCCTCATAAGTATACTTGGCAGCTTCTTCGGCACTAAGTACGGCCTGACGGGTGACAGGACTAGTCTCACCGGCAGTCAGTTTATCCTCGTCAACCTTATAAGTGGTGCGGCGGTTGTTCAGGTCAACGGGATTGCCGTCGGCATCCATCGTGTTATATTCGGCAAAGAGCTTCGGGGCGATATGCCACTCGCTCCATCCCTCAGTGGCCAGCGTAGTTTTCAGCGTGGTATTGATCCATACGGCCTGCGGCTGGTTCTGCCATGCACGGCCCAGTTTGTTGCTGCCTCCCTTGCCGTCGATGGTATTGTTTACCATGACGTAGCCCCACGGGGTGCCTGCCGGATGGCTGGGAGCGACAATGACGCTACCCTCACGGGCCAGACGGAAGGTGGAGTTTTCGATGTAGTTGTTGCCGGCACCATAGTAGAAATCGACGGCACCCTCGATGAGACAGTTGTTCACATACTGGCGCACTGTGGTGCTGCGCACGTCAGTGTACCAAGTGTCTTGATAGGAACGGAGCTGACAGTTGTTGAAGGCTTGGCGGTCGTTGCGACTGCTCATGGCCAGCCCCATTGGACCAGCCTGTTTCTCTACGCCGTAGCTGTCGATATAGGAGATGTTCTCTGTATAGAAGTCAGTGCTGTTCACCTGTACCACACCCTGTTTACCGTAGGTCTTCGACTGGGGGTTATTGGTAGAGTACTCCCAGCCTATGTCTGACGAACTGCCGTTGTTGATCCAATAGCAGATGGTGGTATTCTCCTTGTCCTGACCGATGAGGTGGATAAATGGCTTGTTCTCAGGAATGGTCACTAACTCTTCGTACTTTCCGTTCTTGACGAAGATGAGCCATGGGGCGATACGGTTTGTGGGAGCCTTGTCGATAGCCTCTTGAATAGTCTTGTAGTCACCAGTGCCGTCAGTAGCCACTATAGCGTCGAACAGTTTGGCAGTAGGTGTGGGACGTTCCATAACGGTGAAGTTGATGTCGCGGGCAGGGAAGGCATTGCCACTAAGGTCAGTGATGGCGTTGGTGCCAATGCTGAGCGTATATGGCTGGCCATACTGAAGTCCGTGGTAGGCATAGGTGACGCTCTTCGAACCGAACGAGCCCGTTAGCGTCTCGCCATTTAAGGTGACACTGCCTGTACCGGCCTTGACACGTTCGTTGAAGCTGAGCACGATGTTGCCGCGTGCCGAAGCACCTGTGCTGCCATCAGCGGGCGAACAGCTGACGAGTTGCGGCACATCCTTGTCGTCCACGGCATTCTGGTCGGCCAAAATGATGACATCTGCAAGATAGAAGCCCTCCGTACCCGAATGGTTACCACCGTCGAAGAAGTCGCTGGTCTCGTCCTCTATCCAGCGGATATATACCATGCCGTCGATGGCCTTGGTGTCTAACTCGCAGTCGAAGTTGACCCAGTCGCTGTTGGGGTTTTCCTCAAGGGTCAGCATCTTGATAGTCTCAAAGCCCTCGGTACTGCTGGTGGTGCTGAGCTGCAACAGCTGGCGCTGGCGCACGCAACTGTTATTAGCAGCTACCAGACTATGTATTTTGATTTTGTCATAATCTCTCACGCTGAACGAAGCCACGAAAGCACGAGGAATCTGTTCCGACTTACTCCAGTCGGTATAGCGGCGGGCTGCCCAAAATTCTCTGCTGCCAAATGAGGCCTTGCCGCCACCCCAGTTGGTGCTGGCGCAGTCGGGACCCTGATAGAACTGCATGACACCCGTGTTGTCAGTGGTGAAGGCATAGTCGGCTGGACGGTTGCCACGTGCCGAGTTTTTGTCGTTGTTGAAGTCCCAAGCCACGATAAAGGGAATGACGTCAAACGAAGCCGTCACCTCGGTATTGCCGTTGACAGTGACAACACGGGTCAGTTCAGCACTGTTGTCCTCCCACGTCAAGAAGTTGGTCACCATATTGGGCACTACCGTCAGTGTTACCTCTGTACCAGCATCATACTTGCCGTTGACGGGTTCGGGCGACAACGTAATCTCGCCCCATTTGGCACCGTCGCCAGCCTTGTTGACAGTCAGCGTATAGGTTTCTATGGTGTCGAAGACGGCAGTGACCGATGTGTTGCCGGTAATGGTAGCAGTGTAGGTAGGCGTTGCTGCCAGCTTTTTGCCGCCAGCGTCCTGCCACTCCTTAAGTTTATGACCAGAGAATCCCATTCCTGTATAGCTGATTTCGGTGCCATTGACGGCAGCATCGCCGACGGGCGACATAGCCACATAACCTGCACCGAGAGGTGTGGCTGTGGTGGTGAGTGTATAAACTGCGTCGCTACCCAGCGTCTCGCCAGTCACTTTGAAACTGTTCAGGTACATATCGCCCGTAGCACCGGCATCATAGCCGATGAGGGCACGCACCTTTACATTAGCCTTGCCATCGACCGCCAGCAAGGCCTTGGTCTCGTTGAAATTGCTCCAGCTGCTACCTGTTGTATTCTGGATGCTTGATGGCATCCATGTTGTGCCGTCATCGGTTGAAACCAGCACATAGACGGGCAACGTCTTGCTGTTATTGCCCGACATGCGGCAGGAGAACTGCAGATTCTTGTAGCCTGCAGCGGACAGTTCCACCTCAGCATAGTTGTAGTGCTGGGTGGCATCGGTGATGTTGCTGATAATCTGCGGTGCTGCAGTGTACATACGCAGTGCACCGTTGTTGTAGTTGGAGATATACCACTTCTTGTTGCCGTCGTTGGACCAAATGGTCAGCGTTCCTGTGGTGACAGTTCCCGATGTGGGATAGAAGAAAGGCTGCTGGGTGGAGAACGTGTACTCCATATTCTCCTTCGAGGCAGCCGAAGCCGTATAGTAGGTCATGTTCCCATTCTGCGTTGTCTGCGTATACTTCACATCGTTCGTAAAGTCCCATGCAGCCAGCGTCACCTGTTCGGCATGTACCTGAACGGTGCTGCAGAAGCCAAAAGCTAATAGCCAAAAGCTAATGACCAATTTGAATTGTAGATAGTGTTTCATTGTAGTTTTGTTTAAAAAATGCTGTTATTGATTGATGTATTTTCGTGTCGAAGTCTGTCCGTTGCTGTAGGTTGTATGCTCTATGACCATGCCGTGATATTCGCCAGTCACCTGGCGACCGCTGAGGTTATAATAGTCCGTTCGAACGACGATGGCATTGCTCGTCAAGTTGTTGATACCCGAGGGGTGCAGGTCAATGCCAACCACCGCAGGGTAATAGTCCTCGAAAGGTTCGTCGGCCATGGCATTACCGGCTTTCATGATATCCTCCACGAGCCAGTTGCAATACACTTCTATGTTCGTGTACCAACCCTTGCTGTCGATGGTGTACTTCACGGCATCCGAGGCATCGTTGGGATTGAGTCCGTTGGCCGTCTCCCATGCGTCGGGCATACCATCGTTGTCCGTATCCGTCAACCGTTCGCCGCCTTGGTATTCCGGCCATCCGCCCACATCGCTGGGCGTATCAATGATGCCGTTACGTCCGCTCTTGCTGCCTTTATAGGTAGTAACTCCAGTACGGGCTTCGCGTACGATGCGGCGGTCGATGGTGTCGCGCTTCAGCGAACAGCCGCCATAGCTGAGCACCTGATTGTAGGCTTGCTCAGCCGAGTGTGTCGTCACGTTGCCGTAAGGATACAGCGTGTCGCTCTTGCATTTCGACACAGGGTCGAGCGTGTTGTTGCGGATGCCGTTCCAGTCCCAGTTGGCACCCTTGCCCACATAGTAGTTGCCCTTGATGTAGAACACACCATGTGCATTCGGCTCGTTGCCGCTGTTGCCAGCATCCTTGTCCATTGCCATGAACTCGCCCGATTTGAGGGTAGAACCAGGGCCTGGTTTATAGTAGTTGTTGACGATGTTGTACGAGCCGCCCTCGGCACCATAGCCCACCTTGCCGCCCCAGTTGTAGAACACGCAGTTGCGCATATCCACAATCTCAGACTCTACGGGCAGATTGACGCGATAAGCCTGACCGCTGCCGCTGAAACGCGGATTGCGTGAGTCGTGGTGGGCTAACAGGTTGTGATGGAATGATGCACTCTCGCCGCCCCATATGCCTCCATAGCCGTGGGCACCTTTCGAGTGGCCAGACTCGCGCAGACTTTCCGTCACGAAGCACCATTGTAGAGTGAAGTTTTGGTTCACATAGAACGAGCAGGCCTCGTCTGTGCTCCAACTTGAGGAGCAGTGGTCAACGATAATGTTCTTCTTAAACCGCCCGCCCATGGCATCCTTGCCGTCGCTGGCCTCCGTCTTGTCGCCGGGCCTCACGCGCAGGAACCTTATAATAATATTATCGGCAGCCGTCGTCAGATTAAAGCCACTCAGACAGATACCGTCACCAGGTGCCGTCTGTCCCATGATGGTCACATCGCCACGACCGACCTTCAGCTCCGACTCCAGTTCGATGGTGCCGCCCACGTCGAAAACAATAATCCTCTTGCCGCTTTGGTTCAGTGCCCACCGCAAAGAACCTGTTCCAGAGTCATTCAGGTTAGTGACGTGGATGACCTTTCCACCACGGCCCCCAGTTGTATAGCGTCCAAAGCCCTCGGCACCAGGAAAGGCAGCGGGTAAGTTAGAGGCATCGGAACTTGTTTCGATGCCCGAGCGTGAGTAGCCTCGACCGGAGGTCAAGGAAGGTGCCTGTTGTGCCATGACAAGCATTCCAAAGGATAAAAATACTAGAAGTGTAAAAAAATTCTTCATACTCGTTGATTGACTGTTTAAAAACGTCACAAAAGTATGAACAAATCTTTATTCTGAGGTGGAAGTTCGTCGTAAAAAGGATGAAAATAGTCTGCAATAGGATATTATAGTACTATTTTCCCCCTTTTTGTATGATAATGGTGTCCCCCACCATGTCAAGGGGATACTTTAGTTGCTTAACAGTTCGCGGGCTTTCTCGATTGTCCCACAACTTAGGGTCAATCCGGATCCTGGTTCTGAGGTCAATACGATTGCAGTCGTGAGTGACACGCAAACGAAGTGTGTGTTGGTTTGTCCCATTGGATTTTACCAGTGAGCAGTTCGTATTGTGAATGTATATCCTATGTCCTGTATCTGTTCTCATATAAATGGTACATCCATTTTCTGAAAAAGTCTATTATAAGGAGAACAAATTTAGATAAAAAATTGAAAATGTATAGTAGATTGTTCTATTTCCTATACATTATTAGGTTCTTTTCTCTTTTCCTTGGAGTTGCATGAAGACTGGTATTTCTTATTATTTGTATATGTAAAATGAGATGGAGCGTAATAATTTTGCCCTAGACTTATAAAAAATGATAAAATGGTTTGGTGGAATCGATAAAACTTTGTAAATTTGCAGTCAGTTCTAGTGAAGATTGTATCCGAAATTATTTAGGTTTATTTTTCATTTGCTGAGAATTGAGACTAAATCTGCCGCGACACTGGATTACCCAAAATCAGACCCAAAATCAGGCAGAATGATATGAAATGATATGTAATAAAAGTGGGGCAAAAATGCTCTTAAGGCAAATAAAATCAGAGAGTTATGGTGTGTTACGATATAAACCGTTCCGTCCCTCTCTCTCCGCTGGAGAAGATTCCAAATCTAGTTAAAACCCTGACTTTCAATAAGTTGGGGTTTTTTCTTTTACCCATAGAAAAGCACCCCAAAAGCCTTTTTTGATGTTAGAATTTGCGACATACAAAATCCTGAAGGACTATATCCGCAGAATCACAGCCAAGTAATCACTTACTATCCTTCCTGGCATCAAGTGTCCTTCTGCCAATGACCTGCTTCACCTGATTGGT
>JAEEGL010926807.1_pt1 | contig 13130 bp, 12 predicted proteins | sample 9134231 | NCBI WGS metagenome assembly JAEEGL01 (sample SAMN16246548, study PRJNA631951) | gut metagenome | biome: gut microbiome; feature: rumen; material: fiber-attached | host: Bos | place: Iran: Karaj | collected 2018-10
CCGCAGGGCGCGCCGGCCGCGGGGGCGTCCGGACAGGACGCGCTCGGCGCGGCGATACGGCGCGGGCTCAGGGAAGACGCCGCGGAGGCCGCGAAGGCGATGCTCGCCTCCGGCGCGACTGCGATGGACGTGATCGAGAAGGGGATAGTCCCCGCGCTCGAGCAGGTCGGCAACGCTTTCGAGAAGGGCACGGCGTTTCTTCCGCAGCTCCTCATGGCCGCGGACGCCGCAGGCGATGCCTTCGCGGTAGTGCGGAAGACTGGCCTGTCCAAAACCCGGCAGCCGGAGAGCGCGGACGGCAAGACGGCTCCCGGACGTCCGATCGTGATCGCGACTGTGAAGGGAGACATCCACGACATCGGCAAGAACATCGTCCGCGCGCTTCTCGAGAACTACGGCTTCGACGTGATCGACCTGGGGCGCGACGTCCCGCCGGAGACGATCGTCGAGCGCGCGCGCGCGGCGAACGCGGGCATGATCGGGCTTTCCGCCCTAATGACGACGACAGTGGGCGCGATGGCCGAGACGGTGCGGCTCGTAAAGGAGGCTGGTCTCGACGCCAAGACCTTCGTGGGCGGAGCTGTGGTGACGCAGGAGTACGCCGATTCCATCGGCGCCGACTTCTACTCGAAGGACGCGATGCAGGCAGTCCGCCTCGCCGAGCGCATCCTCCGCGGCTGATCCGCCGCGGGGGCCGCGGGGCGATTGTATCGGCGCGATCAATTTGGTATAATATCCGCCAAACGTCGACCTCGGACTTTAGCTCAGCTGGTAGAGCATCTCACTTTTAATGAGGGGGTCGCGGGTCCGAGCCCCGCAAGTCCGACCACTGCAGATTCCCGAAACGCCCTGTCGCCGAATTTGGTATAATGTAGACATGGCTTGTAAAACTAAAGGCATGTCGACGCACGGCGTCTCGCGCGATCCCTTTGGGGAGCTGTCCGGAGGAGGAGGGCTCCCCGCCGGACTTCGCCAGCGTTTTCCTGACCGCGTGCTCGTCATGACGACCGACGGATGCTTCGGGCGCTGTCCGCACTGCACGAGGAAGTTCATCCTCGGGAAGTCGCCGGTAGTCGACTCTCCGGCGCGCCTCGCCGCGTGCGTCGAATACGTGAAGCGCCACAGGAAGGTGCGCGACGTGTTGCTGTCCGGCGGGGACGTGCTTACGCTTTCCGACGCGGAGGTGGGGCGGTTGGTCGACGCTTTCGCCTCGCTCGGGCAGATCGAGGTCGTCCGCATCTGCACGCGCGCGCCGGTGGCGAACCCGGCGCGGATCACGGACGCTCTCGCGCGCATGCTCGCGAAAAAGGGCAGGGGCAAGGTCTGGGCCAACGTGCACGTAAACACCGCGGCGGAGGCTAAGAGGGCGCGCGAGGCCGCGGCGCGGCTCGTCGACAGAGGGATACCGGTTTCCTCGCAGACCGTCCTTCTTCGCGGCGTAAACGACACGCCGCGCAGGATGCTCGCGCTGCTGCGCGCTCTCTCCGCCGCGCGGATTCGTCCGTACTACGTGTTCCAGTGCGATCCCGTCGACGGACTGGTCCAGCGCTTCGGCGTCCCGCTCGAAAGGGCGAAGGAGATCGAGTCCTACTGCGCCGAGCGCATCGGAGGACTCGCGCTGCCGCGCTTCGTGGCGGACCTCCCGGGCTCTCGGCGCAAGACGCCGATCGAACGGCTGCAGGAAAGTTGAAAGTCGGAAAGTTGAAAGACTGGAAAGCGGGAAGGGTGAATACATGACAACAAGAAAGACAAAGGACGGGAAGACCGTGTCGCTCCTGGGATATGGCGCGATGCGGCTTCCGACGACGGATGGCGGGCACGCCAACGGCTGGGCGCCCGACGGATACTCCGCCGCCGAGATCGACCAGGCGACGCTCGACGCGCAGGTGAAGACGATGCTCGAGCACGGCGTGAACTACTTCGACACTTCGCCCGCGTACTGCCGCGGCGAGTCCGAGCGCCGCCTCGGCGAGGCGCTCGCGAAGAGCGGGTTCAAGCGGTCGGACTACATGATCGCGACGAAGCTCTCGAACTTCGCGCCCCAGCAGTATCCGCTCGAGGAGTGCAAGAAGATGTTCGAGGCGTCGCTCAGGTTCCTGCGCACTGACTACATCGACAACTACCTCCTGCACGCGATCGGCAACGACGGGTTCGCGACGTTCTCGAAGCGCTATCTCGAGAACGGCGCGCTCGACTGGTGCGTCGAGCTGCGCAGGGAGGGGCGCATCCGCAACCTCGGCTTCTCATACCACGGCGACCCCAAGGCGTTCGAGTGGTGCCTCGAGCACAACGACAAGTACAAGTGGGACTTCTGCCAGATACAGATGAACTACGTGGACTGGCTCCACGCGCAGGAGACGAATCCGCGGAACCTCGACGCGCAGTACCTCTACGGACGCCTCACCGAGCTCGGCATTCCGGTCGTGATCATGGAGCCGCTTCTCGGCGGACGCCTCGCGCGCCCGAACTACGCGCTTTCGCGCGAGCTCTCCCCGCTCGATCCGAATGCGTCGCTCGCGAAGTGGGCGCTCCGGTTCTGCGGGACCTATCCGAACGTGATGACGATCCTCTCCGGCATGACGCGCACCGCGCACATAGAGGAGAACATAGCGACGTTCTCCCCGCTCGTTCCGTGCACCGAGAAGGAGCTCGCCGCGCTCGAGCGCGCGGCGGTCGCGCTCATCAAGCTGCACACGATTCCGTGCAACTACTGCAACTACTGCATGCCGTGTCCGTTCGGACTCGACATTCCCGCGATCCTCACGTTCCGCAACGCCGTGATAACGGCCGAGAAGGCTCCGTCCGCGCGCGAGGCCCTCGCGATGTACCGCTCCGCCGTGCCGGACATGCTCCGCCGCGCCGAGCGCTGCACCGGATGCAACCGCTGCAAGATGCACTGTCCGCAGAGCATAGACATATCGAAGGAACTCGGCGAGATCGACAAGTGGGTCGACTCGCTAATCGACGAGGAGGTGGCGAAGTGAAGTCCGAGACCGCAAAGAAGTGGGCCAAGCGCGCCGTCGCGCTTGCAGTCGTCGCCGCGGCCGCCGGGGAGTTCCTCGGTGCGCCTTCGACCGGGATACTGAGGATACAGCCGGCCGCAACGGTCGCGTTCCTCGTCGTCCTTCTCGCGACGCCGCTTGTCGGACGCGTCTTCTGCGAGTGCCTGTGTCCGCTCGGCGCGCTGCAGAGCTTCGTGAACTGGGTGTTCCATCCGAAGACGCACGTGCGCCGCGTCTGCACGAGGCTGCCGGTCTCGCCGCGCCAGAAGATCGTGCGCACGCTCGTCCTTGTCGTGTTCTGGGCTCTGCTCCTCGGCGGATTCGGCGCCGTCGCGTGGTTCCTCACCCCGTACTCGATCTTCGGCAAGGCGATGGCGCTCTTCGTCCCAGGAGTCGTTCTCTTCGCCGTCGTGATGGTCCTCGCGGCGGTCGGGAAGGGGCGGATCTGGTGCAACTGGATTTGCCCGGCGGGAACGCTCTTCTCGGCGCTTTCGGCGAAGAGCGTGTGCCGCCACAAGGTAGGCGAGGGGTGCGCGAACTGCAGGGCGTGCTTCGCGAAGGCGGAAACGTCCGCGAAGGCGCAGGACGGCGGCAATGGCGTGACGAGGCTCGACGCGCTCCAGGGCGTCGCGGTGCTGGCCGCGGCGGAGGCGGTCGAGAAGACGACGGACGGAGGCTTCGCCGAGGTGTCGCTTCCGCTCGTCCCGAAGCGTCCCGCGAGCATCATGCCCCCCGGCGCGCTGAACCGCAGGCGCTTCAACGCGAAGTGCGTGGCGTGCGGACGCTGCATCAAGGCGTGTCCGAGCGGAATCCTCCGCCAGTCCGTCGCGCTTAAGAGCTTCGGGCAGCCGGAGATGTTCTTCCAGAACGACTTCTGCCGCACTGCGTGCGCGTTCAAGTGCGCGAAGGCGTGTCCCGTCGGTGCGCTCGTCCCGGGCGAGGCGTCCGAGAAGGGCTCTTGCCGCGTCGGACTCGCCCATGTCGAGAAGGACCTCTGCATAAGGACGACGGAAGGGGTCGAGTGCGTCGCGTGCTCGCGGAAGTGTCCGAAGGGCGCGATCACGGTTGCCGACGGACTCCCGCGCGTCGACGCCAGTCTCTGCGTCGGATGCGGCGCGTGCGAGCACGTCTGCGCGGCGCGTCCCGAGCCCGCGATACGCGTAGCCGCGGCGGATTAGCCGCGGCGGCTGCGGAAGAACTCCTGCAGAACGAGCCGGCACGGCTCCTCGAGCACGCCTTCGGCGAGCTCGGGGTGGTGGTTTATGCCGGGGTGGCGGAAGATGTCGAACACGGTGGAGCCTCCGCGCTTCGGGTCGGATACTCCCCACACGATGCGCGCGGGTCTTGCGAGCACGAGCGCGCCCGCGCACATGGGGCACGGCTCCTTCGTGACGTAGACCGTGGTGCCGGTGAGGCGCCAGTTCCCGCGCGCGTTGAAGGCCGCCGTCAGCGCAAGCATCTCGGCGTGCGCAGTGGCGTCGAGAAGCCCCTCGGTCTGGTTGTGCGCGCGCCCGAGGATGCGTCCCTCCGCGTCGACTACTACGCATCCGGTCGGCACCTCGCCGTCCGCCGCGGCCTTCTCCGCCTCGCGCAGGGCCATCTCCATGAACTTCACGTCTCTCTCTTCCTCTTCGCTCATGCGGGTATTATAGCAAATTGCGCGATTGACGGTTCGGGCGAGCCCCGCGACGAGCGCCCGAAGCGGCGTCGGTTATGGTATAATATTAGCCATGAACGACTCTTTTATGACCCGCTGGTATTCGGCGCCGGTTCTGTGGTTTGTCCTTGTCGCTGTTTTGCTCGCGACATGGGCGGTCATGGACCCGGGCGCGCTCGTGAACGCCTTCGACCAGGACGGATACTCTCCGTTCGAGCTCGCGACGCTCCCGTTCTTCGCGGCCATCGTGCCGCTCGTCTGGTGGAAGTGCCCATTCACCGGCTCCAGGCGCCGCCGCACGATCCTATGCCTCGCCGTGTCGATAGTGGCCGTGATGGCGATCGTGAAGGAGATGGACCTCCACAACATGGCGCTCCACGCGCTGTGTCCGGACTTCGTCGGAGAGGACGGGAAGCTCATCCCCGGCGTCCTCTTCAAGCCGAACGGGAGTCCGCTCACCGGCACCCCGTTCAAGGCGCGCTTCCTCACGAACGGCGCGGTGCCGTTCGGCGCGAAGGCGTTCGTCGTCCTCTACTTCGCCGCGTTCTTCGGCGTTTTCGCGGCTACGCTCGCGTACTTCGCGGTGCCGTTCGTGAAGGGCGTATTCTCGCTTCATCCGGTCGCGTGGACTGTCGGGTGCTTCGGAGGGTCGGGGGTCCTGGTGCAGATCGCGGACAGGCTCCCGTCGTGGCTCGGGCATTCCCACGGACTCGAGAAGTCCGCCGAGGGCGTGACCTCCGCGCAGTCGCTCTGCACCGCGCTCGAGGAGGGCGGGGAGATGATGATCGCCATATTCGCGCTCCTCGCGATTTTCCAGTCCTGGTACATCCACAACCGAAACAGAAATGTCTGAGAAGAGAGTGCTTTTCTGGGGCCGTTTCGACCACGGCTACTCGAAGAACCGCGTGAACGCCGCGGCGTTCCGCGAGATCGGGTGGAAGGTCGACTACTTCGACGTAAAGTGGTGCTGCAGGTTCGGGGACGTCGAGGCGGCGCTGCGCGGGCTCGGAAGGCGTCCGAAGCCGGACCTCGTCCTCGTTCCGGTGTGCCGGCAGCGCGACATAGCCGCCGCGTGCCGCTGGGCGCACAGGCGCGGAATAAAGGTCCTTTTCGACCCGATGATATCGGCCTGGGACAAGAAGGTCCTCGAGCAGAGGAAGTGGAAGGCCGATGAGCCGCGCGCGAAGCGGCTCTTGAAGCACGAGAAGGCGCTGATGGCGATGCCGGACTTCATAACGTGGGACACCTCCTGCCACGTCGACTTCGCGGCGGAGTACCTTGACGTCCCCCGCGAGAAGATGGCCCCGCTGTTCACCGGTACGGACGAAGAGGTGTTCAAGCCGGTAGAGGGGGAGCGCAGAGCCGAAGGTGAAAAGTTCAAGGTCCTCTACCACGGCGCGTACCTTCCGCTCCACGGCACGGAGGTCATCGTCGAGGCGGCGCGCATGACGCAGGACCTGCCGATCCAGTGGGACTTCCTCGGATGGGGCGCGTACAAGGCCGAGACGGAGGCGAAGGCCGCCGGGCTCGGGAACGTGCGCTTCCTCGACAAGGTGCCGTATGTGAAGGTCCCGGAGGTGATCTGCGCGCACGACATCGTACTAGGCGTCTTCGGCACGACCGCCAAGGCGGCGCGCGGCATCGGCAACAAGGCCTACGAATGCATGGCGTGCGCGCGTCCTACGATCAACGAGTTCTGCACCGGCTATCCCCCGTCCGCGAAGGACTGCCGCGCGATCAAGTTCATCCCGCCGGGCGATCCCGCGGCGCTCGTGAAGGCCGTCGAGGAATACCGCGCGGACTGGGCTAACCGCGACATGTACTTCCGCGAGGCGCGCGCGTTCTTCGAGAGGGAGCTTTCGATGAAGGTCGTCGTCTCGCAGCTGAAGGGCATCCTGGCCCGGATGGGAGTCGCCTGATGAAGATACTGCAGGTGCTTCCGGCGCTCGGACAGGGCGGGGTCGAACGCGGCACGGTCGAGATCGCGCAGGCGCTTGCGGCCGCAGGGATCCCCAACGCCGTCGCGAGCGCGGGCGGAAGGCTCGAGCGCGCGCTCGACGAGATGGGCGTCGAGCATCTGAGGCTTCCGCTCGACAGGAAGAATCCGTTTACGCTGCGCAGCTGCGCGAAGCGGCTTGCAGAGTACTGCGCGGACGAAGGCGTGACGCTCATGCACGTCAGGAGCCGCGCGCCGGCGTGGGCGGTGAAGTGGGCGTCGAAGCGCTGCGGCGTAAAGTGGATCGCGACTTTCCACGGAGTCTACGGGACGGATCCGAAGTTCCTGAAGATACCCTACAACCGCGTGATGCTCCAAGGCGAGAGGACGATCGCGATCTCGGAATACGTCCGCCGCCACATACTCGACACCTACAGGGGCGTCGATCCCGCGAAGCTCGTGCTCATACACCGCGGCGCGAACACCGATGCGTTCCGTCCGGACGCGGTTCCGCGCGGGGAGTGGATGGCGAAGAAGACGGAGCAGTATGGGTTCGAGGCGGATCGTCCGGTTATAACCCTCCCCGGGCGCCTCACGCGCTGGAAGGGGCAGGAGGTGTTCCTCGAGGCGCTCGGCATGATGCGCAACCGCCGCTTCGGCGTGCTGATACTCGGCTCGGACCAGGGGCGGACCGATTTCTCGGACCATCTCCGCACTATGGCGGGGAGGCTTTCGGACGAGACGCGCGTCGTGTTCCGCGACCACACGTCGCAGATGCCGCTCGTCTACGCGCTTAGCGACATCGTCGTAAACGCGTCCTCCGCCCAGCCCGAGGCGTTCGGGCGCACCATCCCAGAGGCGCAGGCTACGGGGCGACTCGTCCTTGCGACCGCGCACGGCGGCGCCTGCGAGACCGTGAAGGACGGGGAGACGGGCTTTCTCGTCCCGCCGGGCGACGCGAAGGCGATGGCGGAGAAGCTCGACGAGATGCTCGAGATGCCCGAGGAGGCGAAGGCGAGGGTGCGCGCCGCCGCGGTCGAGTCGGTGCGCGCGAACTTCTCCACCGCGAAGATGTGCGAAAAGACCCTCGCCCTCTACCGCGAGCTGCATGGGGAGGGGGAATGAAGAAGTCGCCGCGGATACTTTTCGTGGGGAACTTCCTGATCCGCCACTGGGGGAACGGGAGGAGCGGAATCGACATGCGCCTTGAGGCCGGGGCGATCAGGAACGGATGGCAGGCGCTCACGTTCTCCGAGCGCGACGTCGCGCGGTTCCTCGCGCCGCTCGGCTTCATGCGCAGGGTCGGGGCGAAGATGATGAACGACCGGCTCGTGAAGACTGTGCGGAACTGGAGGCCCGACTTCGTCTTCGTCGCGCACTGCGACTACGTGGCGAACGAAACGCTCTGCGCGATGCGCGAGGCCGCCCCGGGCGTGAAGATAATCCACATCAACTGCGATCCCGTCGAGACGGAGCACTGCTGCGCGCAGATACGCCGCCGCATGGACTCGTGCGACGCGATCTTCGTGACGACCGCCGGAGACAAGCTGAGGGAGTGGACGACGGGCAGGAACGTCGTCGGGTTCTATCCGAATCCGAGCGATCCCTCGTACGAGACCGAGGACAACTCCGCGAAGTCCGACTTCAGGTACGACCTCTTCTTCGCGGGGAGGCCCGCTGACGCGGACCAGCGAAAGGCGCTGCTCGCCGAGCTGATGCCGAAGATCGACCCGAAGGTGCGGCTCGGGTTCTTCGGCATGGGGCGTCCGCTCGTCGTCGGGCGGGCCTACGAGGAGGCGATCGCGGAGTCGAAGATGGGGCTCTCGATAAACCGCTTCGAGGGATGGAAGTGGTACGCGTCCGACAGGCTCACGCATCTCATGGGCAACGGACTCCTCGCGTTCCAGTACGAGGGGAACTCGATGCAGGACTTCTTCACGAAGGACGAGACGGTGTACTTCCGCGAAGCGGGCGATCTCGCCGACAAGATCGCGTTCTACAACTCGCACGACGACACCAGGCGCGTCGTCGCGGCGGCGGGGATGCGCAAGTACAGGCGGCTTTTCGACGCGCGGCGGGTGCTCAGGTACATGGTCGAGACCGCGGCGGGCGAGGCGCATTCCGAGGCGTACGAATGGGGCGCGGAGGTGTACAGGTGATTTTCGAGGCGTTCAGGAAGTTCCGCGAGGAGACGCCGGACGCACCGGCGTTCCTCGTGTCGTCCGGCGACAGGTCGGTGCCGATATCGTGGCGGCAGTTCACCGACGACATCGCGGCGGTCGTGTGGGCGATAGGGCGGTACTGCCCGGGCGCGACCATCGGAATCCTCGGCGAGAACTCCTACCAGTGGATCGTCGCGCACGCGGCGTGCCTTCTTTCGGGCTCGATAGCCGTTCCCCTGGACGTAAACCTCACCGCGGACGAGATATGCGAGAGGCTCGAGTTCGTCGGCGCGAAGACGATCGCGCATTCTTCGCTGTACGGCGAGAAGGCGTCCGAGGTCTCGCGCCGCATGCCGGACGTGCTGCGCGTCGGGTTCGGATCGCTCGCCGCGGACATCTTCATGCAGGGAGGGCATACGGACGAGGCCTTCGCGCTATGGGAGGGGAAGGGCCCGGCGCGCACGCGCGCCGACGGCTCGCCCGCGGTCGCGACGATCGTCTTCACGAGCGGCACCACGACAGTCCCGCGCGGCGCGGAGCTCACGCTCGCGGCGATCGAGTCGTTCGCGGCCACCGGATCGAAGGCGCTTCCGATGGGCCCTGGGGAGCGCTCGCTTATGCTTCTCCCGCTGCACCACATCTTCGGGATCTCTTCGACGTACCTGATGCTCGTGAACGGCGTGGCGCTCGGCGTTTGCCCCGACTTCCGCCGCATATACGATGCCGTGAACCGCTTCGGCGTCGGCTTCGCGTTCCTCGTGCCCGCGCTTGCGGACATCCTCGCGGCGAAGTGCGAGCAGCACGGCGCGACCGGACTCAGGTGGGTGCTCGTCGGCGGCGCGCCGATCTCGCCGCGCACGGACGCGCGCCTCGCGGCGCTCGGGATCCGCGTCCTGACCGGCTACGGGCTCACCGAGACGGCGGCGCTCTATTCGCTCGCGCCCCTCGGCGAGCGCACGCGCGCAGGCAGCGCGGGGAAGGTGTCGCACCTCCCGGAGGTCGAGACGAAGGTCTCCGGGAACGGAGAGCTCATGGTGAGGGGCCCGAACGTCATGCTCGGGTACTACCGCGCGCCGGAGAGGACTGCGGAGGTGCTTTCGCCCGACGGATGGTTCAGGACCGGCGACAGAGGGCGCATCGACTCCGACGGATTCGTCTGGATAACGGGCCGCGCGAAGCGCACGATCGTCCTCTCGTCCGGAAAGAAGATCGCGCCCGAGGAGCTCGAGGGCAGGCTTCTCTCCTGCCCCGGGATCGCCGAGGCCGTCGTGACCGGCGAGGTCGAGAGCCGTACCGTGACCGCCGAGATATACGCGGAGATCCCGGAGAAGGACGTGCGCGACGCCGTTGCGGCGATCAACAGGGAGCTTCCGATCTACAAGCGCATAAAGCGCGTCGTCGTGAGGGATACGCCTTTTCCGCGCACGTCGTCGGGCAAGATAAGGCTCCCCGTCGCGCCTCCTCCCGTCGCGAAGCCGCGCGGATCGAGGAGGCACGCGATTCCGCTTCCGCCCGTTCCGCGCGGATGGTGGCTCGCGCTCGCGCTTCTCGGCGTCGTCGCGCTTGCGCTCGTCGTCATAGCCGTCTGTTTCATCGTCTATCTCGGGAGCGAATGATGCACAGGAGGCAGAAAAAGCGGATAATCCAGTGCGTCAGACGTCCGTTCGAGTGGATCGGCATCGCCCTCGGGCTCCTTGTCTTCGCGCATCTTCCGCGCCGCGCGATGCAGGCGGTGTGCGACTTCGGCTCGGCGGTGATGTACTTCTTCGACAGGCGCGGACGGGAGCTCGCGCTCGCGAACCTGCGCATAGTCTTCGGCAGGGACGTTCCCGGCGCGGAGAAGATAGTCAAGCGGAGCTACCGCAACATGGCGCGCTCCGTGGGGCATGCGTTCTGGACGTGCCGCAACGCGGCAAAGCGCGCTGCCGCCGCCGGAGAGATGAGCGGGGAGGCGAAGGCGTTTCTCGCTGCGCACCGTCCTGCCGTCACCGTGTCCGCGCACCTCGGATGCTGGGAGATACTCTCTCAGCTCGCGTTCCTCGAGGGGCACAGCATGATGTCCGTCGCCAAGGACATCGGGACGAGCGCGATGACGGCGCTGCTCATGAGGGCGCGGCGGTCGATAGGGCAGGAGATAGTGCGCGCGGACGGCGCGTTCCGTCCGCTGATGCAGGGCCTGAGGGACGGCAAGTCGCTCGGACTGCTCGTCGACCAGGTCGTGAAGCCCAGGAACGGCGGCGTGTGGGTGCGGTTCTTCGGAGTGCCCGTTCCAGTTTCGGCGGCGCCCGCGTTTTTCGCGGCGAAGGGAAGGGCGCCCGTTGTGATCGCCTGGTCGCGTCCGCTCCGCGACGGACGATACCGCTGCGAGGTGCTGCGCACGTACGCCCCGGGCGATGCGCGGGACATCTGGGCCTTCACCCAGGAGTGCATAAAGGACCTCGAGCGCGTCATCCGCCGCCATCCGTCGTGCTGGGTGCTCAACTACAGGTATTTCCGCAAGAGGCCGACGGCGGCGGACCTCGCGCTCCTGGAGTCGCGGGAGGCCAAGGCGGGGGAGGCAAAGTGACGCACGAATTCCTCTTCGTGCTGTGGTCTGCAGCGCGGGCGCACGAGCGCGAGATCGCGGACGCGATCGCGAGGCGCTTCCGCGTCACGAGGGACTTCGAGGTCGAATGGCCGAAGCGGAGCTTCGCCGCGAACCTCGCCGCGTTCTACGGATGGAAGAGCTGGCACATCTGGCGCAACAAGGCCAGGAAGTGCGGCACGGGACCGTTCCGCGTCATCGTGGTGGAGGATCCGTCGCCAGTCTGGCGGCGCGACAGGGACACGTACGGCCACGAGCTGGTCGTGGACGCGAACGTATACGACCTGAAGAAGTCGTTCCGCTCGCTTACCGGACGCTCCAACGTCGTCCATTCGTCCGTCACCGCCGATGAGACCGCGCACCAGCTCGCCGCGCTTTCGTCGCCTTCGAACGATCCGATTCCGTTCCGTGCGATGCGCTATCCGGACGACGAACGCATCCGTCTCGTCCGGCGCCGCGTGTGGCTCGGGATCGCCGGCGACGTGCTCGTTCCGCTTGCGGCAAGCATCGCGGCAGTGGTGGCGGTGTGGGGGGATGTATTGGTGAATGGGCCGGCGTGCACGGAGTACGGACTAGTGGAGTGGTCCGGTCTTGTGCTCTCCGCCGTCTCCGGCGCGTTGATGACGCTTTGCGCCATACGCGCGAAGTCCGGGCGCGGCGCGCACGCGCTCGCGGCGGCCTTCTTCTTCGACATGTCCATCCGCGAGATAGACTTCATGCTCGACCGCGCGTTCGGCGCGTGCATCTGGCCGTGGGCGCTCACGGCCGTCACGCTCACGTTCACCGCCGTCACGGTGCGGTACGCGAAGACGGTCTATCCCGGACTCAGGGCCATGCGCCGCTCGCGCCGCTTTCCGCTCGTCGCGTGCGGCGCCGCGCTGATGCTCTTCGTCTCGCAGATCATAGGACGGCCATCCTTCTGGAATTCGCTCGGAATCGCCGACGCAGCGGTGATCAGCCGTTTCATCGAGGAGAGCGTGGAGCTCTTCGGCTACGCTCTCATGTTCGCCTGGGCCGCGCCCCACGCGCTGCGCGTCTGCCGCGTCCCAAGACGCGTCGCGGCACCAAGTGGCCGAACTCGGTTTCTGCGGGCGCAGTCCCTTGAAAGGGGGATGTCGAAGCTGCGATTCATGCCTTACGTTCTGCTTGTAGACGAATTGTGATTGACGCTTCGCCATTCCCATTCCTGCATTCCACTTCTGACTGCTAATGCGTCTCCCCCCCGTATGCAGGACTTTTGCCACACGGGAGGGTCCAAATATGCTATACTGCCAGTAATCCAAAGCACAAGGAGGCCCAAAGGAACCGACCTGAAACCATAGAGAAGACAATTTAGCGAACTGCCTAAGCGGCGCAAGGAGCAATTGAGATGCCAACGATAGAAACCATAGCGAGACCTGTCCGAAACAGGATAAGCGTTGAGATACCAAAGCGGTATCGTGCATACTCTTTCAGGGTCGTGCTGGTTCCGATTGAACCAGAGGAGAATCGCGGAATGGATGCCGTTGACGCGGAGATCGACCCGCGCGTGCGATCGATGCGCGGATTGATAAAGATGTCTTCAGACGACAGGATTGGGGACGAACGCCACGACGAAATGATGGCACGCTACGAGGCCTTGCCATGAGACTGTTTCTGGATGCGAATGTGCTTCTCGCCGGCGGCGAGGTGAAAATTTAGTAATATTCCTTCGTCCGCAACAATCAGATTTATGATATACTATTGGTGTCTTGCGGGGTAGAGATAGTCTGCGAGGCAACGGTGCCGATGGGAGAAATCCAAAGGGCCG
>JAEEGL012530538.1_pt1 | contig 13130 bp, 7 predicted proteins | sample 9134231 | NCBI WGS metagenome assembly JAEEGL01 (sample SAMN16246548, study PRJNA631951) | gut metagenome | biome: gut microbiome; feature: rumen; material: fiber-attached | host: Bos | place: Iran: Karaj | collected 2018-10
GACAGTAAATTTTTGCGCATGTTTATTGGTATTTATTTGTGCATGTATTGGTAATGAAACTCCTCTAACTACAATACAAATGCTATGGATAAATTTAATTATGGATTCTTTGGGAAGTTTAGCTTTGGCAACTGAACCTCCTTATGATGATTTATTAGATAGAGAACCAACAAGAAGAGATGAAAGTATAATAAATGGTAAAATGTGGAAACATATTGGAGGACAATCTTTATTTCAATTAATTTTATTATTATTTTTATATTTATATGCTCCTCATTTTATTAAAGAAACTAATTATGTTCGATTAGCTGAAAATTATATTATTTATCATTGTTATGGGAAATTACCAGGAAATATGAAAAAATTAGATCATATTATTTATGGTACTGGAGCTTATTGGAGTGCTAGATCAAAATTAAAACATGGAATGAATGAACTTCAATGTGGATTGTATGCTGAAAAGCAAGATATGGCAGTTGCTTTTGATACATATGTTAATGTGAATGGAAATTCAGCTCATATGTCTATTGTTTTTAATGTTTTTGTAATTTATACTTTATTTAATCAAATCAATTGTAGAGTTATTGATGATTCTTTTAATATTTTAGTTAGAATAACTAATAATTTCTTCTTCCCTTTAATTACTGGATTAGAATTATGTTTACAAATTATATTAATGGAATGTGGAAGAGAAGCTTTTAAAGTAACAGAAAATGGTTTATCTTACGAACAATGGTTACTTTGTATTGGTTTTTCAGCCATTACTTTTATATTATGTTTCATATTGAAATTATTACCCATTGATAAAAAAATTCAAGAATTTTTGGATAATACTGAAAAAGGAAGTAAGGTAGGGAACATTGATGATTTAGAAGCAAATGCTTCTAGTTCTAAAGATAAGTTTGCTGAAAAGAATAGTAGTGTTATTAGTAAAAATAATGAAAGTGTTGATAAAAAAATAGAAAAAAGAGAAAGCAGAAGTGGATTTTCTAGAAGTGGTATGAGAAAAGCTAGTATTGGAGGAACTATGAGGAATAAGAAAAAAGATATAAATTTCACAAAGAATAATAATAATTAAAGTCAGATTGTTTAAATAATTTTTGTTTATATAATTTTCTGATATTTTTTCTTGTGTTTATATAAATTTATCTTTTTTTCTATTCAATGAAAAAATATCTTTCTTTATTTTTTAAACTATTTAATTTTCATATTAAACAAACAATTTACTATATTTAAAATATAATATAGAAAACTAAACAATTTTTTATTTTTTATTTAGAATATAAATCTGAATTCTTATTAATTTCATCCATTTCTAATTTATTTAAATCTTCATTATCCTCCTTAAACCAAATATGTTTCAAAGCATCTTCAGCATTAATCCTTCTTTGTGGATTTAACTCAAGCATTTTTTTTAAAAAATCAATTCCATTATCACTAATACCACTTTTCCCGAAAATTTCATCAATTTTATTTTCATAATTTTTAAATTTAACCTTAGTTGAATTTTTTCCTACTAAATTTTTCCAATTAGGCCAAATTTTATTATTAACAGTTCCACAAATTTGGAAAATTTTATCTAATTGATCAATTTCATTTTCTCCTTGAAATATAGGTTTATTTAAAATTAATTCACCTAATAAACATCCAATACTCCAAATATCAATTTCAGGACCATATCTATTAACATATAATAACAATTCTGGAGCTCTATACCAAAGAGTAACAACAATAGGAGTATAATGTCCTAAAGGATTTGAATATTTTCTACTTAATCCAAAATCCCCTATTTTAACTATTCCATTTTTATTTATTAATATATTTGAAGATTTAATATCTCTATGAATTACCCAATTTGAATGAATGAAATTTACTCCTTTTAATATTTGATATATTATACTTTTTATATTTCTCATTGAAAACATGTAATGATGAGTTATTATTAAATTTTTTAATTCATAATCCATATATTCCATTACTGCATATATTTTATCATAGGATGAACCACATACTATTTCTTTATATGTTATTATATTTTTATGGTTTAAAGAAAATAAAATTTTTATTTCACGAATTGATGTTATTGGAAAACCATTATCATTATTTAAATTTAATTTAATTTTTTTTATTGCTACTATTTCATTATTATTTTTATCCTTCGCTTTATAAACAATTCCATAACTACCTTCATTTATTTTTCTAATTGGAATAAAACTATCAATATCTCTTTGATTGTATATTAAAGAATATTTATTATTATTTTGCATTTATTATATAAAAAGACATTTGTAAAAAAAAATAATAAATAAATATGTCAATGGATAAAAGATATGAAATGCAATTTAATTTAATCAAACAATTAAAAGAAGATTTCCAAAATTTTAAACAAAACGAACCTTCAATAATTCAACCAATTAATTATCCAATTTCATTAAGTGAAGTTAGACCTCAATTAATTAATTGGCTAATTTTCCTTTGTGATAATTTAAATTTCTCAATTCAAACTCTTTATAGAAGCGTTGTTATTTTTGATCAATTTATTTCAAAAAATAATAAAGTTCCTTTAACACAAGAAAAATTAAATTTAATTGCAATTGCTTCTCTTTCATTAGGAACTAAACTTGAAGAAATTAATTGTAATTATACAGCCTTTTTCACAGAAAAAGTTTTAAATTCTCCTCAATGTCAAATTTATAAAAAATCTGATTTAACTAAAATGGAATTTGAAATTTTAAAAAAATTAAACTTTAAAACTTTATATTCAACAGCATTTGATTTTTATTCAATTTATTTTCAACTTTTCAAATTTTATTGCAATCAAAATGAATATTTATGTAATAATTTCAAACAAGTTTATGAAATTCAAATTAAAAATTATTTATTAAATGATATGTTTATTGCAATGTCACAAAGTGAAATTGCATATATTGCTTTTGCAAATAGTTTCAATTATATGGGTATTAATACAATTTTATTTAAAAATATTGAAAATATTATATTAGGTTCGTTTCTTTATAAATCAAATAAAAAAGAAAATGGTAATTCATATAATTTGAATATGAGTAATAAATATAATTTCTTAGTTCTGAGGTCCTTATAAAACCTTTTAAATGGTTATTTCTTTTTTAAATACTTTTTTGTTTATAGATATAAGTGTCAATGATAATTAAAACTATCATTCTTATAATATGTAATTAAATGAATATTTAGAATTATAAATATTTGTAATTAGAGTATATATATTGGTTTAAAGTAATAAATATTTTCTTGTTTAATTGATTAATAAAAATAATCTTGTTGCATAAACCTATTAAAAGATTTAAAATAATTTATATGGTTCATAGAATAAATAAATAAACAATATATTTATATGTTATTTTTGTTTAGCAGTTTATAAGTATGTCATCCTTTTAATTAGGTTGATTGGAAGTACTAATTATATAAAAATTTTTATCCCATAAATTAACACTAATATATTAACAGTTTTATTTTTATTTGAACATGAAGGTTTTAAATTAATTAAATTTTATTTGTATTTATAAAAAATATGTAATAAATTTATTTTTAATAATGTTTAAATAATAACTATTTAAATCAATAATTTATTAATATCATTTTTAATACCTTTATTATATTCATCAATAGCGCTGTTATTAACATTAATATATTCTTCAATAAATTTATCCAAATAAGGATGTTCTTCATGAATAACATCATTTTCATCAACAACAACAGGACCAGCTAATTCCCATCCTTTAGGTAATGGTCTTGTTAAATTTGCAAAATTTAAATTTTTTCTTTCTTCTAAAGTTATATCTTCTTTTTTTTTATAAGATTTTAATTGAGGAAATTCACCTGAAAGTGTTCTTAACATATTTTTATAAAAATCATAATTTTTATTGAAATATAAATTCTTACCTAAAACAAATAATCCTATTTCACTTTTCTCTTCTAAATAATCAAAATCTTTTACTAAATTAATTATTCTTTCTTTATAATTACAAGTAACATTATTAACTTCTCTTTCATTAATATTATTATTTTCATTATTTGAATTTTTATTCTTTTCATTTATAAAAAGAACATAACCAAATATTTCTATAAACACAGGATCTGTTTCTGATACTTTTGCTTTAGAAACTATTCTTTCTAAATAATCTTGATATGCATTATCATCATTTAATTGAGGTCTTTCTTCTTCATCTTTTGGAAATTCTTTAAAATTATTGTTAAAAAAATTTTGCAATGGATTATTTAATCCTCTTATTAAAAATTTATTAAATATCTCTTCTTTAACCATATATTCAAATGGAATAAAAATATTTTGATAAAATGCTTTTGAACATAAATTATTTTTATAATAATCAAAATAAAATTTTAAAAGTTTTTGAGTTATTAATATATCTTCAAATATTTTTTTAACTTCTTTATCATTTAAATAAAAACTTCTATTATTAAATACTTTACTTAAAGGATTTGACATAGAAACAATTTTATTAAATTTTGTTATTTTTTCTTGAATTAAAATTCCTTCATCAATAAAAATATAATTTATAATATCATCATAATAATAATCTTTATTAACAATATTCCTTCCTTTTCCACTTTTATAAAAATCATAATTAATAGCATAAGTACAATTTAAAATATCAAAATTTTTATGAAAATTTGAAACTCCTAATGTCATATCATAAATGAAAGTTAAAACATTACAAGAATGATAAATAAAAACCATATTAATTTCTCTTTTTACAGGTTTAATTTTTTTTATTTCATTAATATAATATTGTTTAATTATATTTTCATAATTTTTATTTTTTTCAAAATTAAATAATGAATATGTTGGAAATATTATATTTGAAGAAAAACCACATTTATTTGCAAAATCAACTAATTTATCTTTAATATTATTTACTGTTCTTGGATCTGGTCCAAAAACAAACATAATTTTACTTTTATTTTCATTTTTATTTTGTGAATTCTCTTTTGAATTTAAACTCTGAATTTCTTCAGAAATTTCATTTTTAATTTTTCTATAATCATTATAAGTAATATTCTTATTTTCATTATTATATTTTAAAAATTCATATTCAAACATTTCATTAATAATATCACTAATATTAGTTAAATTAAAACTATTAGAAATATATGATAAATCTTCATACTCATTTTCATGAAAAGTATTAATGACAATTTCATATTCAAATAATTTTTCCTTTGACATTGAAGTAACTTTTCCTCTCATTAATTGATTATTTCTCATAAATTCAATAACAGTTCTTCCATAATCTCTCATTCTTTCTGTATTTCCTCTTAAATAAACAATTAATTCATCTTTTAAAATACCACTTAAAGGAAGTTGATTAGTATCTTCAAATTTAAATAAGAAAATAGTATATTGTAATTCTTCAATGTATGAAAATGAATTTATATTTTTATAAGATAAAATAATATTACCAATTGAATTATCTGAAAATGTCATATAATCTTCATAAAAATTCATTCTTCCTTGATAATATATAAACATTTGATTATGATCTAAATCTACTTCATGACTATCTGGAAACATATAAGGAATGTTATATTCATCTTTATAAAATGATAATGCTCTATAATCTATATCTTTTATTTTTATATTTGTTATTGATACTAAAATTTGCTGTGAATTATAATTGGGATCTTCTTTAAAATGTTGAGTAGTTGTTTGAATAAATTTAAATGGTATTATATCACTTGTTAAATTAAATAATTCACAATAACAATATAAGAATGTATCACAAAATAATAATGAACCTATTAATCTATGTGTGTATGGAGATAAAATACTTTTTACTTCAAATCTTAAAACAATTATCTTATTATCTTTTGGACTTTTTTGGTCTATTTTATCTAAAATAATATATTGTTCAATATTAATTAAAATATTCTCATTTTTGAGTAAAAAATCATCATTATGTTTAATATTATTTTCCTTTTCATATTTTTTTATATAATCATTAAATTCTTTAACTAACTTTTCTTTAGCTTTATTAATTTGCATTTTCCCTAAAATTAAATCAAATTGATATTGTCTAGAAAAATGAACTAAAATATAATATAAATTAAAAAAATAAAAGACTTCATTATATGCTTTAGAATTAATAAATTCATATTGAAAATTTTCATCATTTAAATCAAGGTAAGTTTTTTGTAAATCATATAAAATTAATGTTCTACCAATTCTAACTCCAGTTATTGGATCAAAATTTTCATAAGTCATATGAAAAGCAGGAAATTTAAAATCATAAGTTGTTTTATATAAAGCATCAGTTGAACAACCTTCATTAAAATTAATATTAGAATGAACTCCATATAAAACTCTTGGAGTAGGTAAATTTTCTAAAAATAAATAAGTGGTTTTTTTTTCTTTTTCAAAATTAAATCTAATAAATTCTAAATTTTGATTCTCATTTAAATTTTCTTCACTTCTATTTAATTTCTTATTAACAACTTCTCTATTAAAATAATTACAAAAATCAACTAAAATATTTTCTAACATATGAGTTTTAGGATTAATTAAATTTAAAACAGCATTAGCATCAATTCTATGATATAATAATTCTAAATCTTTAGAAATATCAATAATATCATGATTCATAGTAAAAAATCCTAATTTTAAACAATCTAAAGCAGTAGCAGTTAATAAAGGCCATTTATCAAGTAAAATAATATTTTGTCTTTGATTATAATCTAAAGGAATACCAAATTTTTTAATTGGTTGAGTCCATTGAACAAATTTAGATATTTTTAGTATTTCTAAATTTTCACTTAACTCTTCATCTTCTTTGGAAACAATAAATAATTCAACATTATTTAATTTAGAACAAATTTCATTGAAAAAATTACCTGTTGAAGGCAATGAAAAAATAAATATTCTTTGTAATGTTATTATAATAAAAGTTTCATTAAATTCATAAGGAATTGATAATTGTTCTATTTCATAATTTGAAGAAGCTCCAAATAAAAGCCATTTAACAAATTTCTCCATTAATTTACTATATGAACAATCATATGATGTGATTAATAGAAGTCCTTCTATTTTTTTTTCTTTCATTATTGAATAAAGTTGAGTTATTCTATTACGAAAAAAATAATGAAGATTTGGAGTATTTGGAACAAAAGTTTCCATTTAATTTTTTAAAATATTTTTAATTTTTATTTAAATTTTTTATTTTTTTTGGATATTATAAAAATTATTTGTTATTTAATATATAATTATTTTTTCTTATCACTTTTTCTTTTTTATAATAATTATTATATTTTATTATTTTTATTCTATCTTAATGAGTGACGAAGAAAAGAACGAAGAACAAAGTGTTCCTCCACAAGAAATTAAACCTGAATTAGAAAATGAAGAAGAAGAACCAGTTGATGAAGAATTACAAAAGCAAATAAAAGAAGTTAAAATAGATGATTCTATTTTTTCCGGAGAACACAAAAAAGAAGAAAAGAAAAAACATGATAAAAAAAACGCAAAAAAAAAAGGAATTGATTTCATGGAATATGCAAGTAAAAATAATATTCAAGTTAATATTAAATATGAAGAAGATATTTATGAAAAAAATAAAAATGATAATAACAATAAAAAATATAGAAATAAAAATTATAATAATAAAAGAGGAGGATATAACAATAATAATCACAATAATAATAATAATCAAAACCGAGGATTTAAATTCGGAGCAAATAAATTTGACTCTTTTAATCAAAGTAATTTTGAAAATCATTATCATCAATTTCCTACTTTTAAAGATGATAATGAAATAAAAGATTATATTGAAAATTTATTTACTGAACAAACTTTAAATAAAGATATATTTTTAAGAAATAAAATAAATGAAAAAGGACAAATATTAATTGATGATTTAACTAATTATATTTCGTTAAAAAAAAATAATGTAGATTCAAATAAAATATTAAATCTAATGAAAGATAGTAATACTTTAGAAATTGAAGGAAAAAATTATTTGACTATTAAAAATTTTTCTGAATTAAAATTATTATCAATTAATGAAATATATGAAAATAAAAGACAAATAAAAAATCAAAGACAACAACAAAATATGTATCCAAATCAAATGTATAATTTTGGAATGAGATTTAATTATGGTCAAATGCCTAATTTTATTCCTGGACAACCTTATTATGGTATGCCACTACAAAATATGTATATGTATAATAATAATAATAATAATCCATAATTTTATTTTTAAATTATTAAATGGAAAAAATATTTTATTAGGAATATTCGAAATATAATTTTTCATTGAATTCAATATATCTTATAATTTCTTATATATAGAAAAAGAAATATATATAAGAAAAAATCAATAAAAGATAATAACCATTAATTTCTTTTATTTTTCCATTTTCTTTTTGATTTATTTTTAATTGTATTTGAAACATAGATTTCGTTATTTCCTCTAAATATATTTATTAATTTATTTTTTCATAAAATCAATTTTTGAATATCTTTGTTTCTGAATCTAATTTTATTATTTTCTATTTCTTTTTTTACTATAAAAGGTTTTTCCCCTAATATTTCTATAATTATAAATTTATAACTAATAAACATTTTCTTTTTTATTTTTTCATATTTTGTGGGATGATTGATTTATAGGATTTCAACATTTTAATATATTATTGAATTATATTTAATGTAAATTATTATTGACACACATTAAAAAAAAAATTTTTTACAAAGTAAATGAATCACAATGTTTATATTATTAAAAATCTGATTCTAAAATTAATACAACTCTTATATTATATTATTTATAAGATAAAAAAATGTAATATAAAATAATATAACTAAAACCAAATTTTTCCTTATAAAAATAATTATTTAAAAAAAAAAAAAAAAAATAACCAAAAATATTTTAAATTACCTGAAAAGTTATCTATAAACATTTATGTAAAATTAAATTTATAAAAACTAGTTTAAGTGATTCACAATATATTTTATTAATTAAATATAAAATTATTTTTTAAATGTATATTAAGAATGATACAATGATTTTATTGATATTGTTAAAAGAAAAAACAAGAAAGAATTAATATGATATTTTTTCAAAATTTAATGAAATACTTTTCAAATTATAATATGATTAATTTGTAAATTATTATTATTTAAACAATTTGATTTATCTAAAAATCAATTGATAAAACTTATAATTCCGTTATAAATTAATAATATAAAATTTTCTTATTTTGAGAAATTATCTAAATATGTTTATTGTATTTTATTAAAAATTAAATTAAAAATTCAAATTCTAAAAAAAATGTATACAATCCTATTTTTAATAATAAAAAAATTAAATAATCTCTTAACAGCATCCTTTAGTTTTAATACTCTTATGAGCTTCATCATTAATAATAATATCATGTTTTTTTTTCTTTAAAACATTTTCATCATTTTCCTTAATAATTTCTTTAGTCATAGTTTCAAAAGCTTCTTGAACATTAATAGAATCTTTAGCACTAGTTTCAAAGAAAAACATTTTATGTTCTTTAGCAAATTCTTCTCCTTGTTGGTAAGTGACTTTTCTATCTTTTTCCATATCACATTTATTTCCTACTAAAATTTTATAAACATTTTCAGAAGCATTTTTAGCAATTTCATTAAGCCACGAATTTAAATTTTCAAAAGTTTCCAAATCAGTAATATCATAAACCATCATAATACCATGAGCACCTCTATAATATGAAGAAACAATATTTCTAAATCTTTCTTCTCCTGCAGTATCCCATATTTGAAGTTTCACACTTTTACTTTCTATATCTAATGTTTTTATTTTGAAATCTACTCCTATTGTTGTCACATAACTTTCTGACCATGAATCCTCTGTGAAACGAAGAAGAAGACATGATTTTCCTACTCCTGAATTTCCTATTACTAAATATTTAAATAAGTAATCACTAATTTATTTTTTTATTAGTTATTTATTTATTATATTTTTTTAACTTACTAGTCTATTTGAGACATTTTTCTATATTTATATATATCTTTTTTTTTTTTTAATTAAACTATTTTTAATTTAATTTTTTAATTTTTTTTTCAAAAAGAAATTTTTTAATTTAATAATTTTTTATTTATATTTTGTTTTATTTTTTTATTCTAATAAATTTAAAAAATGGCTTTTTGTTTTTTTTTATTTATTTTATGTTTAATTTATTTATATTAGGATTTAATTTTGTTTTATAATCTTTGTTTATTATTTCTAATACTTTTAAATTGTTTTCTTTTGAAGTTTTGTTAATTTTGTTTATTTTTGATTGATTATTTTTTATTTTATTATTTTTTAAATTATCAAATATACCTATTAAATCATTTTTTCTAAAATAATTATTTCCTTTATTTTTAATCTTTTGATTAAAGGATTTATTTGTACTATTATTAAAAGTATTATTTATATTATTATTATTTGAAGAAATAGTAACTTTTGAACAATTATTTTTCTTAATTAAATCAATTCTTTTTTTCATTTTATTAATTGAGGTATACTTATTCATTTTATTTAAAGAAGTATTATTTTTATTATATTTAATATTTCTACTTATATTTTTTTTCTGTTCATTCTTCTTTTTATCATTATTATATTGAATATTATTATCTAAAAAAACAGTAACATTAGGAGTGGCAATTTTATTTTTAATAATACTTGAATTAGTTTTATTTATTGAAGTATTAGTATAATAACTTGGAGAAGAATATTTTAATTGATGTTTTAAGTTTTTATTTTTAAATAAATTTTTACTTAATTTTTCACATTCATTATAATATTGAGAGTTTGATTTAGAATTACTTGAATTAATTTCTCTTTGTTTACTCACAGAACGTATTTTACTTTCAATTTTTTTCTTTTTAATTAAATTATAACTGCAATTATCATTATTTTTTGATTTATTTGTTATATTTAATTTATTTCTACTTTTATCAACTTTATTATATATTTCATTAGAATTTTTATCATTTGATGTTGATTTACTTTTAATTTCTTTTTCTTGACTTTTATCAGATTTACTATTATTTATTGAAAAAAGATCTATATGACTTTTTGCTACTGTTTTAATACATTTTGAAGTAGTTACTGCAATATTATTTTTATTATTATTTATTATTTTCCCATAACTTAATTTCATTTTGTTAGTTTTATTATTTGATGTTGAATGTGCTTTTTTATTCTTTAAATTATGTTTATTTAAATTATTTAATTGTTGATTATTATTGTTTTGATTTTGATTAGAGGAATTTTGATTTGTTTTTATATTTATTGTTTCTTTTTTATTTTTATTATTATTCTGACTTATTGATTTTGAAGAAGTAATTGATTTTCTATTTGAATTTGAATTCTTTTTATTTTCTTTATTTTTTAATAGATTAGAAATTGTCACTAAATTATTTTTTTTGGGATTACTTGATGATTTAGATTCTATTTTTTTATTATTATTATTTTTATTTTTTTTATTATCATTATTTATATTATCTTTTTTCTCATTAATAATATTATCATTTAATTTTTGTTTAATTCCATCTGATTTAGGTAAAATTGAAGTTTTATTAGTTCTTATTTTTATATTATAAACATTATTAACGTTTTTATTTTTATTATTTTCTCTAAAATAAATGTTAATAGAACGAATTTGATTATTTAATTGAATATTTCTTGATTTTGGAGGAATTCTATTTACATTATTTAAAGAATTAATATTTATGTTTTGATTTAAATTATTATTATTCTTTTTAACTTCTGTTAATTTATTAAATAAATCTTCATATTTAAAATGAGCTCCTCCTTCATAAAAATTATTTTCTTCTGATTCTTCATTATTTTCATTTAATTCTTCAAATTCTTCATAATTATTATCTATATTAAATTGTTCTTGAGACATTAATTAATTAAATTAATTTATAATTTTTAAATTATTTAAAATCAAAATTAAAAATATATTTAAAAAACATTTAATAAAAAAACTAAATGAAAAATTCAAATTGTTCTTCATTAAGTAATACAAATTCATCAAATCAAAATAACAATTTGATAAAATTCCCTCTTTATAAATATAATATATCAAAGGCAAAATTAAATTATAAAATGATGAATAAAAATATTAAATCACAAAAGCAAAATAATAATAAAAATAATATAAAAAAAATTGATGATATAACTCCAACAATAGTTTTAAACATTAAATCAAGACAACAAATAGAAACAAATAATAGTAAAACAAAAAGTGAATCTGAAAGTAAAGAAAAACAAAAAAATAAATCATACAATCTTCAAAATTCAAAAAATAAAAATAATTCAAATGTAAATTACATTTCTTCAAATTGTTCAATAATGTATAATAATAATATAAAACCAAAAGAAGAAATAAATAAAAAAATAAAACATAAAAATCAAATAACTAATATATGTTTAAAAAAAGGAAATAATGGTAAATGGGTTCATTATAATAATATAAAAACTTCTTCTTCTTTTTCAAATAATAATAATAAATTATCTCAAATTGATTTAAAAAAATTAAATAAAATCACCAAAAATATTCATTTAAATTCTTATAAAACAACTCCTAAAACTGCTTATCAATCAAGGAAACATTCAAAAGAAAAAAATAATGTTAAAAAGAATAATTTTATTCCTTCTTCTTCTAAATCAAAAAGTAAATCAACTTCAATAACTAAAATAAATAATATAATAATTTCTTCAAATAATAATAATAAAATAAATAAATATTCAATTTCTAATTTAACAAGTCAAAGTATAAATAATAATGATTCTAATAATGAAATAAATGATAAAAAAAATGAAAGTAATATTACTAGATTAAGTAATTCATATTATAAAAAAAATATAGAAGAAAAAAGAAATAATCGTAAAAAAAAAGAGGAAAAATTAAAAAATGAAAGTTCTCAAAATTCAAATAAATATAATAAATATTATTATGAGAAAATAAATATAAATTTATTTCCAATAAATGATTCATCAAATAATACAATAAAAAGTGAATCAAAAAGTAAAAGTGAATTAATCACAAAAAATAAAACTATAAAAAAATCAACAACAAATACAAAAAATAATATATTTATA
>JAEEGL013225419.1_pt1 | contig 13130 bp, 19 predicted proteins | sample 9134231 | NCBI WGS metagenome assembly JAEEGL01 (sample SAMN16246548, study PRJNA631951) | gut metagenome | biome: gut microbiome; feature: rumen; material: fiber-attached | host: Bos | place: Iran: Karaj | collected 2018-10
ACTGTACCCATATATGTTTTGCCAACAGGAGATCCTACAGTAAATACTGTATCACCTAAATTTACATCTTTACTACTACCTAAAACCGCTTCTTGTAATGCCGATTTTTTATCTATCCTCAATACAGCTATATCAGAATACTCATCGCTTCCTAATAAAGTAGCTTCTACTTCTTCACCTTTAATATTAGTTATTTTAATGGATGTACTTGATGATATTACATGCTCATTTGTTAATATATATCCATATTTATCATCTATTTTATATACAAACCCACTACCACTACCAATTGCACTATTATTTTTAGATGATTCTATATATACAACCGAATTATATATCTTGTCTATAGACTCCTTTAAACTATCTTTTTCACTAATAGATACTGTTTTAACTGTTCTATCTATCTCTACCACTTTATCTAATATTCCACAATATTTTAATGTAAACAATGTTCCTATTATCCCTATTACTAATGAAATTATACATGTCAAAAAATAACCTTTATTTTTCATACTTTCCTCCTTATTCTATTTATATAATCTATTATCAATAATATATTTTATTATATCACTATCTAAATATTTGTCTAACAAAGAATAATCATTTTCTTTTATTAAATTTCTTATTTTGGTTGAAGATACATTATATTCTTTAAAATCATCACATAATATAAATTTATTTTTATCAAATTTATTAATATATTCTTCAACATTAATATTATCCCTACCTAGTACTATTACTTTATTTTTAAGAATTTCATTTACATTTTTCCACAAATGAAAATCTTTTATATTATCTGCACCTATTATCAAATATAAATCTTTATATTCTTTTCTAAGTTCATTTAATACTTCATATGTATAATTTAAATTATTTAAAGTATCATTAACTATTACTTTATCATTTTGATAAAATCTAAGCATATTTATTCTATTCTCTAAAGAACAATTTAATTTTTTATTCCAATAATCTCCAGTAGGAATTATTATTATCTTATCCACAATATTATTACTTATCAAATAATCAATTACATTTTTATGACCTAAGTGCACTGGATCAAAACTACCAACATATACACCAACTCTTAAACTCTCAGCCTCTTTTTCCATACTCACCTCGAATATAATTAAACATTGTTTTATTAAACAAACATTAAATATTGTATATATAATTATACCACTATTTAAAGTCATTAACACTCATAAATTTTAAGAATATAATAATTTGAAAGGAGAATATATGAAAAAAAGAATTGTTATATTGGGTTTATTAATTCTAATATTACTTACATATTTTATATTCTTTAAAAAAGATGATAAACAAAATAAAAAATTAAGAATAGCTGAAGTAACTCATAGCATATTCTATACACCACAATATGTAGCATTATCTGAAGGCTATTTTAAAGATGAAGGATTAGATGTAGAACTTATCTTGACACCAGGTGCGGATAAAGTTACTGCTAGTGTATTATCTGGTGATGTAGAAATAGGATTTTGTGGCCCAGAAGCCACTATATATGTATATCAAAGTGGTGAGAAAGATTATCTAAAAACATTTGCTCAATTAACTAAAAAAGATGGATCATTTATTGTATCAAGAAATAAAATAGATAATTTTAAACCTAGTGATTTAGTTGGTAAAACTATAGTTGGAGGAAGAAAAGGTGGTATGCCTGAAATGACTTTAGAATGGGCATTAAGAGAAAATGATGTTATACCAAATAAGGATGTCACAATAGATACAAGTGTAGCATTTGCTGCTATGCAAGGAGCATTTATTGGAGGTACTGGAGATTTTGTAACATTATTTGAACCAAATGCTACTGATGTAGAAAAAAATGGTTATGGGTATGTAGTCGCATCAGTTGGTGAATTAGGTGGAAGTGCACCATATACCGCTTATAATGCTAGAAAAAGTTTTATAGATAATAATCCAGATACTATTAAAGGTTTTAATAAAGCCATAAATAAAGCATTAAAATTTGTAAGAGATAATGATTCAACTACTATTGCAAAATCTATTCATAGTCATTTTATAGATATGAGTGTAGAAGATTTAGCAAAATCAATAGAAAGATATAAAAAGCAAGATACTTGGAATGAAACTACTAAATTAACTAAAGAATCATTTGATCATTTACAAGATATTATGATAATGGCAAAAGAATTAAAGAAAAAAGTTTCATTTTATGATTTAGTAGATAATACCTATAATTAATATGAATTTAGTAGAAATTAAAAATCTAAGTAAAATATATCATACTATAAATAGTGAAATTATTGCTTTAAAAGATATATCATTTGATATAGAAAAAAATAAATTTATTGCTATCGTTGGACCCTCTGGATGTGGTAAAAGTACAATATTAAAAATATTATGTGGATTAGAAGATAAATCTTATGGAAAAATAAATAAAGAAAAGAATTTAAAATTTGGATTTATGTTTCAACAAGATACTTTATTTGAATGGTTAACAATAATGGATAATTGCTTATTAGGTGCTAAAATAAATAAATGTTTAAATAATGATACTATTAATCATTGTATAAATTTATTAAAAGCGTATGGATTATATGAATTTAAAGATAATTACCCAAGTGAATTATCAGGTGGTATGAGACAACGTGTAGCACTTATTAGAACCTTAATATTAAATCCAGATATATTACTTCTAGATGAACCTTTTAGTGCATTAGACTATCAAAATAGATTAAAAATATCCAATGATGTATATGAGATATTAAAAAAAGAAAAAAAGACTACAGTAATGGTTACACATGATGTATCAGAACTTACATACTGAATTAACATAACACTAATTTATATTCAAAAAATCAGGCATTTCTCCAATCACAATTAAAGAATTCTTATCATTTCCCCTAGTTAAAATATAAACCGTTCTAAATATAGAACTTTCTACTTCTTCAACAATCAAATCTTTAAGGCTATTATCTAAATTATAATTATCTCTAAAGAAACCATTTTCATCACTTATTAGTAGTTCTAACCATTCTACATTATTTCTATTATATTGTTTAGCTTTACTATTCTTACTTTTAATCCTTGCAACAATCATATTAGTAAATTCTTCATTAGTAGGCTTTTCGTACATTATCTTATTAAATAAGAAATGAAACTGTTCGTCACTAGGAAGTTGCAAATAACAAGACCTTATCTTTAAATTCAAATAATCATCTTTATGTATTCCATCATTATTTCTAACACTTGAAACATAATCGTGTTGATTGCTTAGTCTACCAAAACCATCATTATAATACAATCTTGTTATTTCAACACCAAAAGTATGTGAAGCACTTGATAGGATAAAGTCTAGTGGTTCATTACCTTTAATAATAAAATCTTGTTCACTGAAAACGCTTTTTAATATTATTTTCTCTTCTTCTTTTTTCTTCTCATCAATCTTAGACATCGTATAACCTCATGCTTATTATAGCATTAAAACCTTAGATTTAACTAAGGTTTTATTGTTTATAATCATAAAAATTCACATCTAATACTTCTGCCTTACCTCTATTCCTATCGGTATCACGATTAACTATAGTTATGCTCTCTACAAACTGATTTAGAAACTCCAATTTTTCCTTATTAGTCAGATTCTTCCAATGCTCTACAATATACTTTGATATGTCTTTTTTATTTATACTGGGTTTTGAAGCATAACTTTGCTCTAATGCTTTTACCTTTAACTCGTTTTCATTGATTATCCTATCTATTTCCTCACTCATATACTTAAACTTGTCATAATCTAACTTTTCTGCCATGAACAAGTCCATTATCTCTCTTTGCTTTACCTTTTTGCTTGATATTAACCTTTTAACCCTTTCTATCTCTTTCATGTCTAAATCATCTTCTTCAATAACTAAATCGTCTACTACATCAAACTCCGCTACATTATTCTCTAAATACTCCATAAATGCTTCTTCCGCTTTAATATGTGATACATACCTTGCTGTACATATACCCTTTTCTTGATTAACACACCTATAAGAAGTAAATACTTTACTTGTTCCATCTAATTTAACTCTACCAATAGTTCTAGATGTAGTTAATGTTTTACCACAAACACCACATACCAAAGTACCGCAGAAGTAAACATCATCTTTTGGCTTGTTAGTACGAGTCTTTTTTTGTATTTTTGATAACTTATCTTGAGCAGAATTCCAAGTTTTCATGTTTATTATAGGTTTATGCTTCCCATCACCTATGTAGTAGTCTTTTCTTCCTATACCATACCTAACTTTACCAATGTAAACTGGATTAGATAATATTAACCTTATCATTTTTGGGGACCATACACCTACAAAAGTTCTTGTACCAACAACTACACCATTCTTTGTAATATTTATGGTTTTACCTTTGTTTTTGGTAGTTACCCCTTCCACATTTAAAGTTTTAGCTATCTCAGTAAATGTTTCTCCATTAAGATACATCTTAAATATTCTTCTTATAACCTTTGCCTCTTCTTGATTTATCAATATAACTTTATTACCATTTTTTCTATTGTAACCATAAGGAGGGCAACCACAACACAAAGTGTAACCTTGTCTTGCCTTTTCATTTAATGCTATTTTAATTCTCTCTGCTGTTAATTCTCTTTCGTGTTGAGCAAACAACCCTTTTAACAAAGTCATAAACTTACCATTCGAGTTACTTATGTCTACTTTTCCGTCTGCTATAGACAACACGTCAACAGAATATTTTTGAAATAAAGCTATAAAATCTTCAGTATCTGTTATGTTTCTTGTTAACCTATCGAACTTTTGAATTAATACTACATCTATTTTTCTATCTTGTATATCTTTAATTAACCTTTTTACAGATGGTCTACCCTCAACATTTTTACCACTTATACCTTCGTCTGCATATATATCATAAACTTTGAAACCGTTATCATTTGCAAACTTAGTAAGATTTTCTTTTTGTGCCGCTACTGAATAACCCTCCTGTGCTTGTCTTTCAGTAGATACACGGACATATATACCAGCATACTTCATATTACTTTTGCTCCTTATTTGATTGTAGCATTCTTGGTATAGATGTTTTTACAAAGAACTCTAACATCCTTAATTGTTGTTCTTTTGATAATTTAACCTTGTTGCTATTATTAAATTGTTTTTCTTTCATAAATTTCTCTCTTTCATTAAAATTTATGAGATTTGAGGTAACAATTTGCCTCAAATATAACAATGAAAGAGTAAAAATGCATACTGCTACAACTGACTCACAATTGTAACAGCCTTTACCCAATAAATAAAGCCCCTTTTTAGACTTGTTTTCAACCACTTGTCTAACTGTTTTTAACTTGTCTAATAGACTAACACTATCTTAACCGTTTCAACCATTGAAAACCAAATGTTACAACAAGAATTGCTAACGCTTCTCTAGATATAACAATATTTGTTAATATAGTATTATCATTACTATAACAATACGGGTACTAACACGGAGGGTTTAATGATAATACTATATTAACCATATTATTATATTACCAACCTTAATCCCTTTGTTTTCAACACTTTTCACAACATTTTAGAACATTACCTAAAATAAGATTACCTAACACCCATGCTTTTTCTTACCCGTTACCATTATCTTTCTTACCTATTAGTATTTGTACAGAAAGTTCACCATCTTTTATATACTTATATTTAAAACTAAGATTATATTTATAACTTTGTATACTATTCTTCTCTTTCAATAAATCAAGTACATAATTCAACTGTTTCTCTATATACTTTAATTTCTTATTTCTTTTTACTGCATCTAGTTTAGTAAGATACTCCAAGTATGTTAATCCTGTACTATAACCCTTTCTATCATATTTCATAATTCTATTAAGAAGCGTCGATATATGAATTGTAATTTTTCTTTTTCTACACCTATTTATAATTATCATCCTACCTATATAAATAGATATATTAAATGTGTCTATTTGATTAAACCTTAATGAATATATTTCCTGTGATAATAACTGACCATATTGATTAGATTTAATAAAATAATCACCAATTTTGCCGAGTGAATATCGAAACTCAGTAGTAGTTATATTTTCACAATTAACATTTTTTGATATTGTTAATAGTGGCCCAGAACAAGAATAAACATCTTCTTTACTGTATTGTTTAGCCACTTTTAAATTACTTCTATTGAAGTCCAATGTCCCAACTATTAAAGACAATTTATTGAAAGTATTTATATACGCCTGCAATGTTTCATCATCGTACTTTCTTTTATCTTTATTATAACTAATTGTTTTACCTCTATATAATTTATGTATTTTATCCAGTGATATAGTTGCTACACCATTAACCTGATTATTAATAAAATGTGCTAGTAGTATTCTGTATATAATTATATCCTGTGCTGTAAACATTATATTTTTTTGAATTGATAGTTTTAAGAATAATAATATTTTTTCTCTTGTATCAAGTTCATAATTAAGCTCACTTTTTTCTCTTCTTAATGATTCGCTATTAGTTAATACTATTTTTAAACTACCGTCACTTCTATCTTCAAATGAAATTACAGCACTAATTACACCAGAAGTAGATGCTTGTTTTAAATCAATTGCATTAAACCCTATCGTTTCCATTTTATGTAACACTTCATCATATATTGTTGTAAAAATTATTTTTTCCATTTAACTTATACCTCCCTAAAAAAATAAAAACTAGATATTACAAGAATATTACTCTTTATCATCTAGCCATAAACACAAATGTAATTAAATTGTCTTTCATTTTATAATTATTTTTTGTTTTTTAACTTATCTTCTTCTATTTTCGTATATAACATTAAGTAGCCTAAAAATATAGCAATACTAAATACAAAAACCATAGCAAATGCTTCTGAACCATCAATACTATCACCGGGTATTAACATTAATATAAAATCTGCTGACATCAGAGCTGCTAAGTACAATAAAATCATTCTCACAACGCCATAGTATACTTTGTTTTGTTTTTTCTTTTTTTCCTTATTTTCTTTGCTTGTATTATAAATGGCAGCCCCTCCACTTATAATGGCAGCAGCAAATAAACTTGCCCAAAACTTATCACTCATAAACTATCTCCCTATACATTTAAAATATTCTTCATTTATATAATAATTATTTTCACACCAATTTGACAATGATTCACTCAATTCTTTAGGCAGAAAAATTTCACCATATCCACCTGAACCAATTATAAAATCACTACATCCCTCAGCATAATTATATTTATAATTTTCAAAAGAAATATAAAAATCATCTATACAAGCATTTATACTTTGTGCTCTATTTCCACTTACATATTTTTCAATGTCACCCCCTAAATATGAATTATAAGAATCATATATTTCTTCACATATATCATAGACATTGCTCTGATCTTTAAATTCCGTGTTCATACAATAACTATCAATTTCTTCTTCTGCATCCATACTAGTATCACATGCTGTTATAAAAAACATTAAAACAACTAACAATATAACTTTTAACTTCATATTTTGCCTCACAATAATCATACACATTTTTTATATCACTCATAATAATTATTGTCAATAAGTTTTATATTTTAATTTTTGCTATTTAATATAATATTTAAATATTTGTATATACTTGAACGGGACAAACCTGATATTTTAGCGAACTCAACCTTGGTAATTTGACCATTAGAATACATTGGATAATATTTATAAAATTGTTCTGGTATAGTATTTAAACTGGTCCTTGGCCTCCCTGGTATAACACCTTTTTCTCTACTAGCAGCAAGCCCTTCCTTTACAGCATTTATTATTATTAATCTTTGTAACTCATTAACCAATGCTAACATCATCAGTTGCCCTTGAGTAAATATACTTATTTCACCAGTACAATCTAGTACAAAATCCCCCATAACTAATTTAATTTTCTTCTCTTTGGCATAGTCGAGTAACTCCAGCATATATTTTAAACTTCTTGTAAGCCTAGATGGATCTATACACCATATTTCATCATTTTCTTGTACCATGGATAATAACCTATGTAGCTCAACCCTATCATTTTTAACACCAGAAGCATATTCCCTAAACCAATTACTCTCTGATATGCCATTATCTCTTCCAAACTTTTCTTGCCTCTGAAAACTTTGTTTTTGCTCATTAGTTGAAGCCCTCATATATAAATATTTCATAAACTTACATCTCCATATTGTTTTTGAAAACCTATTCTTACTTTCTCACACATTTTCATACACTTTTAAACATTATTTCACAGCATTTAATAGTAGAATACATATGACCACAATAACAATTGTTTTCAAACACATTAAATATAATATATTATTTCCATTATAAATTACACTGAAATTGAAAGAACATACCATGAATTAGATATGTTCTTTTATATTACTAACCTATTATTGAATCTACAAAACCATATTTAAGTGCCATTTTAGCATTTAGATAGAAATCTTTCCTAGTTGCTTCTCTTTTAAGATCTTTTACTGATTTATTTGTCTTTTTCTCAATTATTTTCCACAACTTATAATTTAACCCTTTTGAATGATTAACTTTGTCCTCCAATTCTGATACTTTACCCATTGTCCAACCAGAAACTTCATGAACCATTACTTCTGCATTTGGAAGTATAAATCTTTTACCTTTAGTACCATTTATTAATAATATAGAAGCCATTGAAGCACACATACCTATACATATAGTACTTACATCGCTCTTAATATAATTCATAACATCATATATTGCTAACCCCGCTGTAACTTTACCACCTGGAGAATTAATATATATAGTTATGTCTTTATGATTTAACATATCATATCTTAATAACTTGTCTATTACATCTTTTGCTGTACTATCATCTATTTCACCATCTAAGTAAATAATTCTCTTATCTGATAAACTTATAGACGATAATTTTTCATCCTTTTTTAATCTCTTTTTTCTCTTCAATCCCTTTGATTCATTTAATTCACTCATAACATACTCCTTACTTTGATAATTTATCATCAAAATACCCCTTTAACATAATACTTATATCTTTCTTCATAGATTTAGAAATTAATAAATCTTGATAGTGATTACCATAGGTATAAGCTACAAATTCCCTCATAAATGTCTCTAAATTGAAATTAGAATTACATTTTTCTATTGTTATCATATTTGCTATTAAATCTAAAGTAACATCACTATTCCCCTCTATACCTAATCTACGCCTAAAATCTGTAGGTAAAGTAATTCTTCCTATTGAATCAACTCTTCGTATAACTGACACTATTTATCACCTTTATTTGATAAAAATGTTACCCTACTAGCCATAACAACAGTTCTATTTATTACTTGATTACCTAATACAAATTTTTCGGTTATAAGCGACCCCTTAATACCTACTAAATCTCCTTTTCTACAAAGTTCAGTAACATTTTCAGCAATACCTCCTAGTAACAAACATGTAATAATATCTACTTCACGTTCCTCAGTTACACTCTCATATGGCTTTGACACTGCTAATTCAATATATGTTACCTTTTTACCAGTTTCTAATTCCATAATTTGAGGTTCTTTTAATAATTTAGCTACTAAAACAACTTGATTTAACATTTATTCCTCCTTAATTTTCAAATTGTACTTATTTACTACAATATGATTAACCATTTGATATATTTGTTGTCTTTCACTTTCACTATAAATTATAGTATCTGTGCAAGTTTTATAGATTTCATTATAATTACTTAACTCATTAACTTTATATACTTTACAATATACAGATATTACTTTAGCAATATATATAGATAACCACACTATATGAAACATTTTAATTTGATTCGCTATCTTTTCTTCTTTCACATATAACACCACCAACTTAATTATAAATTATAGTGTTAAATATACTATTTGATATTGAAGTAAAGAAAACCAACAATACAAGCAAGTATTGTTGGTTTGATTTTTTAATTATAATTCAACTTTTGTTGCAGCAATAGTTTGTGTATTTGTGACATAACATTTTGAACCTTTTAATGTACCAGTCTTACAAACATATATTGGATCTGCATTAACTGAACCTACATATGTGGTATAACATTTATCTCCTTTTAAAGTGCCAGTCAAGCAAACATATTCAATAGTTGCATCTACTTCTTCTGTTTTAGTAATACGACACTCTCCAGTGCCAGTCGGTGTTCCCTCAGCACAAGAATATGTAATAACTGGAGCATAGCTTCTTGTAATGCACATTTCTCCAGTGCATAATTCTTGAACGCAGCTAGTACCACTTGAATTTAATGCACCAGCAACACACCCAACATTACGAGTGGCAGGAATTGTTTTAGTAGTGATAATTTGGCACTTATTATTACTAGTCAATATTCCACCAATGCATCTATAAGTTTTTCTTGCATCTGACACACTATCAGTACTTGTCGAACACTTTGTACCATTTAACACCCCTTCATCACATTTATAACCAGATATTTCAGCATCAACCGTTTCAACTTCATTAATCACGCATTTATCACCAATTAAAGTATAATCAGGAGGACATATGTATTTTACACTTTTAGCTTTTTCGGTATTCGTAGTATTGTTTGTATTATTATTATTATTTACATTTTTATCTTCCTTTTTATTTAGATTGCTGCTTGTATTATTATTTACATTTTTATCTTCCTTTTTATTTAGATTGCTGCTTGTATTATTATTTATATTTTCATCTTCCTCAACCTTTGTACTACCGCCTATATTAGTACCTGCATTATCATCTTTTATCCAGTGAGCAATTAAATTCGTACTTTCTACATAAGAAGTGTTTTCGTTTACTTTAATATCGTTTGCATACCATCCATCAAAGATATATCCTTCTTTTGTAGGAATAGGCAATAATAAAGATTTCCCTCTTTTTGTACTTATCGATTGAATCTTGCTACCACCTACAGTATCAAAAGATATAATTATATTATTTCTTTGGAAATGTAAAAAAACAAGTATAACACTTAACATTGTAAATATAACAAACAAAATCATTATATATTTTTTATTTTTCATACAAATACACCTACCGTATAAATTATATCATGCATTAAGTAAACTGTAAATTAACTTGTATTAAACATTTTTTAACATTTTAAAATCCACATTAAAATACCCTGTATTAACCATTCTTATTTAGTAATAGATTTATACTATTCAAATTAGTTCATTTAATGTCATTTAATTCTCAACTAGGAGAAACAAAATTCATTAAATTGTTGCAACTGCAACAGATGATATTTATAATCAATGCTATAATTTACGCAGGAGGTGATAGAATGGCAAAAACCCTAAAGGGTAAGAAAAAAGTGTATGTACACCACTACACAACAAAAAACGGCAAGCACGTAAAAACGCATTACCGTTCAACCAATAATTAGGCACCATTATTGGCATAAGAAGAGGCTCACGAACTCTTCTTTTTTATATTATAACATTCTAATAATATTTATCAATCTTCTAAAGTAATTATATTTAAACTATTTCTATATTTTACAAATTACTATTCAAATCAATTATATATTAATTTAGTCTTCGACAATTTCACATTTTTCCATCCATAATGAATTCCCAACCATAGTGTTCATTTGCCCTATAACAGTTATTGTATCATTTCGACTATATTTGTTTATTCCCTTTATACCATCTTCATTTTGACATAACATTTCATATTTTGCACCAGATTCTTTTAAATGTATAGTTACACCTGTATTAAATAAAACACTTTTATCAACATTAATACTTGTAATTATTGCTGTTACTTTAACGCGCTTTTTAAAATAAGTTGAATTCCCTCTAGCCTCATTATCATAATAAGTTTTTGCTATGTTAGTTAAGGATTCCTCTATATCATATGTTTTTTGGTCTTTATCATTTTTTTCTTCAATATCATTCTCATTTTCAGAAATTATGTTTGTTTCAACTTGAGTGTTGCTATCTGTCTTATTATTTGTTTTCGAATCAACATAATTACTATCATCAAAACAGCCTGTTAAAGTAAAACATATCATTATAATTACAATTACAAATCTTTTCTTCATAATAACCTCCACTTATTTATAAAAAATTATATCACAATATCATTTCTAAGTTAATAGTGCGTTATACAAATAATTTTATAAAGGTATCAAAAATCCAACTTAGGATACCCTGTATTAACCATTCTTATTTAGTAATAGATTTATACTATTCAAATTAGTTCATTTAATGTCATTTAAATTACACTATGTAAACACGTACATATGAATAATTATACTTAAGTAGTATCATTCCATATTTAATGGGCGTTCTGGATCGTACTTTTTATAAATCTCATATATTATCTTAAATTCTTCAATTGTAATTGCATGCTCACCCACTGGCTCAGTAACGGCTATACCAGGCACCCCAAAAGCATATCTTTTATTATTTATATTAACATATATCCAATCGATGCCACTATAATATCCTTTTCTGCCCCATGTTTTAAATCCTTCATTATGCAAAAACTCTACAAATAATGATTTATAACCATTTTTCAATTCCTCATCCTTAATTAAGAATGAACTGCTTCCTTGTGACATATAATCCTTCATATTTATTCACCTCATGTATAAAATCACATTTTTAATCTTCTTATACTAGTATATCATTTGTGAAATAAACTGTAAATTAGCTTATTTATTAAACCTAGTTTTATCTAATTCATTAATAAAGTGTAGTTATTTTATATATTATTTTAAGGTAAAGGTTTGCAGGGGTTAGTATACCTAAATTATTAAAAGGAGGTAAATATATGTCATTTGATGAATGGATTAATGTAAAAATCATAGTACTAGGTGAGTATCTTGAATACTGCGATAACAGATTTAACATTCCTATATCTGAAATCATGCAAACTGGATTATTTGATAGTTTAGCAGAAGTTGAAGTATTCTTCTTTACATTTGATGGTTATTACTATAATACCGACATTGCTCTAATTAAACATCTTGGTAACCTATATCTTGATATGTTAGATGAACAAGGTATCAACAGATTATTCTATGTCTAAAAATAAGGGGACTTATTTGAAGTGACCCCTATTTTGGACACTTTAAAAAAAGAGAATAATTATATAAAAT
>JAEEGL013422912.1_pt1 | contig 13130 bp, 13 predicted proteins | sample 9134231 | NCBI WGS metagenome assembly JAEEGL01 (sample SAMN16246548, study PRJNA631951) | gut metagenome | biome: gut microbiome; feature: rumen; material: fiber-attached | host: Bos | place: Iran: Karaj | collected 2018-10
CGACGCCGAAGTCAAGCCCGCCCTCAAGAAGGAAGGCCTCATGACTCGTGACGCCCGTGCCGTTGAACGTAAGAAGTTCGGCCGCAAGAAGGCCCGTAAGCACTTCCAGTTCAGCAAGCGCTAATCTGCGAATCGCTTTACAACGAAATGCCTCGCCACTCGGCGGGGCATTTTGCTATTTGTCAAATGTGCTACGGGGCTTTTTTTACCCGCTGTCATCCCCGGCTTGACCGGGGATCTCCTATTTAAAAGTTGTCCGGCCGGTCGAACATGTGCGTGACGAACTCGGTCACGAGCGTCACGTAAGCGTCGTCGCTGAAGATGGGCTTCTGCATTAAATCGATTGCTTCTTGAGAAAGCGAACCCGTCTTGGCGAGTTCCTCGCCGCCCTTCCTGTACTTTTCACGCAGCATGGCGAGGCGGCGCGGTCCTCCGCGGTGGTCGAGCGCGCGCATCTGCGGGCAGGCGATGAGCGTGTATCCCTCGTGCCCGAGGATAATGTCGAACTGCTTGCGGATGGGCTCGTACACCACGTCGATATCCATCCAGGCGCAGCTTGAGAGCAGAATGATTTTCTGGCCTTCCTTCTGGAATTGTAGCCCGTGCAGGTGCGAGTTGAGTGCGTTCGCGCCATCCTTGAGCTTCTGTCCCATGTAGGGGTGAACCATGCCTACGATGCGGTCCATTAGCACCTTCATCTGGCCCGGGATGCTGAAGAGGAATAGCGGGAAACTCCAGATGACGATATCGGAGTTGATGAGCTTCTCGCGCACCATCGGGATGTCGTCATCCTTGATAAAGCAGCTCCCGTCGGGTCGGCCCCAGCAGCTGAGGCACCCGCGGCAGGGCTTGATATTCAGGCGGTCAATGAAGAGGTACTCGGTTTCGTAGTCACCGTTCTCTTCGAGCCCCTGCACGAACGCCTTTGTGGGTATAAGCGTCCCGCTGCGCTCGTTTTTCGGGCTCGCGACCATCACGAGTATCTTCTTCTTTTCTGCCATGGCCGCAAATTTAGAAAATTATGCGGCGATGATTCCGCGGTACTTGGGAATCAGGCCTGCGCATTCGAGGAGCTCGAATGCCTGGCGGCGGAGATTGCCTACCTGCGCCCTTGTAATCTTCATACGTTCCGCGACTTCGGCATCGGTGTAGCCCTTGGCGCTTTCGTGGCAGACTTCGAAAGCGACGGTAAGGTACTCGATGAGGCGTTTCTTGCCATGGATTGCCCTCTTGGTCGCCTCGATGGCGAGAAGGAGGAAAATCCTCTTTTCGGAGGTGTTCCGCGAAGAAATCTCGTTGATGGCGGCACACATAAGGCCCTCCTCGTCTTTTTCCGGATCCTTTGACGGGTTATTGGGGCGCGATTCAAGCGAAAAGTCGATGAATACCTCGCGCTCGGTAATCTTGGAGTTGTTGCGCTTCTCCGTCTTGAGGCTGTATTCGCCCATCTGGGTGAGGTGTGCCAGGAAGGGTGTGCCCTTGGTCAGGTCGAATTTCAGGACGGTCTTCCAGAATACGGTGAATACCTGGTCCGAAATATGCACACCGCGCTCCTTGTCGCTCAGCCCCTGGAGACTCCGGTCCGAGTTCATGGCGCGGGACTTTGCGGCCATGAGTCCGAGGAAGTACTCCCCGTGGATGTCCCAGAGCCGCCTGGTGGCGGCGAGACGGATGTTTGCAGGTTTGGTCGAGTCCTGGGCGATGCTGATTAGGGCTTCGGTTTCGCGCTCGGCGAGGGTCTGGTTTGTCATAACGACTCCTTTTAAAGGTGGCAGGGACGCCCCCCTTGCGTCGCAAGGGGGCGGAGACGGCCAAAGCCCTTCACTATGGCAAAGGGGTTGGCTTTATAACAAAAGGTGATGTAAGATGTTAGCCCGGAGGGCTATGCAAGCGTACTCAATGTGTAGCGAGAGGTCGGCATACTCCAAATATAGCATCTGCGATTGTCATAAACTGTCACTTTGGGGCTTGCCTGTAAAAAACTACTCATAAGGTGAGCGGTAATATACAATAAATTTTTGCGGAATGGCTGTAAAAAGATGTTTACGTTTACTGAACCGGTCATTGGGGGGCTCCTATCTCGTTCTATTGTAAATATAGCAGGCCTATGCGACAAATAGTGTCGCAGAAAACAGAAATTTGGTAAACTGAATTAAGTTTGCGTTTTTCTCATGATTCCATTTGACATTTGTTATTTGTAAAGCGATATAGCTAGAAAAGCAAAAGGAGTTCTTATGACAGAAGTATTCATAGCAATAGTCGGCGCAGTCCTCGGGATTGCGATTGGGTATATGGCTGCCCGTATTGCGCTTGCCAAGCGTGCGAACGAGGAAAACAAGTCGAATGCCGGCCTAGAGACGCAGGTGGCCGTGCTGCAGAGCGAACTGAATGCCGAAAAGGCGAAGGTCGCCGAGGCTCGCAATAACGCAGAACGGCAATTGGAGACTTTCAAGGTAGATGCGGATAAGCGCATTGCCGAGGTGAAGGATGACGCTACGCGCCAGATTCAGCAGGAGAAGGAACGGTCCGCGCAGGCGCTTGCGGCGGAAAGGGATGCCGGCGAAAAGCGCTTCGAGAAGATGAAGCAGGAAAAGGACGAGGCGCACCAGAAAGCGATGGACGAACTGAAGGCTCGTTTTGACGATATTTCGAAGGGGCTGATGGAACAGGCGAAGAATGTGACCAACGAGATGCTCAAGCAGCGCAGCGAAGAAATCTCGAAGTCCGGGCATACGACCATGGAGCAGTTGGTGAACCCGCTCAAGGAATCCATCGATAATATGAAGAAGGCCATGAACGACACGACTGTCGAGCAGGTTAAGACGAATACCGAACTAAAGGACAAGTTGGATGCTGCGATTCAGTCAAATGACAAGACAACCCGCACTGCAGACGACCTGATTCGTGCCTTCAAGCACGATTCCAAGATCCAGGGAGACTGGGGCGAGTGCGTCCTCGAGGAACTCCTTACCAATCTGGGGCTCCAGAAGGGAGTCCATTTCGAGATGCAGGCTCCCCTCCGCGGAGCGAACGGAAGGCTTCTTGTCTCCGAAGAAAAGGGGAACACGATGCGTCCCGATGTGGTTGTGCACCTCGATATGACAAAGGACGTGATTGTCGATTCCAAGGTGTCGATGGCGGCCTTCCTTGATTACAAAAGTGCTGAAGACCCCGACGAGCGCAAAAGACGCCTTAAAGACCATGTGGAAAGCATTGAAAAGCACGTGAAGGAACTTTCCGGGAAAAAGTATGCGGACTACGTGAAGCCCCCCAGGGAAACGATTGACTTTGTCATCATGTTCGTGCCACGTGCCGATGCGCTTTGGACTGCGCTGGCCGAAAAACCCGCGCTTTGGCGCGAATCCATGGAAAAGGGCGTGTATATCGCCGACGAGCAGACGCTCTATGCGGCGCTCCGTATTGTAAAACTGACTTGGCGTCAGGTTCGGCAGGCGCAGAATCAGCAGAAGGTCTTTGAACTTGCTAACGAGATGGTCAAGCGCGTGGGCATGTTCGTGAAGCAGATGGAAAGCGTCAAGAATGCGCTCAACAATGCGCAGAAGGCCTATGATACCGGGATGGCGAAGTTCGCGGAAAAGGGACAGAGCGTGCTTACGACCTGCCGCCAGCTGGAAAGCCTCGGCGCAAAGCAGGATTTCGCGAACCCGCTCCCGAACGATATTCAGATTATCGAAATGCAGGGGGGAGAAACATGTACCAAGTAAATATTGTCGACCCGAATGGTAAGGCGAGCGTGATGCAGCTCGGCAGGCGTGAGGAGCATCGCGTTGATGTGCAGGATGTCGAACACTGGCTCAAACACCCCGAACGCATCGGGAGCAGTGGCGCACTTATTCGCTTGGCCAGGCAGGGCGATTCGCTCGTGAGGAGCACGCTTTTTGCCAATATGGACAATGAGGTTTTCTTTGATTGCGTGCTCAGTCTTGCGGGCGAAGGTGATGCCGGTGCGATGGAGGCACTAATCCGGGAGGCCGATAACCCGAAGTGCTGGGAAATGCTCCAGTTCTTTGCCCAGAGGCATGATGAATGTGCGATTGATTTTGTGCTGAGGAATACCCATAAGGAGGGGGGCCTGCAGTGCGCCATAACCCTTGCGGAACAGGCATGCCCTGAGGCGAAAGAATATATCAGGGATTTCTGCGCTCTCATTCGGCTAGCGGACAAGGGGAATCCGCTTGCGTACGATGCCCTCTATGCCCACAGGGACTACAATCTGGAATGTCGCAATCGCATCATGCGACTGGTTGCTGTTACCCCCGACTAGGTCGGGGTTTTTAATATTCTATTCGTACTTGCCCAGTACGAGCCGCCTGTTGGCGCAGTCAACCAGTACCTGGTAGTTCTTGTACAGTCCGACCCCGATGACGCCGACCGCGCCAGCCGCCCTTACATGGGGCTCTACCAGTTCGGGCTGGATTCCGAAGGGTATGTCCACGTTCTCGTTGCCAATCTTCACGGGGAGCGAAAAGAGGTCAACGGTGTATTTCCCCATTTGGGGGTGGAAATCCTCGGTTGTGCCGCAAGGGACGCCTGTCGTTGCGATGTGTTCGGTAATGTAATTTGCGATAGAGGCTCCCGTGTCGAAAATCAAGTTGCTGCTTTCCCCGTTAATAACGGCATTAAACACAATTCGGTTGGGTAGGCCCGAAATCGCGAATTCCGCAATGGGGTGTACCACGGATACATCGTCACCCTGATCAGTAACGATGACTGCCGCCCTTTTGTAGTCGAACAGCACCTTACGCTGGGCGAAGTATTCCAGACCGCGAAACTCGCTGATGGCCGGATCAACGTTGCGGCGAGCGTCCTGGAGGTATAATTCCCCCATGGGTTTAGATTTCTTATTCTCGTCGTTGATGACGAACGGGCAGCCTGTGTCAATCAGGGCGCGCTTGCCGTCATCGTTGATGATGAAGTGGTCCTTGACTAGGTCGGCATCGAAGATTTTTACCATGAAAACTCCTTGAAGGATGGGTTCTGCCTTAAGTATCCCATAAGGATCTCCTTAAAAAGGTTCACTATTATATCGTTGCTGAAAATGGAAATGTCAAGCGCTTTCCCATTCAACCTCGGCATCCGACGAAGGAATCTCGATTTCGTCGAGGTTCTTGCCCTTGGTCGCCTGGATGTAGGCCTCTGCCTCGTCCCAACTGGTACGCATCACGTAGATGAGGTAGCGGAGCCCCTCGTAGCACTCGATGCCCTTGTGGTCCTCGAAGAGGCCGTCGTAGTTCTCGCCCTCGTACACGGAGCCTGCGTCCTGCAGTTCGTCGAGTTCGCTCTCGTATGCGTCCTGTTCCATCCACCAGTCAAAAACGGACGATTCCGTCTTGTAGACCATCGGCATGTCCTCGCACTCGACGAGGGTATAGAAGAACGGGGCCCCCTTCTCGGGTTTCAGTTCTACTTCGGCTACCAGGATGGCGGCATCCGGGCCTCCGCTAGCCTGTTCCACGCGGGCGCTTATGATCTGGTACTTTTTCGTCTTGGCCATGGCATACTCCTTGTTGAAAGCCTCTGCTTATATATCGCGCGTTTTCGTCGGGATGTAAAAAAAATATTTTTTTACACCTCCTCCTCTTCTTCCATCTCGAGCATGTCGAGCTCGGTCTGGGTTGAGCAAATTTCCTCCTCGGTGGCGTTATCGATATATATGCGCAGTTCCGTGAGTACGCATTCGTTGTCGAGCCTGCTCAGAAATCGCAGCAGGCGTTCGCGCGCCTCGGGGTCGATAGAGTTGATGTGTAGACGCAAGTTACGGCTCGGGTTTGACTTTTCGATGTTGGGGGATATTGGCCATTGCTTTACCCCGAGCGAACTCTCTATCTGTTTATTGAGTTCCGTTTGCAGGTGCTCCAGGTTCTTGATGTTCAGCAGGCTCTTCGTCTTGAATATGGCGGTGCTCTTCTCAACGTATTCCTTGATGCGCGGCATGTCCGCTACGGAAAGTCGGCCGTACACGCCGAGCGAGCGTGGGTTGTAAAGGTGCTGGTAGGTGACGCAAATCGACTGTACCCTATTTTCGTGGATGTCGGCGAGGAACTTGCCTTCGTTATTGCGGAACTGGAGTTGCAGATTTTGCCCGCCCATCCTGACTGTATAATATATGGCGTACGCCGGGCTAATGCCCATCAGGTAGTCGATGACGGGCTGATCGATCCAGGTTGTGGGCTTTTTCTTGAGAAAGTTGAACATGTGGCCTCCTTGTTACCATATTATCGGTATGGATGGCTGTGGTGTAAAGAACTTGCATGAAAAAGGCGATTTTCCATCCGAACGAGTTGGCAAACCGCTCTCCTCGGCGCGATAAAAGGAAGTCCCACAAGAGGATGATTCGCGTCCCTGAGAATAGCGTGGCTCAGACTTATCTTGAAGATTTGAAATTGCAGCCGATAAGGCTCCGCTGAAAAAAGAAAGGTGCGTGCGTGCGTCCAAAAGTATTATATTGTGCATAGAGTTTTTGTAACCCCCTATGCCCTCCCGCGTTTATGCTGCCATAGACCTCAAGTCGTTTTTTGCCTCGGTGGAATGTATCCTCCGGGGCATAGACCCGTTGAAGGCGAAGCTGGTGGTTGCCGACGAGAGCCGCACCGAGAAGACGATTTGCCTTGCGGTGACGCCCGCGCTCAAGGCCTACGGGATACCCGGGCGTGCGCGCCTGTTCGAGGTGAACCAGAAGGTGCGCAAGGTGGAGCGCCGTACGGGCGAAAAGGTCGAATTCATTATCGCGAAGCCGCAGATGGCGAAGTACGTGGAGTATTCCACGAAGGTCTACAATGTTTACCTGAAGTACGTGAGCGCGGAGGACATTCACGCGTATTCTATCGACGAGTGCTTCTTGGACCTGACGCGGTATATGAAACTTTATAAGAAGACGGCGCGCGAACTGGTGAAGGCGATTATCCAGGATGTTTTTACGACCACGGGAATTACTGCGACGGGCGGGATAGGCACGAACCTTTACCTGTGCAAGATTGCGATGGATATCATGGCGAAGCATGTAGATGCCGATGAGGATGGCGTGCGCATTGCGGAACTTGACGAGATGAGTTACCGCAGGCAACTCTGGTCGCACCAGCCGATTACGAGTTTTTGGCAGGTGGGCCGCGGGATTGCCGCGCGTCTCGAGAACTGCTACCTGAATGCGGGACGTGGCATCCGCACGATGGGCGACCTTGCGCGTGCGAGCGTCAAGAACCCCGAGGCGCTCTACAAGATGTTCGGCGTGAATGCGGAAATCCTGATTGACCATGCCTGGGGTTACGAGCCGTGTACCATCGCCGATATCAAGAAGGCAAAACCGCAGAGCCAGAGCACGGGCGAGGGCCAGGTACTGCAGGACCCGTACCCGTTTGATAAGGCGCGCCTTGTGGTGCGCGAGATGGTGGATACGGTCACGATGACTTTGGTGGAACACGACCTTGTGTGCAACGCCATGGTGCTTACGGTAGGCTATGACCGCGAGAATGTGGACAAGGGCATTTATCACGGCGAGACGGTGCAGGATTTTTATGGAAGGACTGTGCCGAAGCCTGCGCACGGGACCGCCTCGCTCGGGCACTACACGAGTTCGCAGACAGCGATTGCCGATGCGGTGATGAAACTCTTTGACCGCATCGTGGACCCCTCACTTACGGTACGACGCCTGAACCTTGTGGCAAGCGACATCGTGGATGCGCGTCACGAGGGCTACGACCTTTTTACCGACGTGCAAAAACAGGAACGCGAAAAGAAGCGCCTCAAGGCGGAACTGCTTATCAAGAAGCGGTTCGGCAAGAACGCAATAGTGAAGGGCATGGACCTGCAAGACGGTGCCACCACCATAGAACGCAACGGACAAATCGGAGGACACAGGGCATAATAACGAATGTGTCATCCTGAGCGGAATGCCGCGAGGCATGAAGTCGAAGGATCTAGTATGAGAGATAACTATTCTGACATAATCGACCTGCCGTACCCGCGGAATGACTGGAACTTCCTCATGAAGCACCCGCGCATGGCCATGGACGCCCGCGCGAAGATTTTCCACCCGTTTGCGGCATTGCGCGGGCATGCGGAAGCGCTTGATGATACCGCGGAGAAAAAGCGGGAAGCGGTGGCGAATGAGTTTACCCTGGAAGATCCCGACATGGTGATTCCCGAAAGCGGTTCTGATTTTTTATAATTGCGGCTATGAAGCGTCTTGTTGCATTATTGATTCTTATTCTTGCGTTTGCGAGTTTGTCCGTAGCGAAGCCCGCAAAGGCAAAGACTAGCCCGAAACCGGCCAAGACGACAACGAAACCGGCAAAGAAGAACGCCGAAGTAAAGGATACCCGTGATGGGCAGGTTTATCGCCTGGTAAAGATTGCGGGCCTTACCTGGATGGGCGACAACCTGAACTACAATGCGGAAGGCAGTTTTTGCCTCGATGACGATGATAACAACTGCATGGCGTATGGGCGCCTGTACCCCTGGGATGTTGCGCAAAAGGCATGCCCCGCGGGTTTCCGCGTGCCGACGCACGCAGATTTCGAGAAACTCTGGACGGCTGCCGGCGCAGACTTTAATGCGGGCTACCTCCTAAAGACAACTTATGGCTGGAAGGGCGATACCAACGGGAACGATACTCTCAAGTTTTCTGCCATGCCCGCAGGCAACCGTTTTGATGACGGTACGTACGGCAACATGGCGAAGTTTGCCTTCTTCTGGACGGCAGACGATACGTCAGAGGATATCCCTGCGGGCGAGGCACGCGTGTGGTACCTCACGAACAAGTCGATGGCCTTCGGTTACACCGCAAAATCGAAAAAGTTCGCGTTCTCCCTCCGCTGCGTCAAGTAAAGGGATTCTTCTTTTTTTATTATTCCTTGTTACAACGACAAACAAAGGATGGGCATATGAAAACAAGAGTTCTGCCTCTTTTGGGGAGCATGCTGCTTTTTGCCGCATGTGAAGTTACGGTTACTGATACCGAATCTGCTGGTGGGAACGGTGGCAGAATCGGAGAAAAGGAAGAGTCGACATACCGTATTGGTGATGTCCAAGCGACCCGCCATCTTCCGACGGACTACTACATAAAAGATCTTTATGCGTTCTCCTACGATGACAGGAGGAATAGCGCAATGACCTATACTTCCAGCTGTAAGGAAGTCAACAATGAACTTGAATGGAAGCCCGACAACGCTTATGCCGACCAGCTCACGTTCGATTACTATCCTGAACGTGACTCCATCCATGTTGTCGTCAATGGCAACGTCCGTGTAGGCCTGTTCTACGATGCCGACCTCGCGCAACCGTTCCCTGCTGGCCTCCTCTACCAGGCTGACCAGGTTAACGAATACTCCATCAATGGTTTCGTTATCGGTGCCGACACCTACGCTCACGTTGGCTTCATCAATACGAGCTGCCCAGTTGAAGATCTTGACTTCGCCGACGAGATTCTTGACTTCCTCAGGATTAACGAGAACGACCGCGTGACTTACGACTGCAACTCCGTGAATGCTGCTGGCATTAATATCCGGCTTGTTTCCAACAGGCCTGCGGAAGTGTCTTATGCGGTTTCTTACAACGGCTACAGGTGCGACGTGACGGAAACGCTTCGATTTGCTTACTACCGTGAAGACTGCGAAGCTGCCTACGCAGACTTTCTCATAGATGTTGAGGCGGATCCGCAGCTCAAGTTCAATATGACCGACTACAGCTATGGCCTCAGCACGGAAAGCATCTCCTGTCTCGACGACCTCCTCGATGAATTCTTCATGGATGCTCCGCTGTATAAGACACAAAAGCAGAAACCGACTGGTAGGGACTTTGCGAAGGCTCTCGCCAAGATGTCTCAGAAAATCCGCAAGTAGTTTTGTAGATTTTAAAAAATTATGCCCATTCGCAACATTGCAATCCTCGCCCATGTAGACGCCGGCAAGACGACCTTGTCGGAACGCATACTGTTTGCGGCGGGCGAGGTGCGCCGCCCGGGCAAGGTCGAGGAAGGCCTTGCCACGATGGACTACATGCCCGAAGAAAAGGAACGCGGCATTACCATCGAGAGCGGCGTCGCTCATTTCGAGTGGAAGAACACCTGGTTCAACTTTATCGATACTCCGGGCCACGTGGATTTTGGTGCGGAGGTGGACATGGCGCTCGGTGCGGTGGAAGGTGCCGTGCTGGTGGTGAGTGCCGCAAGCGGTGTTGAGACGCAGACCATCGCCGCCTTCCGCAAGTTGCGCGAAGCGGGCGTCCCCGTAATCCTGTTCATCAACAAGCTGGACAATCCCGACTATTCGCTGGACGAGACCCTCATCAACGTAGAAGAACTCCTGGGTGTGCGTCCGGTCCTAATGGCCCTTCCCGAATATACCTCGGGCAAGATGAGCGGCGTGCTCGATGTGCTGAGCCAGAGCAGGCTTACGCATTCCGAGACGGGCGAGGAGGTCGTGGATGATGGCTGGAACGTGGAAGACGGCTGGGACAATTCCCGCGAACTCAAGAAGCACTACGCCGAGGCGGTGGAATTTGCGAGCAATTTCGATGACGAGATACTGAAACTTGCCATGGACGGGAAGGCCGTTGCCCCGAAGATGCTTTTGCGCGGGCTCAGACGACTCGCCCTCGATAAGGATTACGCGCTTTGCTATGCGGGCTCCGCACTCGAGGGCTATGGCGTGCGTAGCCTGATTACGGCATTATCGTTCTTCTTGCCGGAAGTTCCGGAGTTTAACGCGGGCGAGCTCGGTCAGGTGATTCGCCTGCGGCATTTCAAGGGAGTGGGCGAAATTTCGCTGTTCCGTAGCCATACGGCGATGGAACGCAAGGAGTGGCCCGCGGGTTTCGAGTTCTCGAGGCTCAAGGCGAACCTGCTCGTGCCTGTGGAGGAAATTCGCCCGGGCGATATCTATGCTATGCGTGCCCCCTTCGAGACGGAACTCGGGCAGGTTATAAATCTAGATGGAACGTGTGACCCAGAACAGTCATCCCGGGGCCAACGGCCCCGGGAACCATACAGTTCAGAACCTGAACTTGTCTTGAAGTCGAAGAATCCAGATGCGCGGAATACGGATGTGCCGGAGCTGCAATCCATCCGCGAAAAGTACCGCCCGCTGTTGCAGACCCGTGTGGAGTGTCTCGGTTCCGAGGACTACCACCACGTAGAAAAGAGCCTGAATACACTCAGCCGCATGGACCCCTCTTTCCGCGTGCAGAAGGACGATGGCGGTTTCTGGTACCTGCATACGGTGGGCGAGGTTCAGCTCGAGGTGCTATTGGCTCGCCTCAAGCGCGAGTTTGGCTGCGAGGTGCGCGCAGGTAGCCCCGAGGTGCGCTGGCAGGAGCGCCTGTGCCGCGAGGTGGGCCCGGTGGAGAACACCTTCCAGGTGGGCCCGCACAAGATTTCCATAAAGCTTTCAGCGAGCCCGCTCGATAGCGAGGCTCACGATATTCGCCTTTCTGCGGAATTCCTAGAGACAGCCCCCCGCGAGATACTTGCGGGCGTGCGTTCCGCACTCCTGGAATCGACCGAGATTGGTGTGCTCGGGAAGGGCGCCCTGGTGGGTGTGCGTTTTGAGGTCCACGAGTTCACGTGGACCGAGGGCGCGTTGCCCCCCATGATCAAGAAGGCATGTGCCGATGCGGTCATTAAGTTGATAAAGCCTGCCGATGTTCGGCTGTACGAACCCGTGATGGAACTTTCGCTCGAATGCCCGGTGAACTTTGCAGGCCTCGTTACGGGCGATATACAGTCCCGTGACGGCAAGGTGAAAGAGATTGGCGGTGACGGCAAGACGCACTTCTTGAAGGCGGAAGTCCCCCTGCGCAAAATCTTCGGCTATGCTACCGGCGTGCGCAGCATCAGCAAGGGAACCGCCCTTTATAGCATGCGCCTCCTCGGCTATCGCCCTGCCGTCGTTTAATTTAAGAGGGCCGTCCTTACCCGTTCGTTTGCATCTGCACCGTTAGGTGCCCATGCACCTAATTGAAAATTAGGTGCGTGCCGGGAGGGTCTTAGGGAGGGGCCGTCGTACGAGCCCCTCCCTAGTCTCAATTACTCAAAGCGTAGCGCCTCAATCGGATCCAACCGACTCGCCTTCCTTGCAGGGTACCACCCGAAGAATACTCCGGTAACAAAGCACACGGCAAAACTCACGATGACGCTCGTGACAGATACGCTCATCGGCATGTTGAAGAATGCCTTCACGATTTCGGAAGCGGCGATGCCGAGCGCAATCCCGATGACGCCTCCCAACAGGCTGATGATGACGGATTCGAACAGGAACTGGAACATGATATCGCGCCCGCGGGCACCGATAGCCATGCGCAACCCGATTTCCTTCGTGCGTTCGGTGACGGAGACGTACATGATGTTCATGATTCCGATACCGCCTACAAACAAACTAATGCCGGCGATGATGGTAAGCACGAGTGATATCAAATCCGATGTACTCGTGATTGTCTGTATCATCTCTTCTTGTGTAAACACGCGGAACGGGTCTGTGGGCCTTGTCCAGCCACGACGTTCCTTCAGAATTCCCATGATCTCCTCGGTCGCCTTTTCCGCATAGCCTTCGCCGATGGAGTTCGCGAATATCTGGCGAATGTTCGTCGTTGCCGAGAACCGCCGCATCACGGTCTGGTACGGCGTGAATATCACGTCGTCGTTATCCTGCCCAAAGTCGCCGGAGCCCTTCGCCTTCAATGTACCGATGACTTTTAGCGGAATGCTCTTGTAGCGTATTGTCTTCCCGATGGGGTCGCCCTCGGGGAACAGGTTCTTTACCACGGACTGCCCGATGACGCAGACTTTCGCCATGCGGTCTGCCTCGTCGTCGAACATCACGCCGTCCTCGATTTCGTAGTTGCGTATCTTGAGGTAGTCGGCAGAAATCCCGCTCAGGGTCGTGGGGGAGTTGTTGTTGCCGACAATAGCCTGCCCGCTTACCGATACCATCGGGGAAACTCCGTCGATGTATGTCGCCTGCTCGCGTATGGCGATAACGTCGGCTTCCTCGAGCATCTCGCTGGATTCCATCTGCACGCCGCCGCGCCTGTCACGGTTCGGCATGATGATGATGGCGTTCGAGCCCATCGAAGTCATCTGCTCCTTGATGGAAATGCGGGAGCCTTCGCCCATCGCC
>JAEEGL013645843.1_pt1 | contig 13130 bp, 15 predicted proteins | sample 9134231 | NCBI WGS metagenome assembly JAEEGL01 (sample SAMN16246548, study PRJNA631951) | gut metagenome | biome: gut microbiome; feature: rumen; material: fiber-attached | host: Bos | place: Iran: Karaj | collected 2018-10
AGAAAAGTTTGGAAGGTCCTTTTGGACTCAAGCTATAATTTCTCTATTAGTTTTTGGAGTAGGTCTTATTGTTGGACTTGCAATTGGAGGATAAATGAAAAAGATAACACACAATAAACTTGTAAGAGATAGAATACCAAACATTATAATTGGTAAGGGGCTTTCTTTTAAGGCTCACAAATTGGATAATGTAGAGTTTGAAAACGAACTTTCCAATAAGCTTATAGAGGAAGCAAACGAGGTAGCTGAAAGAGTACAGTGGCTGAACCATAAATGTGGTCAAGAGCCAGTTTCTAATGAGGAGCTGAAATACGATCTTGAAGGAATTACGGAAGAGTTAGCTGATGTTTTAGAGGTTTATATAAACCTTGTAAAGTCTTTGAAAATTAAAACAGCGGATATTGAAAAAGCAGCAGACTTGAAGAGAGTAAAAAATGGCGGATTTGAGGATAGGATTTTCCTCGAATGGGTTGAGGATGCAAACGAAGCTTTTAAGAAAGGAAAATTATAATAATGATTGAATTAGCTGCAAAGTACAGAAATGAAGTGGATGCCCTTTGGGCAGACAGAATATTGGATGATGATGCAAAATATGAATTTACTTCTCCTAGAATGAGTGGCCCTGAGTGGGACAAGTTAAGTGATTTTAATTATGATCAGGTTTGTTTTGTTTCCACAACTACTAATCCTGATAATGGTGAAAAAGTTATTCTAGGGGAAATTGGTTACTACATAAATGATTATGCAAACTTAGTTAGCAGTTTTTATTGCATTCGTTTTAAGAACAAAGGTATTGCTGACAACGGTGCAATCTTTATGAAGGATATGTTGACTGTTATTTATAACATTTTCAACAAATACGGATTTAATAAAATGGAATATTCTGTTGCTGTTGGTAATCCTGCAGAAAAACAGTGGGATGAATTTACAAAAAGGGCAAACGGAAGTGTTGTTGGAGTATTCCACAAAAATCTTTGCCTAGCTGATAGAAAAATTTATGACAATAAATACTATGAGCTTTTTAAGGAGGATTTTATGAACTCCGAAATGGGTAAAAAGGCAAAAAGGATAGTTGAGAAGAAAAAATGATGTACAAGGACAAAGCTATAGATACAATCGAAAAGGACGAAGATGGAAATATCATTAAAATCAGAAATGATTTCGAAAAAAGAGTTTTTACTGTAAGCAGGTTTTATAGAGACCCTTTTACTGTAACAGCCTTTAAGGTTAAAAATGATTTTGGGGAAACTCAAAAGATTTTTAGGGGTCTGAGAAAAAAGCTCCACAGGGAAGGTATTGAGTTTTTTGCAAAGGATGTAACAAGGTGTATTAGGGGTCTTTATAGTCAAAAATCAGATCCTGCAAAACATTTAATTATGTTTAGTGGAGGTTACGATTCACTTTCTTTGGCCTTGCGTTATTTGGAAAAAGGTGAAAGTGTAATGCTTTTCTCCTTGATTTTTGATCCTGAAATGACTCCCTTTGTTGCCCTTCAGGGTTTAATTCTAAATTATCTTTATCCAAGTTTAGTAAGAGGAGTCCACTTTTTAGGAAATGAACAATTTGCAGATTGTAGTATTGAGCATACGGTTGGAATGGTTCAGCAATCAATTACAGCTTTCTTTGCAGGAAGAATTAAAAACGAAATCCTAGAAGGTGCAGAAACCTTTGATTGTGCCTATTGTATGAATGATGATGCTCTTTCCTATGAAAATGAATTACAGGCAATTTACGAAAATCATATTAACAGCAGAATTTATGGCCCCTCAAAATTTCCAAAATTAACATTCCCTCTTAAAAAGAAAAAACATATTGACAACGTTCATTTTGTCAATGAAGTACAGGAAAACAAAGGAGTAATCTTCCCTGTAAACTCTTTAGAGTCTTGTGATTTGTGTATTGATTATTTTATAGTAAAAAAGTCCCTTTATATGATGTTGAGAAAGAATTGTGATTTTGAAATTCATAAGGATAACAAAGAGGGTGGTTTTGACTTTGGGGGATACATTTTTAGGATAGATAATATTGACCTCAAAGAGGAAGATCCTTTAACAAAAAGTGGAATCCAAAAGTATTTTATAGGGGATACAGATAACACTGAACATAAAAGAAATAAGGAAAAAGCAATCCAAATAATTTCTGACATTCGTAAATACTCTATATTAACTTCTGAGGAAATACTTAATGCTTTGAAGGCAGGAGAGGCAGAATACGAAAGGTTAGAAAAAGAAGGCCTAAAGTGTTGTGCTGAAGCAGTAGAGGATATCAAGGCCTCCGATGTGGAGGAGAGGTGAAAATGTTACTTAATGGTTTAAGAGAAATTAAAAAGTTTTTGAAAGAGTATTCTGACACATATACAGATTGTGGGGATGGATTTAAAATAAAGAATTCCTTAAAGGATGATTGGTTTGAAAAAAATCCTTTTGATGCAATGCACAAAGGGGTAGAAGTAATTGAGTTTTCTGAAAGGGATATGAATCTTGTTAGGGAATTAATCCCTGAGGGTTTCTCGGATTATATTTATTACGGGAGCCATTTTTACTTTGCCAATTTTGATTTAAAGGAATTGGTTTTAACTTCTAAGGACAAAATTGATCCAAAGGTAAAAATTTTTGATTTTGAAAAATACAATCTCTTTAATAATCTTAATTTCTCAGCAAGGGCAGCTTTGGACATTTTAGTAAATGCCTTTGATGAATATGAAAAAGTTGTTACATACAAAGAAAGTAATTATGTAATTGAAAAAGAAGTTGAAACTCCAAATGAGCATTTTGATTATTCTTACTCTCTTACAAAAGAACAGGGGGAGAAAATTGGCGAGTGGAAAGGTAAACACTTCAAGAAATATCACAAAATAAAATACAAAGGTGCAATTAGTGTAAGTGATTTTGAATTGAGATTTAGATCAACTTCTATAGGTACTTATGCTGAATGTGTTTGTACAGAATGTGAAAAGGAATATGAGAAACTTAAGGATACGGATCCAAAGATGGCTAAAAAGATAAAGGAAAGGATGAGTATTACGGCTAAGGAGTTGGATGAATGATTAATACAACAAATGACAAAGACTCAAACGATAGAGTGGCTGTGCTTTTATTTAACGAGGATTCCAAGTTTTTAATTGGAGTAACTCCCCAAAACTATAAAACAAAAGATCAACCTCATAAATGGGATATTGCAGGTAAAGGACATATTGGAGAAGAGGATGGCCCTGAAGAAACTGCGGTAAAAGAAGTTTATGAGGAAACAAATATCCATATAGAAAAAGAAAGATTGTTACTTTTAGATTGTATCAAATATGGAAAAGGTAAAATGTATCTTTACGCCATAATTAACTCAAATGATTTTTATGAAAAAAGTCAAATTAAATGTAACAGTTATTTTGAAATGTATGGAAGACAATTTCCTGAGTTGAAGGATTTTAAGTGGGTCAATTTAGATGAGGCCAAATCATCCTTGAGCAAAAAGCTTTGTGAGGCCTTTGATAAGTTCAATGTTTGGAATACCTTGGAAGATTATTTGGTATTGTATAAAATGCAATAGAGGTTAAAAATATGACAGATGAATTTGCCTGTGTATGTAATTTAATGGATGATGAGCTTCAAAGAGATTGGTATGCTAATGGTGAAAAATACTCACACGAAGCAGTAGAAGCAGCCCTTTATGCAGCTTATGAACAGGGAGCTAGAAAACACAGAACAAAGTATGCAAAATGTCTAGATGCAATTAAAATGCTTAAAGGTTTTGTTAATTGCTTAAACGGTCACAAAGCGAATGAATTTACAGGGCTTATTAGAGAATTAGAGGATAATTTAGATGATCCAGAACCAATTCAAATTTGGCTTCTTCATCATAGGGATTACGACCACGTTTCCGAATACATTGTTGGAACAGAAGAGGAAGCCAATGAACGTTTAAATGAAATTCCAAATAAAGAGGATTTTTGGATTGAGGGTCCTATAGAAATAGAATAGGAGAAAAAATGTTTGGAGTAATTGATTACGGAAAATATGAAACAAAAAATACAACTTTTGTAGTAAGACAATTTAAGGATGAGGATATACTTTTTGTTGATTGTTATAATCCTGTTAAAAACAGAATCCGTTTCATTACGGAATGTCCTCAATCAACTTTGGGAAAAGATATACTTGAGAATTCCCTGTGTAATCAACCTGAACATTTAATACGCACTCTTTTGGAAAATGTAAAAACAGCTTTTTACAAAAAGAACTTTCTTACAAAAGAAATAAAAATGACGGATTCTGAAAAAGAAAGAATGCTCAAACTTGTTTTGGAGTTTGGGTTTTAGCTATATTTGAACTCAAAGGAAATTTAAAATTGAGAAACAGTTTAAGTAAATATGATGTAATTGTTGTAGGGGCAGGGCCTTGTGGTCTTTATACAGCCTATAAAATTATTACAGAAAAACTTACATCCAAAATCCTTATATTGGACATGGGTAACGAAGTTTCAAAAAGAAAATGCCCTGCCATTGAAAAGAAAACAAAATGCCTAAAATGTAAAACCTGCTCTATTATGAGTGGAGTTGGTGGGGCTGGGGCGTTCTCAGATGGCAAGTACCCAATTACAAATGACTTTGGAGGATTTCTTTGGGAGAAGATTGGAAAAGAAGAATCCCTTGAACTCCAAAGAGAAGTGGATTACATCAATTACAAAATGTATTGTGATGCATATGGGTTAACAGAAGGAAAAGAGGATGGAAGCAGGGATTCCGAAGTGGGCATGAGTGCAGCAGGTTTTCCTAAACTTTACAGATCCTCAGAAACTCCTTATAAAAAGATTTGTACACAACACAATTTACATTTACTAGATGCAGACATTCGTCATTTAGGAACTGATTTGGGCCAGGTTATTTATAGCCAACTTTACAAGTTTTTAGTTGAACTAGGTGTTCATTTTAAAACAAATATGAGAGTTGACTCAATTCAATATTTCCCTGGGGATACTCCAGATAGTGTTGTTTGGTGTGCAAATACGTATCATACCCAAAAAGTTGATGGAATTGAAAATAAGGAAGAACAGTATTGTGCAGACAATATTGTAATTGCTACAGGAAGAAGTGGAAGTGAATTTGTAAAGAAAGTTTGTGAAAAACTTGACTTCGCTACAAAATCAAATAAGGTTGACATTGGAATTCGATTTGAATGTCCAGACGAAATTTGGTCACATATTACAAAAGACCTTTATGAAAGCAAAATTGTTTACAAAACAAAGCTTTATGAGGATGAAGTAAGAACATTCTGTATGAATCCATCAGGGGAAGTTGTTACTGAAAACACAAATGGTCTTATCACAGTAAACGGGCATGCTTTTGAGGATAAAAATAAAAAGACAAATAATACAAACTTTGCATTACTTGTAAGTAGAACTTTTACAGAACCTTTTAATGATAGTTCGGCCTACGGTAATGCCATAGTGGCCCTTTCAAATATGTTGGGTGGTGGAGTTATTGTTCAAAGGTACGGCGATTTGATTAGGGGTAAACGCTCCACAAAAGAACGTATGAGGCATAATACTGTAATCCCTACATTGAATGCAGAACCTGGAAACCTGGGGGATGTTTTACCTAAGCGTACATTGGATGATATTCTTGAAATGATTGAGAAACTTGATCATCTAGTACCAGGCATGACAAACGATGACAATCTTTTGTATGGAGTTGAGGTGAAGCACTATAACAATACGGTAGACTTGAATGAACATTTTGAACCAAAAAATTCAGGTTTGGGTGGAATTTATTTTGGTGGTGACGGTTCCGGTTGGACTCATAGTTTAAGTCAAGCATCAGCTAGTGGTTTAGCCATTGGTGAAGAAATTTTAAAAAGAATTTAAATTTAAAGGAGATATAATATGGCAAATGAAAAAATGAAGCGTTGTAGTTTCGTTGTAGTCATTTTGGCAATGTTATCAGTAATTTTTAGTGTTGCTGCTAACACTGTAAGTGGTCGTTTAGGATTCTTTGGTCCTTTTGCAGCCCCAATGGGTGTTTTCTATTTCCCATTCATCTATGTCATTTCAGATGTACTTTCTGAAGTATATGGATATCGCATTAGTAGATGGGTTGCTTGGTTTACTGCCTTTGTAAATATTGTTTATGTAGGTTTGGTAATGGGTGTAATTTCAATTATCCCCCCAACCCCTTGGTGTACAGATTTGGATGCATCAATCAGAATGGTTTGTGGTACTTCAATCAGAGTTGTAATTGGATCCATTCTTGGTGCAGTACTTGCTGGTTGGGTAAATGATATTATCTTCCAGAAGTTTAAGCACGTGGATGGGGATAAGAAATTTGCCAAGAGGAAGTTGCTTTCTTCTCTTGCAGGTGAAGCTGTAGATACAGTTACATTTATTACTATTGCCTTTGTAGGTACAATGCCATTCTTCCCAATCGGAGATGCCAAGTTTGCCTCTATTTGTACAATGTATGTAGTACAGTTCCTTTTGAAATATGGTGTAGAAGTAATCACTGAACCCCTTGCTCACCTTGTAGCCAATAAATTAAAGGCTGCAGATCCAGATGCCTTTGAAGACAGGAATAACTTCAACATCTTTGGATTTGAAAAGAAACTTGCATAAAAATTAAAAGTGCAAAATAAAGGGTACTCTCAAAAGGAGTACCTTTTTTCAACTATTCTTCCCTTTCAATTGAGCTTACCAAATCAGGAAGATGTTTTTCTGCAAAGTCACGGATGACACTATCCTCTGTGTTATCATCCCCAAGATCTTTAAGAATTGCTAATACTAAACAATCCTCAGCATCCATTCCATCAACATCATCATTTGATGCTGCCATGGCATCAGCAGCAAATCTAACAACATCCTCTACCTTTGCATCCTCAGTCCACTGACCATCCTTGTAGAAATCTGTTTCCTCATTTCCTTCTAGGATATCCTCAAAGTATTTGTCAATTGTAGAAGCAGCAGCACCAATTGCATTGGCAATGCTTTCTCCCTTAATGTCATCTTTTTCTAAAATCATATTTTATTCTCCTTTTTGCACCATTTATTTTTTTAGTACCAACAGACTAGGATATCAGCCTTGAGATCTGACCAGTCATCATCATTCTCATCCTTTGACTCACTGTATTGATTCAAGTATGCCTCTGCTTCTGTATCCTCAAGATATAAGAATCCGTAATAGTATAAACCATCTACTGTGGCAAAACCAACTTTTAATCCACGATCAGCGAAAAAGGCCTTTGCAGCCTCAACATCTGACCAACCAACATCGTTTCCTGTAACAATCGGTACATCATAGGCTAAAGTCTGAGAATGTTCTTCATATGCTACAAGACCTTTATCAAGGGCCCCCTTGATTTTCATTCTATGTACTTTGTGTGCATTGTCACTAAAACCTGGACCCTCAACAAATGCTTCTTTGATTGATTTTTTCCTATTTTCTGCTCCTTTTTGCCAAATTAATTTAAACCCATCCTTTAAGGAACTTTCCATCAATGTTTTCTTTAAGGAATCCCTTATAAATTCCTCAGATAAAGGTTTTCCTTTTTCGTTGGAAATATCATATGTTAATTTAGATAGTTCCTTGTACCCATTTTCAAATAATTTTACAGTAGCATAAACGTCTACGGAAACACTACCATTTGCACTCTCTACAATTTTATTACCCTCAAACTCATAAAGGGCTTTTTCCTTTCCAAAGGATTCCTTAATTTTTTCTGGGAGACAAGGGAAATATTTTTTTATTTGAATGTTGGAAACATCCACTTTTTCTTGGTTTTTGGCCTTTGCAATGATTCCCTTATCCTTACACTCCTTAAGACCTTTTCTCAAAGTTTCTAGGCCTTTTTGATTTTTAGGAATCCAAACCCAAATATTTTTAACAATGTTTTTCTTCCAATAAATATTCTGTTTGTAATCCCCTTGCTCAGGTGCTCCATCTGCCAGTGTATCAAAATATTCAGTTACATCAATTTCATCAGGATCTACAGAATAAACACAGTATGCAACTTTTCCTGTATCCTTTTGGAATTTATAACAGATTGTATTATTTTCTGTATTCAATAAGAAGAATGCCCTTGGTTGGTAAAATCCTAAACCCTTAGAGGTCAAACTCATAAATTTCTTTACAAGTTCCCCATTGGATGGTTTTTTGGCTTCTTCAATTTCTTCTGCTGCATCATCCTCTATTGTTTCCTCCTCAGAACCTTTCTCTGATTCTGCAGGTTTTTCTTTTGGGGGATTTACTTTTGTTTGTTTTACTTTTGGAATTGCTTTTTCATTAAGACTAAAGATATCCTTTAAACTAAACTCTAGGGAAACCCCTCCATCCTTTATCAAGGTTGCTATACTTTTCAAAATGTCATTTCTACTATTTTTTCCTTTTGATGCAGCTGCTTTCTTTTGCTGTGCTCTATCAAATTTACCTTTCAATGTTTTGAAAGGGTTAAATTCATTTAATACATTTTCTTCTATATTATTTTTATAAGATTCAAATAATCCGGCTCTGGCCATAAAATTCTCCTTTGAGATTATTTAGTGAAAAATAACCATAACTCAGAATCTTATACTATAATATTTTACAATATTTAAGGAAGGAAATATAAAATTGGAAGAAGAAACCCTAGACAGTATCGAGACTAGCTTTGCAACTAGGAGCGATTTTAGAATGTTAGCACCTTACTCAGTAGCTAAAGGGATGTTAGCTTTGGGTGATGGAACAGAAAATGAAATTCAGCAAAAGAAAAATGCAAGTAAAATAATGAATCTGATTCTTGATAACATCCCTACAGTTAAATTTCAAGAAAGAAACAAATCAGGTAAAGTTGTTACTATGGAGCAGCCGGCATACAAAGCTTCTTTCTCAGATAACATGATAAAAGAGGCAGAGGCCTATTACAATCAGTTATCCGTTACAAGGGCTCACAAAAAGAGAATGAGTTCTTTGGATAGCTTTTTTAAGAACTACACACCTACAATTTCTCTAGGTGAGGCCCTTTATAGGTTGTCTTTTTATTTGATTAGTAACAAAAACAATTTGGCAAAATCCACAAATAATTTAATTTCTTTTACGAAAAAGATTCTTTTGGAACAGCCTAATAAGATTTTGGTAGACAGTGCCATTATGATAGGTGGCCAGGGTAAATCTACAGTACAGCAGGGTTTGATTAATGCCGCTAGAAAAATTGGATTAAATTCCTCCATGTGTCATTTGCCATCCGTAACTGATGGTGTACAGGATGTATTTGTAAAGAATGAAATTTGTGTAGATGATGAAACCACATTCCAAAAACTTGATGTAGACTCATTGAATAAAGTCCTTGATAAATCAATGGTAACCATTAAGGGTAAGTACATAAAGGAATGGCAGGCCAAATCCTGTGCCAATGTTTTAGTAGGTACAAACTTTTTACCAAATGATGTTAACGCAAGACGTTATGCAGTTCGTATGGTAGATGAGAACTTCAAACTTAATGAAAACTTTGGTAGATGGACTATCCCAGGTAAAATTGGAGACGAGTTCGGTGACAGCTATGATTTGGTAAAGGAATGGGTAGAAGAAGGCTGGGTAAACCTCTTTTATTATTGTAACAAATATGAAATTCCAAAATGCGAATATGAAGAAGTTGCGTTTGATTATGGTTTGCAGTATAGAATAAAGAAGGCCTTTGAACTTCAGGATGGTGCACCTATAGCATCAATAGATGGGGTTATTAAACTTTTTGAACAGGCTGAGGGTGATAAAATTGATTACAGAAATAAATACAGTTTAAAAAGCAGATTGTATATTTTGGCTAATCAGTTGAATTTGGAAATCACAGAAAAGCATAAAAATATGTTCAGTGTATATGATTGGTCAAAGGCTTTGAATATTGATGAATCTGATTTGGATCAGGATACTTTGGAAAAGGTTTACTGTTTCTTCCATTCAGAAAGATTTGAAAGTTTAAAGAGTTAGGGTTTCTCTCTAAACTACTTCCAAAATATTACCCACTCTTTAGAGAGTGGGTTTTTTATTGTTTTTTTTTAATTTTTTAAACACTGATATCCATAATTGGAATGAGAGGCGTACCTGTATATCCAATGTCAGGTTTTCCTAAGGCACCACACAATTGGTAACCATGTTTTCCTAAAGAAAGATGAGATCTTGGATTGATGTCAATCATTGAGGCAACCATTTCTATTTTGGAAGGTGTTATTTTTATAAAGGAAGGCTCAGAGTTTGGGGAACCAACCCTCAATTCTATAACATCCTTTTGAATGGCTATAGCAGTTCCTGATTGTAGAAATATCCATCTATCCCCAGTCTTCACATTCATAATATCGTAGGATTTTGTGGGAACTCCAGAACCAATTTGATTATACATATCAACCTGTTTGGAATTTGTTTGTAGAACTTTTAACTCCTTATATTTAAAATTGGTTGTGTCTACTTTTAATTTTCTTAATTGGGAATAAAGGCTTTGGAAATTGTAAGGATCATTTATTTTTTTATCCTCAATATCATACTCCAAATTGGCCTCTCCGAATACCCAACCTATTTTGAAATCCTCAGTACAAACAACCCAATATTTCATGGATTTGTTTATGTCTCCGTGAGCATCTTCTTCTGAGGGTCCTTTAAAAAGTGTTGTGGGGTTCATTGCTGAATAATATGGTAATTCATCATCAGGAAGACCTACCATATCGGGAAGGATCCTCATTTTCATCATATCAGCCTCAGCCTTAGTATTGGATACTAAGGAGGCCCTTCTAAAATAAAGAACTGTATTTTCCTCTAGCATTTATTACTCCACATTTATAAAATCCAATTCTGGCATAACCTTTGGATCAGGAATGTACTCATATAAAAACCCATTCTTTAAAATTTTTCCTGGTACATAAACTGAACATCCAAATAGGTTTTCAACTAAAAGACCCATATATAAAAATCTTATACATACAACACTGTATTTTTGTAAAACACTTTTTTCTTTTTCAGGATCCCATTCCCCATCCGGATATTTATTGTTCATATACTCTACAAAGGAATCCAAATTATTTAGAATTGGTATTTTGTTTACCTTCTTTCCTTTTTCATAATAATTCAAAACAGGTAATTCAATTTTAAGGATTGGCATCCCCTGGAACAGATCCCCAACTTTCATTTCTGAAGGAAGTTTTCTACATTCCTTATGATCTTCCTTATTAAAAATTTTATATTTTTGGCCCTGATCCACTGTAATCTTTGTCTTTTTATTATTTCTCAAAATTGTCAAAGTATATTCAACTAAGGTTCTCAATTTCAATATTCTCCTAGAATTAAATTATAGAATCCTTTATCTAGAGGATAAAAGTAGACTGCCTCCCCCTGTGTCTAGAGACCAAACATTTTTAATTTCTAGGCACCCTGCCATTGGATAACCATTCTCATCTAAATTAGAAAGATCAAATGTTATAGAAACATCAGTTGGGATAATATTTGTTAATTTTACAAGGGCCTTATTTGTGGCCCCCTCTGCAGCTACAGATTTGTTTATATCCTCTATGGATGTCTGAAATTCCTGTTTAAACCCAAAAGAAATTGTTGTACTAGCTGCTTTTGCCCCTTTGGCCAAATCCTCTATAGCTATACCTACAATTTCAGGTTTTACTTTTGCTAAACCCTTTAATATTTGTTCTATTGGGGTATCCTCTCCGTTTTGTTCATCCTGTTTTAACTCCGTAATTAAATGGCCTGACTCCATTTTTACAAGTATATTATCCCTGGATAAAATATTATCCTCCACCTTTTTAAAGTCACTTTGATACCACCCAACGGATTGTTCTATAGATTTTTGGTCTTTTTCGTTATCGGAATCAGCATATTTTATTAATCTGTCTACATGGCTACGAGAGATCCAGTCAGATTTTGCTGTGTCCATATCCTCTAATAATTTGTGTTTGATATTTCTTAATGCCCCAGCAGCAGCTGCATCTGATCCCCCTGAACCTCCTACTTTTTTAAGAAAGGCTTTTGCCTTACTAACATCCTCCTTAACTGGACCTGTGGTATTTGTGGCAGACATTGCATCTGATAATTGTTGTTTTAAATCACCTGATTCCCCATACTCCTTGGCCATTTCTTTTGCTGCGGATGTCAATTTGGTGGTTGCAGATCCAAATGTTTCCCCCAAACTGGTTTTTTTCATAACATCCCCGGAAAACAACACCTTTGCTATAACTGGAAAGGATTGAGTAGTATAGGGCACCTTAGCAAAACCCTTTGTTTCCGATAGGCCTGTTTTAGTAGATGCAACAACCTTGGGAAAAAATGAGCTTTTAATGGCCATCAGTGGTTCCCAAACTTCCTTTTTAGCATCAAATATGTTACATTTACCATAAGCAAATTCTATTTTGATAGAGGAACCCATCTTCATGTCTACATGGGGGGCTGCTTTTCTCATAGGAAGATTTGTGGAATATACGTAGTTAAAATCATTTAACAAATCCCCAATAGCCAGGGCATCCTTACCCTTTACGGTTTGTAATAAGGCGTATGCCTCAATGGCCTTGGCCCTTAAATCACTAGCACCGTCTATGGATACACCTGCTCCTATGGGTAATGCTTTCATCAGGGCATTCATTGCTGTAGTAATAGGCTTAGCAACATTGTCTACACTTTTTTCCAACTCTTTGTGACCTGAGGCAAATTCCTCCTTGTACGTAAAACCTATTCCCTTGAGACAATCAGCAGATAGTTCACCATATAGACTTGCTGGAATTCCTGCAGAAGTCACAGGCCCAGGTATTAAAACCCTTCTACTTGTATCCAATAAAAAGCTACTTGACATATTAAAATTAGTTTCAAAACGATTTTTTTCTTTTCTACTAAATAATTCTAAATTGAAAATTTTTAACTTTTAGTAGTTTTTAATTTTTTTAGTGTGCTTTGAATAAGCATTTGATAAAGAATTATAAAACTTCTAAGAAACCTAAAACAATTTGAATAGTTGAAGTAAACAAAGGGTTGACTTTGATTTTTAAGAGTTAAAAATAGGTTCAAAATTTATTAGGAGAAAAAAAAAGATGCTTAACAAATCAATGAAAAGAGCAAACCTCTCTGAGCAGTCTATCACAAGAAAGGAAGCTGTAAAGAGATTGAATGAAAAAGCAGCCAGAGCAGAAAAAGC
>JAEEGL013646445.1_pt1 | contig 13130 bp, 16 predicted proteins | sample 9134231 | NCBI WGS metagenome assembly JAEEGL01 (sample SAMN16246548, study PRJNA631951) | gut metagenome | biome: gut microbiome; feature: rumen; material: fiber-attached | host: Bos | place: Iran: Karaj | collected 2018-10
CTAATAACTTTGTCTACCTTTTTGTCAACATCGGTAATAGACGCGAGAGCGGTTACCTCTGCATTTGTGAACCAAGTTGTTTCTGATGTGCTACTGTTACCATACCCGTATAATATGGCAAAATATGCTTTGACTGCTGCAAATGGAATGCCTGCTTTATTTTCTTGATAAGCATTATAGTAACCTTCAACCCTTTTCCATTCCGTTGTTGTTGAAGAAGATTTAGCATATAAATAAGTACCTGTTCCACCTCTTTGTTTTGCTATTTTCGTACCAGCAGGTATTGTGTCTCCACTGTATTCTGAAGACAAAGTAATTGTACTGTTTTGTACATCAATATTACTGTTACTACCATAAGCAAGAAATCTACGAGTATAAGCATATGCAGGATAAGTATATCCTTGTGAGTTTGTCCAGTTATACACAGATACATAATATTGGGTTGATGTTGTCTCTACCCAACCAGACAGGTTTGCAACATGAATGACGGTATCTCCTGGGTTTAAGTCTTGTGATAATTCTGTTTCGGTACCATTAACATGATAGCAGTGTCCTTCTCTAATATCTCTGCCATCAACATCTACAAAATTTAGAAACACATAGAAATCATTTCCACTAACATTAACACTTCTCTTTACATCAGCGCCAACCCTATATTTGTATGAAGGATTTATAGGCAATGAGTATGTTGATGTCAATGAGCTTTTTCCGTTTTTGTAAAACGAACCAAAAGAACCGTTTGATATTTCCTGAGTAAATGTGAATCCAGGGAAGTTTGTGTTATCAAGCATATAACCATTGCAGTTAATGACAAGGTTCTCACCACGAGAGAGAATTTGGTTCTGTAGTTTCTTTGAATATTGTTGCGAAGCTGCAGCAGTAGGAATTTTTGTTTTGTCTGTTGCAACGGTTTCAGTAATAGTACCGGTGACAAGAGAATGTGGTACAACATCTACATTCGCTGTTCCAGAAGTGATACCTATTGTAACTTTTTTTCCTTGTGTAGTGTCGTATGTATCAGTGTGGGCTGTATCATTCGTAATACTTTGACTGGACTTATCTACTTTTCCACTAATATCTGGTATCGTAGGGGTTCCAATTAGATCACTATATGTTCCTGTTTTGGCTACTTTATGTAAATTAATTGTTCCTCCAAATGATTCTGAAGAACTTACCGTCTGTGCGGTTGAGTTATTCGTATTTAAAGTACCTACTGTTGGTATTACTGTGGAACTAGATAAGAAGTCGGAGTAATCATATCCACTATCTGTTAGGTTACCATTACTATCTAGCCCTGCAAAATTTCCACTAGTTGCCCCCAATACTTTATCTGCTTTCGCATTGATAATAGACATATCAATGTTATTTTGAACAACAGAAAAATCAGATGCACTGTAGGATGAATTATAGTCAGATATACAAAATATAAAATCACCTACCTCACAAGTTTGGCCCACATATGTTCCTGCAGTAGCTACAACCCAATACCAGCCTTTAGAGTATGCTGTCAAACCACTAATATCAGTTCCGGCATTTACAGTACCTTTGAAAATCGTTGCTCCAACCTGTGCCGATTGTATAGCTTGTGTGATTCTATTTTCTACAGCTTCTGAAGTTGGTAGATTGGTACTAGTACTTCCCGAAGATATAGATGTATCAATACCTTTACCGCTATCTGCCAAATTACCAAATCCATTACTGTCTATAGTAAGTATGGCAATGTCTCCTTCTGTAGCATTATATACCCTATCCGCTTTTCTGTTCCAATATTCAACACCGTGTGTCCAAGCGTTGTTGAAGAATTTCAAATACTCAAAGATCGTGACACTTCCTGTATTTGTTATAGATCTTAACACACAATTATATACACCATTGACATCTCCGCCGTAGGAATAGTAATAAGTTTTATCAGTTTGCCTGCATATAACCACCTGTCCTGAACGGCTTGCTTCAACGATCTCCGCAGCAGTCTTGTCTACAGTATGACCATCGTAGTGACAAACAAACACCTCAGTATCAAAATTAGCATCCTCTGGAACCGAAGTGCCTAAAGTCTTGCCACTATCAACAAGATTACCATTAAAATCTAGTGCAGCAATATTTCCAGGTACAGCACCAACTACTTTATCCGCCTTAACTAAAAGATCTTGTGGAGTTACAGAACCACCACCACCTCCTCCTGCTCCAATATCAAGAACAGTAAACTTATATACAGGACTATCAGATGTACTGGTATTAATTACTGCTATGTAAGATTCTGCCGAGTAACTTCTATTCTGACATGATTCTACAAAGAGAGAATTACTAACCTGACCTGAACCCTCTCCAATAGTAAATGAGAAATTAACACAATATGCATCTCTATAATTACTAGATTCAAGTAATTCAGAAGTAATATCCCCAGAGTTTATATTTCCGATTAATTTATAAGCAACTAGAACAGCCGAATCTATAGCATTAAGAACTCCATACATAGTGTTATAGTCTGCAAACGAAACTACTGTCGTCCCAAGATCACCGTATGTTGTTATTATTACGTTATTATATTCGTCTATAGACAAGTACTTAAAAATATCCCCCTGAAATATAAGATCAAATCCAAGATATATGTTATTAGAATCAGTACATACATAAAAAGTCTCACTATCTTTTCTGCCGAGGTTATCATATGCTACTTGCGTTCCTCTAGCTACTTTTATTTTTGCCATATCTATCTTTATTTTAAATTAGATCCCACACCCTAATCGAATAGTAAAGTCTTATCTCAACTTAATGTGGGAAATTATATTATTTCTCTTTATTTTCCTTTTCTTTAGCTTTCTTTTTCTTTCTATGTTTATGAATAGCTAAACCAGTAAGTCCTCCTGCTAATGCAACACCTCCACCAATAAGTGCGGCTTTTTCTCTTTGTGCTAGTTTGTTAGGACCATACATATTATCTATAGTCTTAACAGCATCTTTATATTGTTTTTTAGCATCTCTCAAGTGCTCTCTTCTAAATTTAAGATCATCTGAGAGGCTCGAATTCTGCATTAAGTAGTTTATTTGAGATTTTGCACTAGATTTATAAGTTCTAAGTGCTGCCTTTGCTTCTTGTTTTGCTCTATCTAACTCTTTTTGAGTAGCTCCTTTTTTCTTAAGCAGTTTTAGAGCATTTATATCTGCAGCAACTTCCCGCTCAATTATTTCTTTATTTGATTCTAAAGCCTTTTCAGGAGTTTTTATTCTAGAACCACCACCAATAGTAAATTGTCCAATATTTTTCGTTTTAACTCTATTTCTAACATCTTTAGTAAACCTCTCATTTCCACCTGGGGAAGCAAAATCTAGAGAATGTCCGTGTTCATGAGCTATAACAAACGGTGAAGATTTTTTTTCCTATTTGTATATTGCCAGATCCTATTTTCGATCTATTATATCTTACTCTATCTGGATCTTTGCCTGCAAAAATATCAAACCCTTTTGGTTCTTTTCCAGGTTCCCACTCTAAATTGTCTTTATTTGGTAAAAATCCACTACTTAGGATATCATCTTTTTCAGAAACCTTATGATATTTTTTAACATGCTTAAGAACATCTTCTCTTAATTTCTTTGATTTTCTAGAAGATATACTGCTTCTTGTATCTAGTTCAGATCTACTTAATTTGTTTCCTATAGAGTTTCCAATTAGTCCTAAATTATTTAATATAGAATAGTTTTTCTGTCTTAGTATAATCATTATTTTAACTATCAGAACTAAGGGAATTTTTATAATATCAATCCTCCCCCCCCCCCTAGTTCTTATATTTTCTAAAAGAGGAATGACTCTCATACTTTATGAATGAAAAAATAAGGCCAAACACGTATAGTTAGGACTTAATTGAAGCATCCAGCCTCATGTATTTCCACAACCAGATACGTGTCGAGCCTATCCCTGAAATATTCTTTTCTCTATAAATAAGGGAAAGTGTAAAATTTTTGTTGTTTTTACGGGTATTTTTTGATTATTTTTTACAATTTTAAAGAAAAATGAAGCTTAACTTTCTTATTTATAGATAATTTTTGTATACTATGAAAATTAATGTGTATAATGCGCATAGACTTAAAGAATTGATTAGGTCGTTAGATAAAGTTATAGAGATGTACGGTGATCTTTTAAGTGACTTTATAGGATTTGATGAGAAATACTTAAATGATAAGATAGAGGACATAAAAGAAGAATTAAAAAACTGGCATCCTGATATTATCGGACTAAAAGAAAACACCACATATTATTATGCGAATAAGAAAGAGCATAAATTCTATAAGATATCTGAGGTTAATCTGGGGATGAAAACATGTAAGGCTGTTCGTCTTTGGCTGGGAGACGAATATTGTAAGATGACAACGAAAGAAGAAAGAGTATCATATGACTTAGAATACTTGACGACTAGGATTATAGGAAAAGAGCTGATCCAAATACAGGAATCTGAATGGCTTGAGGTTGAAGAAATTTTTAATAAGATAGATGAAATAAAAAAGAGGATGTAAATTTCCTCTTTATTCTTTTTCGTTCCATAATTCAGGTTTATGATACTCGATTTTTGCCCACTCAGAAAACTTAATACCACCAGTCTTAGCCATAAAGTGTTTTAGGATATAGTCAAACGGTATAATAAAGCTTCCATATTCCTTACTTAGACTTGCACTAAAACCAACATCAACCATAAGCCTAGATCCACGACTAACCCAAGAATCTGTATGTCCGTGAGTGTGTCCGTAAATATGTAAACCGCCACTATACATATGATTCCAGTCGAGAATAGGATAATGACTAAGTGCTATCTCATATTCTTTACCTTCATAATCTATCCGTATATCAAATATATCTCCAACTTGAATAAAACGATCAAATAGGCTGTTGGTAAGTGAATCTAAATAATGTTTGTAGGGATCATGATTTCCCATTACTTTATATAGATTTTTGGTTGGTATAGAATCAATAACCTCCCTACAAATTTTTATATTACTCGACTTCCAGAATAAATCTCCAAGGTCAAATAATATATCAGTCGGCCGTAGTTTTGTCTTTAGCTCTTCGACTATATAGGTATTCATTTCTTCTATATCTTGGAATGGCCTCTTATCTATATCAATTATATTTTTGTGCCCGTAATGTAAATCGGACATAAAGAAGACGTTAGAGTCGGCCGTAATAATAAAAGGTTGTTTAATTTTCATATTTCTTGTATTTCTGTGTTAAATGTCCTTTTGGTATCCAGTATGGGTATTTATTATAATAGGAATGCTTATTAGCTAATATACATGACTTACGTATTTCACACTTACGACCGATATCAGCATAGTCACATACACTATTACAGACCCCTATATTAGATGGTATTTTTATAAACACTAGATCACCTATTTTCTTATATTTCTTTAGGAGCATTTTTGTGTTTAGACTGTCTCATATTTCTTTTTTAATTTTAAGTATTCTTTATATTCCTCTTCTTCTCTATTCTCTTCTGCTTTCTTGATTCTCTCCTCATATTTAGATACCTTAGATTTAAACCACTCGTAAAGCTTAGTATCATCATCAAAAATCTCTATAGGTAACTTTATATCGTATCTATAGTCATCCCAATTAATGAAGATAGTATCTCCCTCAAGCCTTAGAATTTCACAATTATCGGTTTTAAATCCCCAGAAACCCCTCTCTACAAGGAAAAAATTTCTATTATTATTCTTATTATATTCAGTCTGTAAGTTATAAATTTTTTCTAGAACTGAATTACACAAACTAAATAACTCTTTCTCTTTTTCATTATATTTAGTTTCTAATTCTTCTAATGCTTCTATTTTTTCTCTAATCATTGAAATTCAGCTTTTACATATTCTTACTCCTACTATTCCCAATTCTTCAGTGATATCTCGGAATAACTTAGGTGATATTCTAGTTGGATATCTTAACTCATGTATTTCTTCACCAGTACCTTTAATTACCTTTACTTTACTGTTGCTTATAAATAAATTATCTTTTTTCCTCTGAATTAACATATCAGGACTATTATCACTATCTATAATAAGCTTGACAGGTATTAAAGTTTCATAATCTATTTCCGGAAACCTATTAATTAAGTCCCCTGAAGTATATGATTCTGAATGCCCACTAATCCACCTAACACCACCACAATATTCAGAAGCATACTCACCAGACACAGGATATTTATATGGTTTTCGATTGTATAAAATTAAATCTTTGCTTCCTATTCTTGTACTCCTAACTAACCAAAATAGATTCTTATATCCTCTATTTCTTTTTCTCTGATTATGTTTCTTTGTATTCATCTCAATAATAAGGCTTCTAATACCCTTATTATTGTAAACAGAGTAATATGAAAATACTAGAAGAAGACTATAAAGAAGCAACGAGCCCATTAAATAAAAACTCAAAAGTGTCGTTGTGTGAAGAAGAAACTATAATATTTGACAAGAAACTTAAAAGAGAAATTAAATTTACTAAGCTATTCTTATTGTGTAATTCTAGCGGTGTAAGATTCTCAAATACCGAAATTGAGAAAGAAAACATAAGAAGAATGAAAGAAGAAATTAAAAGAAAAAGATATGACAAACAAAAACCTACTACTCCTGATAGACCCACAGAATGATTTTACTGATCCTAAAGGTAGTCTGTATGTTCCTGGATCTGAACAAGCAATATCTAATATATGCAAATTTATATACTCAAGAAAACCTACAGATATACTGATTTCCCAAGATACACATCAGAAATTTAATATAGGATTTCCTCTGTTCTGGGATAAAGAAGAACTTAAACCATTCGATAAAATTAAGATTCAAGATATCCTGAATGAGAAGATTAAACCAACTAAGATAAGAGAAGAGTGGGAAGATGATTTTAAAAGACAATTTAAGAACTACGAAAATCCAGAACTTACTATTTGGCCTTATCACTGTATCGAGGGTTCATGGGGTTGGTGTTTTCCAGATTCACTAGTCAAAGCCCTAAATGATTGGGGACTCTACAATCCAGAACATAAACAGTATGAGGTCTATAAAAAAGGATATATACCAGAAATAGAATCATACTCTATACTAACAGATTGTAGATTTAGTGAGGAATTTCCAGACCTCCTAGATAATGATTACGATAAAATATATATAGCCGGATTTTGTAAGGATATATGTGTTGCAGAATCTGTTAAAGATCTTAGCCAGTATGATTACTATAAAGACAAATTTGTATTCTTAGATAATTGTATGGCAACATTAGATAAAACTTCACATAACCTTAAAATATACGAAGATCTAGTTAATAATTTCGGAGCAAAAATTGAAAACGTCTAAGAACCTTATATATGTATTAAACCTAATGTTTAACTAGTTAAATTCAAATTACAAATGGAAAACAACAAAGAAGAAAAGAAAGGTAAGAAGACCTTTTGGAAAACTTTGGGTATTGTTGCCGTTACTGTAGGTATTTGTTATGAAGTCTTTGGTAGAAAAGGCAAGGACGTAAAACAAGCTTGCAGTTGGGTCAAGAACAAAGTGAGTAAGAAAACCACAACCGAAGTGGAAACTAACCCTGGCCGCCATGAAAACAACAACGGAGGCTGGAACAAACAACAGCGCAAAAACTAATTGTCTAACCCATTAAACACTAATCTCGAGATGAAAAAAGGTAGAATGTTAATTGGTATTCTTATCGGTGTCGCAGCTACCCTGTTCGTATCAAAGAACAAGTGGTGTCAGGACAAAATTCAACAACTCAAAGAAAAGGGTGAGGAAGTCCTGAATAAGTGCAAAGAAACCAAAGAAGAACCTGCCACCGAAGAAGGAAAGTAAGTGGTAAGTCGCGCTTGATAATAAAATGAAGAGGGAATATGGATCTAAAGTCTAATTCCTTCTTCATCTTTTTAGGTTTTAGGTGTGGAATAAAAACATTTCATATTTTTCAGAATTCAGATGGAGTCGAAGGGGAGTGATAGTGAGATAATCTCCCCTAAGACAAAAACACAATATGAAATGAATAAATAAAAGATGTACCGGTATCTATAAATAGCCACTTAAGCCGGTAGCGTTAAAACCTTATAAGTAGTATGACATGTATAACAACACACAAATTTAAAATTAAAAGAATATGAACGAACAAAGCAAGAAAGGCCTATATGTAGCCAGCGATATTTTATGGCGTTGGGCAATAGGCTTTGGAAAAGTAGCGTTAATCTGTAGTGTCAGTGCTTTAATTCCTAGCTTAGTACTAGACATTAACGAGAAAAAAGAAAGAAAAGCTAGGTACAACAAAAAATAAAACTGTTAAATTATGTTCGGATTACCAGATTTAGGCTTCTTTAGAAAAAAAGTAGCCGACGGAAACAACAGCAGAGACTTTAGATACACTAAAGGAAACTGCAAACACTATGGCGCAAAAGTTGTGGACATCTTTGCTTTAGGTGCCACAATCTGCTTCGCAATTCCCTTGATCATCGACATTTTCAACAAAGATAGCGGTAATGGTAACGGTGACATGAGGAATAATAACAATAATAGTAAAACAAGAAAACGTTAAACCTATATGTTAAAATTCTGAAAATATGAACAAAAAAACAGAAAAAATCCTTGTAGGAATAGGACTCGGATTACTTGGCATATTCGGGATCTATAAATTCGTCAAATCCTACAAAAAAGGAATGGAAGAATTGAAAAACCAAGAGTTCGCAGAAACAGAAGAACTCGAAAACGCTGGTGTTGATACCGGCAAACTCAAGGAAGAAGTCGAAGACGATGAAAAAGACTTCACCAAAATGCTCTACACAGCCACTCGCTTTAATGCTGAGTTGGATGAAGACTTATTTGATGTCTGGGGTGACAACGGTGTGATCGATAACCTGGACAGTAAAGTTATTCACGTTAGGCAAAGATTTGACACGAAAAATAAACACGGTGAGTCTAGGAGAAGATTAGACTTTATGATCGATATCCCAGACTATACCTCTAACTCATTCAGAGGTCCTAAAATCGGCAACTTCTTAACTGTATTCAAAGAAACTGCCGTGTATATGAGTGATGCTATCGTTAAATTCTCAAGCCCGGCAACTCGTAAATTAGTTTGCTTCGCCGTAATCTCTAGAAAGAAAAATGGTGAAGATGTAATAGAATATCGTGAAATCATCCCCGAAGTATATAAAAACTTTGCAGATGGTGAACATGATGGCCTTACTAAATTCTACGAAACCGAAACTGGACGCCTTAATCATACTGGCGTTAAAGACTATATCAAGGACGCAGACTGGATCTTTACCAATTGCCCAGATCTGAGAAAAGATGATGATACACTACTGATCGAAAGACTAATCCTTCAGTTCGTTATCTCATTCCCAATACGGTCTAATAAACCTGGCGAATTGTACGGTATCGATGTCAAAACAGGCATCGAATGCATTAAGTATATGACCGAAAAAATGATCGTTGGACGCGAAGATAGCCGGAACAAAATAGAATATCGGAATCTGATGTTTAATGCACCTAATCCCGATGGCGAACCGGATATGTCGTGGTATTATGATACAGATGATGACAATAAAGTCATTATTGACTGCATTGCCGGATTTGAAGACTGAAATTTTAAGAGAGAAAGGAGTAATCCAATCTCTCTTTTTTATTTTCATTCTTTTATCTTTATTATTTTAAAACCATGATCAAGTTTTCCCGTTTCTTTGTTGGTTATTTGACAGGGCTTAAGTTCAAAATATTCTTCTAAGTCAATTGCTTTTGGTGTTTTACTATAATTATTTGCCTCGTATATAGATTTTATTTTATCTTTTATATATATTTTTGTATATTTCTCTCCTGGCATAAATGTACTAAGTATGTCATCTTTTATACTATCCATACTCTCTTTCGTGCTAGATTTGTTACTGAGGCGCTTTATTATCTTAGACCTTTGATAATTGCATGCCTTAATTTCTTTAAATCCCAAAAGAATAATGTAGTTTCTTGTTCTTACTGGAATATAATTCAAAAAAGTAGAAAAATCGTCATCACTAATTTCACTCTTTAAACTCTCAACAAATTTCAACTGATCTGATGCAATAGTGCAATTGTAGAATTTTGATACGTACTTGCTAATATTAGCAGGTGGCTCTACATAATTTGAAACAACGTCAAAATTCACATCAGGAAAATTATCAATAAAATATTTATACAATTCTGATTCATTTAAAGAACAAAAATATGTATCTAGTAATTCATACAGCTTATTTTCTGTTAATATATAAATGTCTGGATTTTCTTTCACCTCATACATTAAAACAGGATTTATATATTTTGATTCTATTTCTTGAACTCTTCTATCCTTATTTCTTATAGAAAGTTTAATTTCTAGTTCTTTCAGAGATTCTTTAGTTGTGTGGGTTCTAAAGAATTCTAAAATTTCTGGCTCATAAGAAAACCACTCATTTCCATAATCTTTCTTATACTTTCTAAAGTGATAATGTAAGTTTTTCTCATCCTGTTCATCACCGTTTGGTACCAAATACAATATTTTCATTGTTGGATTTTCAGTTAAGTATGCATCAAATCTACTTTTCTTTCCACTATCTGTTGTATATCCTATTTTTAATATCGTCTCATAATCATTGCACTCTAATCCATCTTTATCTTTAAATGCTGGACTCTTTATTAAATAAATCATAATCTTATTCTGTTTTTATTTTAATTATTTCATACCCATTGTCACGTTTTCCTGTAATTTTATTAGGAACTTTAGCATCTTTTAATTCAAAGTAACTATCAAGATCTATAGCCCTAGGTGTTTGATTATATCCATTAGATTCATAAATAGACTTTAGAGTATCTTTTATATATACTTTACTGTACTTCTCTCCAACCAAGAAACTATTAATTATTTCAAGCCTAATATTATCAATAGATTCTTTTGTTGTAGATTTATCACTGAGTCTTTTTATTATCTTAGATCTTTGATATCCACAAGCACGTATCTCACTGAAATCAAGTGTATTAATTATATTTATAAATTCAATTGGGAGATAACTAACAAACAAATTAAAAGATTCAATACCAACACTACGATAAACTTCCTCTATTTTTTTCATTTTATCTTGAAAATTTTTCTTGCATTCAAAATCATTGAGATAGCCTAGTACAACATCATCGTTAGTTATCTCACATACATTACCTAGTGTATTAAATATTGTAAATCTATCCCTATAATCTAACTGTTGTACTTCAAATGTTCTCTGTTCAGCTACCAACATTAGATTATTAAATACTGGTATTAGATCTTTACCAACATGTTCATTCACAGCAACATAATCGTCTTTATAATTTGAAACTTTAGCATCTTTTTGATATTTTTTAGCAAGGTCATGTTTTCCAGAATCAGCACATGTATTATAAGCTCCTAATAAATTTTCAGTTATTTGCTTTTTTCTGTACAATTCTTGCTTAAATTCCTCTTCAGTCATCTTATTAAGGCTTGTTTTTATATAAAGATCGGCTGAATTTTTCCATGGATTTTCATCTAGTCTTTGTCTACCTAAAATCTGTTCTAGATCCATGCTAACATCGACAGAAAGAGAGTCTACATTTGCATCACTGAATATAAAACTTCTAGCATTGGTTGAATAAAAATCCGCCCCAAGGTACACTGTTCTGGTACATAAAGTAAACATCTTATGTGGCTCTCCTTTTGTTGGAACTTTGCCTATAACAGGAGAAATTTTTGGTATTAGCTTAGATCTATCTCCGGGATATAATTTTTTATAAGAATCATTAAAAGCCGATCGAATATCTTTTTCATTGCTGGGATTTTTTGCACATAGAATGTTAGTGTTCTCAAGAGTTAGTGTATTTTTTCTTATAATAGTACATAAAGCCTTGACAGAATTAACATAAAAAACAGCTTCCTTAGATTGAACTTCTTCAATGATACCATTAATATTTCTAAAACTAGATTCAAATCTACCTGTTTTATATTTTTCAATAATTTCAGAAATTGGTTCATACATTCCCCTATTATATGTCCTTACTTGAAGTTTTGGTTTAGTTACTCTGGATGGATCTAATGACTTCCAATCTAACTCATAATAAGGTAAGTTTTTAAATTCATCTAACATATTTAAATACTTATCCATCATAGGAGTAGCAGAGACAAATGTAATTTTTGAAAGGCCCTGTAAATGTTGTAAGAATTCAATTTCAGTAGAGGATTTAAACTTAGCATCAACAAAAATACTTTGGAACTCGTCTACTACTATATAAAAATTTTCTATATTATTACCCAAAGCTTCTTTAACATGTCTGAAAGAATCATATGTTACAAGAATTTTACAAGGAATATGATTAGTATAACAAGAGTCGGAATATAATTTTATTTCAACTTTGAATCCCTCCATTATATGCTTTATTTTTTCTATATCTATACTATCTTTTAAAATATCTTTTGTATATGCCTTCCCAGTAAAATCTTTTTCAAAATCTATAATTTGATCTAACTCTGATTTTGCATAGAAAACTTCTCCTTTGTGTTGTTCTTCTTTATTTTCTAATAATATTTTTCTAGGAGATACTAAAATTACATTATCATTACTAGTTAAACAATATTCTGTAAAACCACACCCTGTAATCTGTTTATCTATTATACATACTTCATTTGGGAGGGCGAAGCCGTCCCATTCATTAATATACCTTATACCTTTTGGTATCTTAATAATAGTTTTATTCATAATAATTTTATTTAAAATTAAAATCCTAAGAATTTATGGTATATAGTTATAATTCATAGGTCATGCTGTCTTGAGAGCTCTCACTACTTGAGAGTCTCTCTTTAATTCATATATCAGGTTTTAATATCTTCTCAACAGCAAATTTGTCTTTTTAATTTTATATTTTAGTGCATTCTCTTATATAAAATATAAAAAAAGACAAAAGACACTATAATTTTGCTTTATTTTTTCTTTCATATAATTTACAAGGGGTATATTTCAATATTGAACTTTCCGAAGCGCAGCGTTGGTGAAGCGATAGCGGAATCCATAAGCGAGCATAGGAACAAACTGACAGGGTTCGAACGTTAATGGAATGAATGACTGAACGATAGTGAAGGAGTGAATGGAATAGTGAGTGGC
>JAEEGL016517072.1_pt1 | contig 13130 bp, 13 predicted proteins | sample 9134231 | NCBI WGS metagenome assembly JAEEGL01 (sample SAMN16246548, study PRJNA631951) | gut metagenome | biome: gut microbiome; feature: rumen; material: fiber-attached | host: Bos | place: Iran: Karaj | collected 2018-10
ATACTTTCAAAGCCGCAGCGACTGTTCCTTGCAAGGAAAGCGATAGTCGTGGCTTGACAGTATATATAGATATTCTTGGACTGTCGCGTCAAATGCGACGGTCTTTTTTATATTTGATATGTATTTACATCGGGAAATCCTCTGCAATATATTGTATTAACAACCGATAAAGTATACAATATAAAGCGCAAGTATACACAATACAATAGCCCAAATCATTGACCTCGAACATATGTTCTGATACGATGATATTGGGCATTACCAAAACGGTAAGCGGTTCGCCTTTCAACGGATGGATCATCCGGACTCCCACCTAAAGGAGGTATTCGTATGGGAAATTCAAAGAAAGGTTTGATCATTTATTTTGTGATCCTTCTAACGGTGATCGGAACGGTAGCATCTGTCGTAGGAGTAATCCTTACGATTGTGTTCAGGATCCGAGACCATAGAAATCATGAAATGAAAGAAAGCAACCGCCCAGCCAAAGGATAGGTTGCTTTCTTTCATAGTAACATAAAATCCAAGGCGAACCGTTTGCTTTACGGTAATGCCTTTTTGATTATTATAATAGTGACTATCAGCGGATAAGTCAATAGATGATATGACGCTTTACAGCGAAAATCACACCATACACGCTTTGAAAAATACAAGCTTTACACCAAGAATCATGCAAGATATGATATTACCTATGGGAGAATAGCTGATTATATTATTCGTGCTATTGAAAAAATTTTAGCCGTAGCTGGGGATCAGCTACGGGATTTGAACGAAATTCTTAATCCCTCATATGCTTTTCATACAGAAAGAACATTGGAGTTTATTAGGCCGATTGGCATAGAAGAGGTGTCTCTATGAAGACATTACAGGAACAGAAAAATCCCTATTTATCCAGTATTTATGATGAAATGGAAAAACGTGGAATATAGAACAATGATGCATCTCGTGTTATTGGAAAGACGGGGTTTATGAGTGCTTTGGAAAAATACCCAGAGGCACAAATGCATTATGATGTTGCAGATGCCGTTGATGAAATACTCTTAATTGCTGCAACGAATTAGACAACGTCCAGACGATAAGGATATACATGTGATATAATAACATTATAACATTTGTGGAATTCAACAATTATTAGAAAATGCCTGTAAACCTTCAAGTTGCAAGAGGAGAGGATGAGTAATATGGTTAATGCAAGAGATGCTGCGCGTTATATTATCTCGCTCGATGAGAAAAAAGAGTATTTCACAAAGAAGCTAATAAAACTGAATAATCGGGAGTTCTACGAAGGGAATGCCCGCTTAAACAAGATTTTGCATATGGCTCAGAATATTTACATTGGGCGTACTGGAAATAGGCTTATAGATGCGGATTTTTATGCATATGACAACGGCGGAGTTATCCCCGATATTCAGGAGAATTACGCGTTTTTGATAGGGACAAATGATACGGCGCCATTTAGTGTTGATGAACCGACACAACAGTTTCTGCATAAAGTGTTCGTTATGTTAAAAGATGCACCTATAGACGAATTGATTGATATAGATCATGAAGATCCTGCATGGGAAGAAAAGCATTTGTATCATATCAGAAAAGAAGACCAACGGATGGATTCGTTAGCGTTTTCGGATGATTATAAAGATAGATATGAGGCTGCAAATTTCTATATAGACAGGATGGTACTATAAGTGGAATTGAAACCAGGACAGGTAATATGGCTCAGACTTCCGTTTGGAAAAACTGATGAGTTGTCCAATATTTACCATCCATATTTGATAATTGGGATTAATCAACATGGGGTAAAAATACTTGAGATCGGTCAATTGGATACCGATAATGGACGACCATGGGAAGTTTTAAAAGGCAGAAAGATTCCAATCGACAATCATAATCCTGAAGAAACGGTAATATATGAAGCTAGTTATCTTCAGACAGATAGGAAAATTCAAATCGAATACTTTGATGGCTTATTGGACTACTTGGACACGGATAAATCATTGAGCGATTCGAAGTTTATGAAAACGGTTGATAGCTATTATGATAAGAGAAACAAGTATGGCTCGGACAGTTTTCGTGACATGTATTTTACTGCAGAAGAAATATTAGAATATAATCCTGTTGATGAATGGAAGGCAGCCCAGTCAAATCGTTTAAAAAAGCACCATATTGTTATTACAGAGGAGCTTTATAACGATAATCACCCAACCTAAAGTATTCCCCCAATCCTGCCGATATACATATACGGATATGTATTATCAGCATGGATGCGAAAATCGTAACTTCGGACTGTCGCAGAAATGCGGCAGTTTTCTTTTTTATTAATCCCGCCTATGGCGAAAATCGCATAGACGAACATCTATCAAAAAGGAAGGCTGACGATGGAAACAATTAAAAAGAAAGACAAAGTACTGGCGATTATTATCAGAGATAACCATCAATGTGATGGAGTAGATTTTATTACGCCGGATGAATACTCTCAGCAGCTTGCGTATATGCATCATCCGAAGGATAAGGTCATTGCTGCGCATGTTCATAACCCTGTTCATCGAAATGTTGTTATGACGCAGGAGGTGCTTTTTATTAAGAAGGGTAAGCTTAGGGTGGATTTCTATGATGATTACAAGGATTACCTTGAAAGTAGGATCCTAAATGCCGGTGATGTGATCCTTCTGGTATCTGGCGGACATGGCTTCAAGGCATTAGAGGAACTTGAGATGATCGAGGTCAAACAAGGCCCATACTCAGGTGATATGGATAAAGTCAGATTTGACGGAGTTAGCGATGAGGATGTAAAAGGCATTTAACCCAAGGAGGCATGAATGGATTTTATTCCTGTTAATGAACCGTTATTAAACGGAAACGAAAAGAAATATCTTTGCGAGTGCATTGACACCGGCTGGATATCTTCTGAAGGACCATTTGTAAAGGAATTTGAGGCGAAGATGGCTGCTTCGGTCAATCGGAAATATGGAATATCCGTATGCAATGGCACGGCGGCGCTTGAGGTGGCCGTTCAGGCGCTTCGTATATCAGAAGGTGATGAGGTGATTATGCCGACATTCACGATCATATCATGTGCCATGGCCGTTACAAAGCAGGGGGGCGTACCTGTTTTTGTTGACAGTGATCCTGACACTTGGAACATGAGAGTTGATGAAATCGAGAAAAAGATCACGTCAAGAACAAAGGCTATTATGGTTGTTCATATTTATGGGCTTCCTGTTGACATGAATCCGGTATTGTCTGTTGCGAATAAATATGGGTTAAAAATCATAGAAGATGCAGCTGAGATGCATGGTCAGACATACGATGGAAGACCGTGCGGCAGTTTTGGGGACATAAGCATTTTCAGTTTCTACCCCAATAAGCATATTACTACCGGCGAGGGTGGGATGGTATTGACTGATGATGAGGAGCTTGCTGAAAGATGCAGAACTCTTCGAAATCTTTGCTTCCAAAAAGATCCGCGTTATGTTCACGAGGAAATAAGTGATAACTACAGGTTTACCAATCTTCAGGCAGCTGTTGGATTGGCTCAGCTCGAGAGGCTGGATGAATTCGTTTCAAAGAAAAGAAGAATGGGCAAACGGTATACAGAGATGCTGTCGGATCTGAAGGGAATCAAACTGCCTCAAACTAAAGATGATCATGCTGATAATATATACTGGGTTTATGGAATTGTGCTCGATGATGACATAAAAATGGATAACCGCACCATTGTAAAAAAACTCGCTGAAAAAGGAGTGGGTTGCCGAACATTTTTCTGGTGTATGCATGAACAACCGGTTTATACGGATAAGAATATGTTTGAAAGTGAACATTATCCTGCAGCCGAGCGCTTGGCAAGACGGGGATTCTATATACCCAGCGGGTTGGCGTTGACAGATGAGCAAATGGGTATTGTCGTTAATAGAATAGAAAACATTATTAATGAGCTATAATATATAGTTGACGGTTAAGTACTGGATTAATTAACTAACTAACATTCAAGCGTGTTTATATGAAATAGATTCGGATTTGAGTAGAAGGATTCGGAGGTAAAAAATGCCACAATTTGTTGATTATGCATATTACTACAATGCATTCTATAAGGATAAGGATTATGCCAAAGAAGCCAGAGACGTTGATTTGATACTGAAGGAATATGGCGATAATGTTAAGGACATACTTGTTTTCGGATGTGGAACAGGAAACCATGATGAAGAATTTATAAATCTGGGATATAGGTGTCATGGAATTGATATGAGCTCTGGTATGATTAATGAAGCAAGAAAGAAAGCGGAGGCGAAGCACCTTGATATAGAGTATGAGGTTGCTGATATTCGGAACTACGAGCCGAGGAGAAAGTATGATGCTGTTATTTCGTTGTTTCACGTTATGAGTTATCAGACAGGGAATGATGATATCAAAAGTGCTTTTAGGTCAGCTCGAGCCGCACTTTCTAAGGGCGGGCTACTTTTGTTTGACGCATGGTATGGACCCGGAGTATTGACTGAACCGCCTGAAGTAAGAATCAAAGAGGTTGAGGATGCAAATAACAGACTGGTCAGACTTTGCAGACCGGTCATTTATGATAAGAAAAACACAGTTGATGTTAATTATGAAATACTTGTTCTGGATAATGAGAGTAAAAGTGTGAGTAGTATAAAAGAGACTCATCGTATGAGGTACTTTTTCTATCCGGAAATGGAAGAGTATTTATGCGAAGAAGGATTTAAACTTATCAAGAATATGGACTGTGGAGCGCTTGGAGAGACGAGCTTTTCATCCTGGACATGCTATTTTGTGGCAGAAGCAATATAGGGTTTTATTTGTATGAATCCACTAATCAGTATAATTATTCCTGTATACAATACAGAAGAATATGTTTCAGAGTGCCTGGACAGCATTATTAAACAAAAAAATGACTTTGTTGAGTGCATCGTTGTAGATGATGGGTCTACAGATGATAGCCTGGAAATATGCAGGCAGATAAAATCCAACAATCCCGATTGCAATATGCTTATTATTCATCAGGATAATGTCGGACTGAGTGGGGCGCGTAATACCGGAATGAGTCATGCTTCTGGAGAGTATATAGCATTTTTGGATTCTGATGACCTGCTTGCTAAAGGGGCTCTGGAGTGCTTGAAAAAAGAAATAAGAAACAGCCCTGGGATTGACCTTCTGCTATATGATGGCATTGTAAAAAATGAGACTTCGGGATCCTACAATCCATTGGCATATGATAGGTCGGGCAGGATAAAAAATTCAATTATGTCCGGCGAAGAGTACTTCTGCGATTGGTATCTGGGTCATAAAGTATTTTCGGCGTGTATGCGACTATATAGATCCGGGTTGATAAAAGAGAATCATATATGCTTCACCCCATATAAGCTTCATGAAGATATATCTTTTGGCTTAAAAGCAATATTATTAGCAAGAACAGTGTTGTATATTTCTAATAAAATATACATAAGAAGGGTTAGAAATGAATCAATAACAACCTGCGCTCCAAGTACTAAACATTTTGAGGGCATTTATTACGCTTTTAAGGAGTGCTTGGATTATGTAGAAACCAATATAGAGCATCTTGGTATTGTAAATGTGGTGAAGTTTTCAAATGCATTTGACAGCTATATGTGTTTTGGAATGGAATATATTACCGCCACTTGTCATAATTGTGATGGAAAAATCAATGATGCAAGTGATGCGTTTTGCCGATGCTTAGAGTTTATGCTTGCTCCTATATCGGTGTGTAGTTATACGAGGCTGTCAGCTATAAAGCGTATTTTGAAGATTGTTGCAGACGAGAATGTTAAGCTGGACGCTGTATGCAACAACAGGCTGGATACATATTACGGATATCATGATATCCAACAGGCATGCAGTATTATTGATTCTGCACTTATAAAATTGCGACAAAGGATTATTTCGTCCCTTCCGCTTAATGAAGATGGGATGAAGATAGGTATATATGGAATGGGATACCACACTACCTCATTGATAGAAGAGTATTCCAGCTTAAAGGAGATAAAAGCCGATGTATTCTTTATAGACACCTATAAATCCAGCTGCTCGCATGTGCTCTTAGATAAGGAATTATTTAATATTTCAGACATACCGAAGGATACGGATTGTATTGTTATTAGTTCTTGGATTCATCATGATGACATGATTGTAAAGGTTTCCGGCTGTGTAGGCAATAACACTAACACAAGAGTAATTGATTTGTATGAAACAGAAAAAATGCCATTGTATGGCTAGAACATGTGAAAGGAAAGATATGAGCAAATTCGCTATTCGTGGACTCAATGATTTGGGTGAAAAGGTTTTTGATTATCTGACGAGAAAGGGTCATGAAATTGTAGCAGTATCTGATGCTAATCCGCAAATGATTGGAGGAAAATGGCATGGCCTTAATGTAGTTAGTCCTGAAGAATTACTCCAAATGGCAGAATCGAAGGAGTATGACAGCATATTTTTTGCGTTAAGAAACAGGTGGATTAAGGATGTCGTTGAGTCATTTAAAGGACGAGAGCATTTAAATGGATTCATGATACCTACGCATAGATCTAAGTTTTCGGAACGGCTTGAGGATGATAGTTTTGTTAGAGTAGATTTTACGCGACCGAGATTAAAACAATTCGACGTGAATGTTGTTGATCATTGTAATATGAAGTGTAAAGGTTGTCTTCGCTATAGTAATCTTGTGGACGAGCCGTTTTTTGCCGATTATGACAGGATGATCAAGGATTGGGAGAGAATCAGTGAATTGTTTTGGGGCGTTGAACGTGTGAAGATTATGGGCGGAGAACCCATGTTAAGCCCGGATCTCTGCGATTATGTTTGCGAAGCCAGAAGATTATTCCCTGATGCGGATATTATGGTGACAACTAATGCTCTGCTTATAAATGATAGTTGTCAGAGATTGTATCAAACGATGATTGAGAATGGGGTCTTTTTTGACGTTTCATTGTATAAACCGGTAGAGGATAATATTGAACGTCTTTTAGAAGTATTAGACCGGAGCGGGGTCTGGTATGAATTGAATTATTCGAAGGGAAATTTTTACAAGATCCGCTCGGCGACTCCTGATTATGATCCGGACGAAATGTATGAGTCCTGTCAGGCAAAGAACTGCCATCATTTAAGAGAAGGTAAACTTTCAGTGTGTTCTGCTCCACAATATGCACATTATATGAATGAACGATTTGGTGTTAACATGCCGACAGAGGACGGCGTATTTGATATTTATGATGATGTAGATCCGTGGGAACTCGATAGTAAACTCAGCCGTTCATTTGAAAGCTGTCGGTACTGCGCTCCGCCGGTTGAGTTTAAATGGGATAGGGCGGATTCGAAGACGGCACAAATGAGTGACTGGTTTGTGGAAAGGTAGAAAATGAAACTGGTAAAGCAATCCCCAATTAAACGTTTTATTGGTGTTTCATATAACATTGGTGCATGCAATATGAATTGTTCATATTGCTATTTAGGTAGGAAGCAACAGAAGATTGAAAACATTCCATGGAGCTTGGAAACTATAAAAATAGCCTATTCAAAAAAAAGATTAGGAGGGGTTTGCTTTATTAATATTTGTGGTGATGGCGAACCATTGCTACATCCAATGATGATTGACATTATAAAGACTCATCTTATAGAGGGACATTTTGTTTCTGTCGTCACAAACGCCCTTTTAAGCAAACAAATAAAAACTATTCTTGAATTTGATAAAGAATTATTAGAGAGACTCTTTTTTAAGGTTTCATTTCATTACGAAGAATTAATTCGAATGAATATGTTAGAAACTCAATTCGAGAATATTAATCTTATAAAAGAATCCCCGTGCTCTTTCACAGTGGAGTATATAACTTGTGATGATACGATCACTAGTAGAGCCGAGATAGATAGTATGAAAGAGCTTTGCTTAAAAAAAATAGGCGCTATTCCACATTTAAATATGCCTAGGGATGAAAGAAGAATCAATCTCGGGGTATTGTCTAAGTATTCATGGGATAATTATACTAATCTGTGTGATTCGTTGGGCTTTGATTCTGAATTCTATCGTTTTAGAAAGCAGATGTTTGGTAGAAAATGTAAAAACTATTGTTATTCGGGGATTAGACATATATGGATTGATATGAGAACAGGCTATTCTTACCAGTGCTATAATCTTCCTGAATTGCAGGATTTCATGGGAGAACCACACAGAAAACTCAGGTGTATTCCTATAGGTTATAGGTGTGTTCAGGCACATTGTTATGTTGCATATACGTTTATGACATTGGGAGTTGTTTCTCCGCCTATATCGGCGGAATATCGTCCTAGCTATTTCGAAATCAGAAATAGAGTCTGTAGCGATGGCATTTCATGGATTAAGCCGACATTTGAGAGGGCGTTTAGACTTGGAGTAGAAGAAAAGGAATATGGATTTGTAAAATCTAAGTATTACGATGTAATAAATTCATTATTAAGATGGAAATATAGAATGAGTAGATAGTAGGAGAGTGTTATTAGTGAGAGAAGAGTATAAGAATCTATCTTTTTTCTGCGATTCAAATGATGGTTTGGAATCATGGTTAGTCAATAGATATGATTGCGCGTTGTATAAGCTTGATTATCTAAAAATGGAGGCACCCAGAATAGCCGACTTACCAAGAGATGGCGTGATTCGCGAACAATTATACACGCACATTATCGAGCAGGGCGACTTTTTGGGTATTATTCCTCAAAACTGTTTTCGCTTTTGTGTGTATAACAAAATTGACGGGAGCATCATATATCTTGATCTTCCGGTTGAGCACAAATATGGAGGGTATAATTCGATAGGAGGAATTGCGATCGAAAATCGATTCTATTTTTTCTCATGTTATTCGGATATGGCTGCATTTTGTTATGATTCGGGCAAGGATAGTCTTAGAAAACTCGAAGGGTGGAACGAATTGTGGAGTGGTTATGGAAGAGGAGAGGGCGTTGTTAATTCTGTATGTAATTATTTGAATGGAGTAATCTTTGGAATAAGTGGTACAGAAAAGGTATTATACTATGATTTGGTGAATGATATCTGCGAAACATTTATTGCGCTGGACAATGCAAGGATAAAGAGTGTTTATGTGTATGACGATTTGATTTATATATCTCAAGTCGATGGAGGTGAAATTGTTATTGTAGATCCTCTGGAAAAAAAAGAGGTTAATCGCATAAGTATTAGTAGTGATTTTGGAGAAATGATTTCGCTTTTTTTTGATGAGAATTATATTTATGCTATTCCGAGATATGGCCATACTATTTTAAGAATTGATTCGTGTTCTTATAGCATTGTTGAGATTGATGCAAACTGCGTGGATCTACTAAATTACCACGCTGAGACAAACAGGTTTTTTTCCGGCGGGAAGGTAGTTGATAACAGTATATTCTTATTTCCATATAATACAAATGCATTGGTAGAGATTGACAAGAATTCTTTAAAGGCATTCGGTCATACAATTAGAATTGATCGGGATGAGTATACTCTGGAACAAGACATTTATCGAGGGTACGATATGGTGTTTTTCGAACAGGATATATCTCTTAAGAGTTACATATCCATAATTGGAAATAGCAATTGAATTTATTATTTATGCAATGAGACGGGCAACCGGTATAAGAATTCGAGGTTGAAAATATGCTTAAAATAGACAATCTGGACGTATATGACGTTATAATTGCTTGGGGAGCCGGGCAAAATTTTAAGGATCTATATAGAAATCAGTTTCGGATAGATTATCTTGTTGATCAAGATGGCAAGAAGGTAGGGAATGTTATTCATGGAAAGACGGTTTCCTTGATGATTGATGACTTGGTAAAAGATAAAAATACCCTATTTGTTGTTTCTTCATCGGATTATTATTATGAGATTCATGAATGTATAAGAGGAAACTATCCATCGGCAGATATTATATCACTAAGAGATTTAATAATGCTTTATGGAGGAGAGCGTAACTACTATTGCCTTTGGGGGATTGATGCCATAGTAAATGATATTCTTATGCGAGCCGGATACAGTTACCCCGATATCAAGTATATTGAAGTGGGTGCAAATCATCCGTTGCATGGTAGTGCAACCATGTCGATGTATATGAAGGGTTCGGAGGGAATGCTGATAGAGCCTAACCCGGAACTAATCCCATCTCTTGTTGAAATGCGTCCGAGGGATAAGGTGTTGAACTGTGGTGTGGGATCTGAGGAGTCCAGTATGACGTTTTACAGATTGGATAATTCATATCGGAGCTCATTTGACCCTGAAACCGTAAAAAAGAATGTTGAATTAGGCTTTAGTATTGTCGATAAAATCGATGTTCCGATAAAAACTTTGGATAGTATATTTGAGAAAATGCCGACAGAGTGGAGCAAATCCTGTTATGTTTCTGTAGCTACAATGGGGTTTGAAGACAGAGTTCTACGCGGATTTGATCATATGAAATGGGCTCCGCCAATTGTGAGCGTTGGTTATAGTTCGGACAGGGTTCTTGAAGAAAAGATATTTAAAGATTACAGAATAATTGCTGAGGTGCCTAAACATAAAATACTTGTAACACAGGAAATCTATAGAATAATAATGGGTTGATAATGGATAAACAATATGTGGCTGAAACAGATGACGGTTTGATTGATGTTACGTCGTTCCCTGTAGTTTTGTGGTCATATGGAGAGCACGCTAAGAGAATAGTCAACGACAGGCAATTGGATAATATAATCTGCGTGGTCGATAAAGATGTAGAAAAACAAGGAGATATTTGCCTTAGAGGGAAAAGATGTTGCGTTATATCTCCGGAAGAATTACGCAAAGCTATTCTCCCAAAGGATTGCCTGGTCCTAATTGGAAGCGACCTATATAAAGAAGCGATTTATTCGGATATTTCAGATTTATTTAAAGATAGATTTGTTATTTGTAAGGATGAAAAGAATCTAATTCAAATACATAAAGATATTCGGGAATGTATTCTTTTTGACCCTATATTAAACCGCAAAACATATGAAGGAAACTGTTCCACGCTCTTGCCTGAATGTGTTAGCGTTGCGGAGAAAATGGTAAGTAATCTGGACGTATCGTCTTGCAAGTATTATTCCGCGATAGACGCTGGACATAAGCTATCAGTTTGTATAAGGAATAACGAATTTGAACCGTGTTATGTTTTCCAGTTTTCTTTTTGGGAGCAGTGGGATTGGAGAATATCACCGATGCAGAACGATGTTCTTGTAGCCGTTAATTCCGCTTGCAAACAGTTGGAGATAAATAGGGAATTAATCTGTTTCAGTGAGATTGACGCTGATTCAAAGTGGTGTGCAGAAATGATGCATGCCGGTGTATCTGATCTCGAATTCAATGAAGAGAATATGGTCAGCATTCTTTCTAAGATTAAAAGAATACATTATAGTGGTTTATCAATGCCTGTGTATATTGATCCGTGGACCAGGATAGACTTTTTGAGACACAAACTAAGGAATACAAAAAAAAGAGAAATTGATGAAACTGAGAAAATCGATGGATTGATTAAAAAAGAGTGCAGGAACTATGAGTCTGTACTGATACATGGGGATTTTCATCATGGTAATATCCTGAAGTACAGAAATGAACCGTTCATTATCGATTGGGAGTCGATGTGTATGTCCGATCCTATGTATGATATATGTAGATTCGTTTTCTATTTAAGATTATACGATAAAAAAACTATAAGCGATGAAGAAGTATTGTCCATATATTTCGGAAATGATTTAAAAACAACGAATAAGAGGCATTATTATGCGATGATGCTTTTTTGTGAGTACGTTGAATACCTGCTTCAACTGATGTATGGGAACGCCTCACAAGAATTAGTTAAGCATCTGATTGAAAGTATTATGCGGTATAAGGAGGAATACGCTATATGAATTACTTGTTTCCGTACAAGTTTATTCCGGCAGGGAGCAGGGTGGCTCTTTATGGTGGGGGAGCTGTTGGAAAAGATTTCTTTTTTCAGATTAGATACTCTGAGTATTGCGAACTGGTTGTTTGGGTTGACAGATTATATTGTGGATTTGATTTGAATCCGCCGTTTGACATGGTGGAAAACTTAAACAAATATGACTTTGATAAGATCATTCTGGCAGTAATAAACAATAAAGTTGCAGAAGAAATGAAGAACAATCTCGAGAGATTAGGGGTTGATTCAAAAAAAGTGGTTTATGTACCCGCTTATTATTTGCTTGGAAGCGAGCAATTTCCTACAAATAAGGATAAGTATTTGTTGAATATTGAGTTTTATATGCAAATACTGGAGGATTACCTGGATGTTGATACAGTTTACGGGGGTGTGAATTATTATCAGAGTTATATAGAAATGGGTATCAGAGGGCTTAGACATTGTGGTGAGAGGATTGCTTTATATCATATAAAAGATTATTTAAAACCGACTGATGAAGTTCTTGATATAGGGTGTAACTGCGGCTTTTTGGACATGCAGATCGCTCCTTACGTCAGAAGAATAACAGGAATAGAAATTGAGCCAAAATTCGTTGGTATAGCTAACAAGATAAAGGATGAAGAAGGGATAAGTAATGTAGATTTTCTGTGCGAAGATTACTGGGGAAATACGAAACTTGGTGTATATGATGCAGTGTTTGCTTTTGCTATTCATACCAATATAATGATGAGCGGTGCAAACAAGGAATCATTTTGTAATGATATAATTGATCACTTAAAACCAGGTGGGTATTTGTTTTTTGAATCTCACAATATTCAAAATGATTTGGAAAGATACATTGAATTCTGTAATGAGTTTAAATCGAAAGGTATGGAGGAGTGCTACAGACAGAACTACATGATGGAGTTTGACCGCATTATTACTATTTTCAGGAGGCAAGTTTGAACAGATTTAGAAGACAGTTTATTATATCTCGGATAGATAGATTTCCGGACGGATATTCTAAACACTTTTTTGATAATGGTTATATTTTAGCTTGGGATTCGGAATTGCCTGTCAGGATTAGTAACGACGGTAGTGTCGTTCTTATAGGCGATGCATGGCAATCTGATCCTCATAGGGATGCCCCGGATTTGGAAGTGATTAACCTTAAGGCCGATGAATTGCCTGATTTCGAAATATTTGAAATGGAAAAATCATGGGTTGGAGAAT
>JAEEGL010779062.1_pt1 | contig 13129 bp, 11 predicted proteins | sample 9134231 | NCBI WGS metagenome assembly JAEEGL01 (sample SAMN16246548, study PRJNA631951) | gut metagenome | biome: gut microbiome; feature: rumen; material: fiber-attached | host: Bos | place: Iran: Karaj | collected 2018-10
ATGACCGTACGCCTCGGGTTCGCCATCGCGGCACACCTGGAACCCGAAATATTGGTGGTGGACGAAGTGCTCGCCGTGGGCGACGCCGAATTCCAGAAGAAGGCCATCGGCAAGATGCAGGACGTAAGCCGCGGCGAAGGCAGGACCGTGCTGTTCGTGAGCCATAATATGGGCGCAGTGAAGAATCTGTGTAAGCGCGGAATTGTGCTGAACCAGGGGCAGGTGGCGTTTGATGGAGGCGTGGAAGAAGCTGTAGAAATTTACTCCGCCAACAATATTGCGGATTTAAAAAAAATAGTTGTAATTCGAAGTAAACATCACAAAACATCAGCAAGTAGAGAACTTGAATATACCAAAGTTGAAATGTTAAATGATGTAGAAAGTGTTTCAACTATAGAGACTCTTCGCTTTGAATTATCCATAAAGATAAATTCTCCTGACATAAAAAATGTTCAAGTGGGCATTATCGTTAACAATTCTAAAAAAGAGCGTGTTGGAGCTTGTTATACAAAATCTTTTCCTGTACCAACACATTTGTCACAGTTTAAAGTTCGCGTGGCTCTTGAGAATCATAATCTTGCAAAAGGAAAGTACACATTGGATTTTGTCTTATCCCAATTTGATTACTCCGCAAATTGTTTGGATTATGAGGCCGTTTATGACACGATTTCTTTTGAAGTGAAATATATAGATGAAGAAAAAAAGATTCCCTTCCTTGTATGGCCAAATACATTGGGGAATAGTGCGTTTCTAAGTTCCGTGCTTGAAATTGTGTAGAGCGGGATAAATGACTATTTTTAGTGAAATGTTACGTAATAGAGCGCAAAAAGAGGACGACGACTCTTTAGTCATTGAATATTTGCGTTTTCCCCTTGCTGTGGCGGTTTTACTAATCCACAACTTTGGAACGCCTGTGCAACCGGAAATATTGCACCAAAACGTAATGTCTCTGTCTGCAGTATTTGATTTGATCCGTATTGGGATTTCGCATGTTGCGTGCCATTTTGCAAATCCTGCTTTCTTTCTAATTAGCGGTTATCTTTTTTGGAATAAAGATTCAGAATGGTCTTTTGCAATCTATAAAAATAAAATCAAAAAGCGAGTAAATTCCATATTTTTCCCCTATTGCCTTTGGATTATCCTTTATATTACACCGGATTTAGTTAATGAACTTTGGCGGATTTTTTTCTACGGCAAGAGTTTTTATAGCCTTCTATATTACATTTACGCAATTGGAGATATTCGTATTTTTTGGGATAGTTGCACTTGGGGAACCAATTACACAAATTGGCTAGGAAAACCACTATCAAGTAGTGGGCCAATCTTGGGACCGTTGTGGTTTCTTCGCGATTTAATGGTTGCAATGGTGTTTAGTCCGGTTATACATTTTACTATAAAAAAATGGGGGAAATGGACTATTCTAGTATTATGGATTTTTTACTTATCTATGATTTGGTTCCCCATTCACGGCTTTTCTATAGAATGCTATTTTTGGTTCTCGTGTGGCTCTTTTTGCGCAATTCAAAAGAAATCCTTAATAAAATCAATCAAATTATTCAAAGTTCCCGCAGCAGTGGCGTACGTATTTTTATTTCCTGTCCTCGTATGGAACAACGGACGTATTGGAGATGGAATTCACACAAATCAACTTATGCAAATCTTGTACCCGATATTTGTGTCTGCTGCAGTAGTGATACTTTTTTGCGTATTTGATAAAATTGTCAAATCCAACCATCTTTCTTTTCTGCCCAAACTAGGGGCTTTTTCCTTCTTCCTTTTTGCTTCGCATATTCAAATTCTCCATAAGATAAATCATTTTTTTCCTTATTTCCCAGAATCACTAAAATTTCTTTCTTTTCCTTTAATTACGATTTGTCTAAGTCTTGCAATATACCTATTATTAAGTAAATATATGCCTTTTCTGGCGTCGCATTTGATTGGAAATCGACGTTGATAAAATATATTTTTGATATGAATACCAAACAAAAGAAAATTGTGGCTATAATGCCCATCAAACTGAACAACGAACGTTGTCCAGGAAAAAACACTAGGTTGCTTGGCGACAAGCCTCTGCTTCAGTATGAACTAGACTCCCTCGTTGAAACTGGTATGTGCAATGAAATAAACGTATTTTGCAGTAATGAAGCCGTCATCCCCTTCCTGTCTACAGGAGTTAAATTTGTTAAAAGATCGAAAGATTTAGATTTACCGACTTCAAATTTTACCCAGATTTTTTCATCTTTCGTTTCCCAAAAAGATGCCGATATATATGTATATGCTCATGCGACAGCTCCCTTCGTCAAGGTGGAAACGATGAAAGAATGCATAGAGGCCGTTCTTTCTGAGAATTTTGATTCCGCTTTTTGCGCTATAAAATTACAAGATTTCCTTTGGAAGAACGGAGTCCCACTAAATTTTGACGCGACGAACATCCCAAGAACACAAGATTTAGAGCCTATTTACCAAGAAACTTCCGGCATTTATGTATTTACAAAAGATGTTTTCAAAAAATACAAACGTCGCATTGGCGTAAGACCGTTTATAAAAGAAGTGTCCTTTAAAGAAGCTGTGGATATAGACGCTCCGGAGGATTTTAAACTTGCAGAAGTCCTTCTGAAAATAAAGTGATTGTGGGCACAAAAACGCCCTTCATAAGTCTTATCTACTTGACAGAAACTCTGATTTAGATATATTATCATTATTAGGTCAGCATAAATACTTGGAACTAACATGAATTCGATAAAAGTTCTTGATGTTACATTGCGAGATGGGGGTTGTGTAAACAACTTCAATTTTGGACACAACTACATGAATAAAATTCTTAAGGCCCAAGAGCTATCTGGACTTGATATAATTGAAGTTGGTTATCTGGATGAAAAAAAAGGAACGGAATTTGAGCGGACGCAGTGGGTATCCGTGGAAGCAATCTGCAACGCTTTACTAAAGAAAAAAAATAAGCATGTCAAGTATGTCGCTATGATTGATGTTGGAAAATTCGATGTTCGAAATCTTCCAACAAGAACTTCATCCTCAATTGATGGGATAAGGCTCGCTTTTCATAAAAAGGATGTTTCTAAAATTGTCGAAATAGGTAAAATCATCTTGGAAAAAGGGTACGAGCTGTTCATACAGCCAATGATAACTTTGCGCTATTCCGATAGAGAACTTTTAGACTTGGTCGCTTTGGTTAACGAAAAATTATCTTGTGCAACAGCATTTTATATTGTAGATAGTTTTGGCGAAATGCGGGCCGACGACATTCGCAGAGTTGTCAGCTTAATTGACCACAATTTAAAACTGTCTATATCTATGGGATTTCACTCTCATAACAATCTTCAACTTTCCTATTCAAATGCTTGTACTATTTTAGAGTTTCCGATTAATCGTGAAATTATTCTCGACAGTTCTGTTCTTGGAATGGGAAAGGGAGCGGGAAATTTAAATACGGAACTACTACTTGAACATTTAAACATTTTTTTTCAAAAAAGGTATTCTATATCTCCTCTTTTAGAAGTAATTGATGAAGTTCTGAATCAAATTCGATCTGAGTTTTATTGGGGATATTCTCCTGAATTTTATTTGTCTGCAGTAAATCATTGTACGCCAAGCTATGCGACCCATTTTTATAGCAAGCATATGTTGCCGATAAATCAGGTTGGTGAATTACTAGGCCAAATAGCAGAGGATAAAAAAATTTCCTTTGATAAAGAGTATGCCGAAAAACTTTGGCGTACTTTTAAAATAAAAAATCAATATGACGATTCTGCAGTTCTTTCTGAATTAAAGCAAAAGATTCAAAATAAGACTGTCGTTCTTATTGCCCCAGGTAAAAGTATATCAGAATACAATGGTCTCATAAAAGGAATTATTGCAAAAGAAAATACAATATCTGTGTCGTTAAATATCATAGAAAATTTCGATACGACATATTTTTTTATCACGCGAAAGGAACTTTACGATTTGACATTTAATTCGGCAAAAGAGATAATTACAACCACTCGTATTGCGAATGAGTCGTCAAACAACGTGAAAATACTAAACTACGAGAAATGGATTGAAGTTCATGATGGATTAACCTATGATTCATCATCCATAATTGCTTTCAATCTAATGAAAAAATGTGGTGTTAATGAAATTTATCTTGCTGGATTTGATGGGTTCTCTTCGGACATCAACGAAAATTATTACAGCCAGGATCTTCGCCATCCCGTGACTCCTCAACAAGCTAAAGAACGTAATGAATTTTATAAAGAGTACATCCTAGCTCTAAAAAATTCTGGTATAAAAGTCACTTTTTTAACTCCATCTAAATATGCATAAGAAAATCAAATATTTAATTATTGATGTCGACGGCACCCTGACAAACGGGCAAATATATATTGGCATAAATGGCGAAATAATGAAAGCCTTCAATGTAAGAGACGGCTTCGGCATACACGACATCCTTCCTCTGCATGGGATAATTCCGGTGGTATTTACGGGAAGAACTTCTCCAATTGTTGAAAAACGTTGTACAGAGCTCGGGATTACAGAAATATATCAAAACGTAAAAAATAAAAAAAAGGCTCTATTAGAGTTCGTTGGGGAGCATAAAGCATCGTTGTCAGAAGTTGCATATATGGGAGATGATGTAAATGACCTCGAGTGTATGGTTGTGGTAAAAAGATATAACGGGCTTGCAGCTTGTCCAGGTGATGCTGAAAGCGAACTGAAGAATGTTGCTGACTATATTTCAACTTATAATGGTGGATATGGAGCTGTTCGTGATTTCATAAATTGGTTAGTGAAATAAAATATACATGAAGCATGTGTTTATAATAAATTCTCATACAACGTTCCTGACTTCGATGGGAACGGTTGAATATCTTCATTTGAAACCGGATGATGTTATATTTCTTTATATGAGAAATTATAAAAACTCTATTACGCCTGTCCCGTTTAGAATTTTTGATATCACTACACTTTTCAATAAAATTCAACTTGAATGGAACAAACCTTTTCGTGTGCAAAAAAAATTAATAAGAGATGAGCAAAAGAGTTTAATAAGTGAATTAGATTCATTTGTTATTCAACACATCAAAAATACGTATCATTTATATGTTCCGCATCTATGGGCGATTCCATTTCAATTATTTTATACGCACTCTTTGTGCAAGAAAGTTTCGTATATCCAAGAAGGAGCAGTCTGTCAAAAAAAAGTTTTCTGGGTAAAGAGACCTTTATTGGAAAAGTTGCGTTTGTTTATTAACCTTCGTTTTTGTAAAGTAAGATTTTTTTATGGATGTTGGTTCATTTCAGGAAGTATCTACAAACAATTCCATTTAGATTCATACGCTACTAATAATCATTATTTTGCATATTTACCGTCTCGGAATCATATTATAAAATGGCCGTTAATAAAAATCAACGAAAAATTTGATATTAAATGTAATTTCTTTATATTCGACGGCTTTGTTGGAAATCACATTGCCGAATATGATGTATACATGTGTAATTGTGGTAAAATTATTGATAAATATGCGACTTCAGATAATTATATAAAATTCCACCCAGAACAAACTCTCCAAGAGCGAGATCAAATATTGACTTTCTTTAAAAAAAAGAAAGTCAAGTTTCAGATACTAAATGATGATGTTCCTATGGAATACATCATTCTTTCCCTCGCCAAAGCAACGTTTGTTGGCTTTGGAAGTTCTCTATTACATTACGCGAAGGATTGTGGTCATAATGTAATATGCCATGATGATTGGATGATGGAAACATCGTCCCTCTTTCAGGAACATCAGCGTAAATTTGGATTGCCCCTTTTTCAGGAAATTTATAAACAGCAATGAGCAAACCCTTAATTTCCATAATTATTCCTGTTTACAAGGTTGAGCCATATCTTCGTCGATGCATAGACAGCGTCATCAGCCAGACATATACAAATTTAGAAATCATCTTGGTGGACGACGGATCCCCTGATAATTGTCCACAAATCTGCGATGAATACGCTGCAAGAGACAAGCGAATTATAGTCATTCATAAAGAGAATGGAGGACTATCCGACGCAAGGAATGCTGGGCTGGATATCTGCAGGGGGGAATATATATCCTTTGTAGACAGTGATGATTGGATAAGGAAAGATTACACGGAAACACTTGTAGATATTGCAAGAAAAGAGCAAGCAGACATCATTGTAGGAAAATTCAAAAAAATTTTTAATGAAAAAAAACATATCGAAAGAGACCAAATAAAACATCATTATTCTGTAGAAGTTTTAACCAACAGACAATCTGTTGAAAAATTATTTGGAAATGAGAGTATTTTTTTTGGAATTGCATGTGGGAAATTATACAACAGTGCTCTTTTGAAGAACATTCGCTTTCCTACAGGTTTTCTACATGAAGACGATTACATTCTTTATAAAATATTATATAGTTCTAAAAAAACAATTTTTATTGATTTCCCGTTGTATTTCTATTTTCAAAGAAAAAATAGCATTATGGGATCTGCCAAGCCATGTTCCATTAGAGCCCTTCGCGCAAGAATTGAACGTTATTTGTTCTTTAAAGAAAAAAAAGAAATCTCCATACAAACATACTGCTTAAAAAATTTATGCTGGGAGTTACTTTTTGCATATAGCAAAAAACAACTTGACAAAAAAAGCGTCGGCTTTTCAAATCACATTGAAATTCTTAATTATTTACGCATTTGTCAAAAAGATCACTGGAAATCAAAGGCTCATTTTATCGAGAAAATAATCTTAAAGTTTTTTTCCTCTTTTCCGTCTGCTTACACGGTTTATCAATATTTTTCACCCCTTAGAATACGCAAAATATAATTATCAAACATATCATTTCAATAGAGGTTTGTTTCCGATGAAAAATAAGATACTCTTTATTGTGGAAGCAGATTTAAAATCTGGCTCAGGCAAATGCGCATGGGAATTAATAAAATCGATAAAAGAAAGAACAGGATTTATTCCCATTGTCATAACTCAGTACCACAATGATTTAAATGAAGCATGCTCTGCTTTATGTATTGAAAACTATTCTACACACTACGCAAGAACCTGTAGTCTAGGGATGGGGTGGTTGGGATGGGTTATCGCTTTTTGTTGCCGTTCTTTTTTGAACTACTTTTCGTTTATCAAACTAAGGAAAAGAATTGACTTTAATTCTATTTGCGTAATTCATTCTAATTCATCCTCAATTGATTTTGGCGCATATTTACACAGAAAACTTCGCATTCCACATATATGGCATATTCGTGAATTTCTTACATTCAATCACTTCTGGGCACCAATCATTAGAAATCTCCCACAATACATCACCCAAAACTCGAATCAGGTCATAACAGTCTCAAACAAATTAAATGAGTATCTTCAAGAGACAACAAAGAAAACAAATATCATAACCCTCTACGATGGCGTATACGCTCCCGACGAGGAAAAAGAAACCAAAGAAATCAAGCCATCAAAAAAATTACGATTAGTATGCGTCGGAAATCTAGCCCCCATAAAAGGGCAGGATTTTTTACTTGATGCAATTTGTCAATTACCTTCAGAGGTACTAAAAGAAATTTCAATCGATTTCTACGGCGCTAGCATTGGAAACTTTGAAAAAAAATTGAGAGATTTTTCTCATGAAAATTTTATTGAACACGTAGTTTCTTTTAAAGGTTTTTGTGAAAACGTCTATGATATTCTTCCCAACTACGATATTGCAATTCAACCTTCTCATTCTGAAGGCTTCTCTAGAGTGACCGCAGAATATATGTTCGCCGGGCTTTGTGTAATTGCAGCAAAAGAAGGTGCAATTCCAGAACTAATACAAGATCGCGAAAACGGCTTTTTATATGAGGACTACAATAAAACAGAATTAGCCAATCTTCTACTCTATTGTTTTTACAATAAGAATATAACAGCCCTCTGCGCAAAAAAAGCAAAAGAAAAGGCCCGACTAAATTACAATTTTGAAAATAATTTCAAGAAAATTATAGACGTCTACGACAAAATTCTTCATTCATCCACATAGGGTACGCTTATGTCAACATCTGTAGCAATCGCAACCTATAATGGAGAGAAATTCATCCAGCAACAGATGGACTCTATTTTAGCGCAGACTATATCAGACTTTGAGATCGTCGTTTGCGACGATTGTTCAACCGACAATACTGTCAATATTATTAAAGATTATGCGACCAAAGATTCCCGAATCAAACTATATACCAACGTCCGCAATCTTGGCTTCAAAAAAAACTTTGAGCACATTCTAACCTTATGCACAGGCGATTACATTGCTTTTTGCGATCAAGACGACATTTGGGGCCCAGATCATTTACAAGTTCTTCTCGAAAACCTCAAAAATCATGATTGCGTCTGTGCAAATGCGCAAATGATTGATGACAATGGGAATCCAATGGGCATCACTATGCGAGATTTCATTCCCGCCCATATCATTCCTACAAATAACGAATTCTTTTATAAGCACGAATTATACGGAAACATCGTCCAGGGCGCAGCATGTATGATTCGCCGCAGCCTACTAGAGAAGGCGCTCCCTATCCCAGAATCCGTAAAATTTCATGATTGGTGGTTTGCGTTGATGGCTTGCGAACACGGTGGTTGCAAATATATCGACAAGGCCATTCTACAATACCGGCGCCACGAAGCGAACGCTTCTAAATGCGACAAATTCGGTTTAAAAGAGGCAATTCTTCTATTCTTCAAAAAAAGAGACACTTGGACATCTTCATATCAAGACAGCCTTCTTTTACTAAGGGAATTTGAGCAGAGAAATCCAACATCACCGCACTTAAACTGGCTCCACAACGCAAAAAGATTTTATTTGTCCTTGTTAAACAACAATGACTACATCTGGAGATTTGTCCATTATTTCAAAAACTACAATGTCATTCAGCTCTCATTCAAACGAAACATTATGACTTTTACCTATCGTCTTCTTGCCCTAGCAATAAAGGGGGTAAAAATATAACATGGATCAAGCCTTCAAAATACTCGCCACCATTGTCACATTCAACCCTGACATTTCTTCCCTTACAAAAAGCCTTGATAAAATTTCAAGACAAGTTGACGCTGTTCTTTTATTTGACAACAATTCAAACAATCAAGAAGAAATCAAGAACAAATCATTCGCACAAAACGTAAAATCCTTTTTCAACAATCAGAATCTAGGTCTTCCCATCAACTACAATCGAGCAATTCAATATGGACTTGAAAACAGCTTTGACTGTTTACTCATTCTCGATCAAGATTCCACCTTTGATGAGCATTTTCTAGATGAATACAGAAAGCATCTTGACGCGGACTTTTTCTGCTTAGTTCCTTTTCTCGTTCATAACAATATCGATTACGAAAAAAATTACCCAATAAAAAGAAAAAATACAAACGATTATGTAAAGCGCTCTATTAATTCCGGAACGCTCATAAATCTGCATAATTTGCCAAAAGAACTTCGCTTTGACGAAGACCTATTTATCGACTGCGTTGATTTTGACTTCTTTGAAAAAACCCGAAAGTTCAGTTTTAAGGTCTTGCGGGTAAATTCCGCCAAGCTCCACATCAGTCTCGGCAACATCAGTCGAATCGGGCCTTTCTTCCTTTACAATTATTCCCCATTCAGGCTTGAAAAACAGACGCGAGACCGTGTCATATTCCTCCGTAAGCATCCGATTTCAGCTTTTTCCCTTTGGCTGTTCCTTTTCACCATCTTCTGCGACGCGAAAGCCATATTGTTCGAAAAGGAACGACTCAGAAAGATAAAAGCGATAGCGAAGGGGTTCAAAGAAGGGCTATTTTTCAGGACATCTTCCCGACAACATTCCTAGAATATATCTTTAAGCTTTTTAGACAGTTCTTTACTCTGAAAAGCCTTTTCTTTCGTTGTTGCAAAATGTTTGCCTTTCGATTTTCCACTTCATTGTGAAGGATGCGAATTGCAGGATTAAACCTGGTTTTCAAGTTATTAAATATACACCTTGCAAACAAGAATTCCTCTTCGCAATACATGAATGTCCTATCATCAAGGCCGTCAAACGCTCCAACATATTCTGGAGAGAAAATCAAAAAGCTCCCATGCAATTCCACATTGTTCATTGCGGAAAGTTCTCGTTTCGCCATCCTCCGAGGAACTTTTTTGAGCAAGTTAGAAAATACCGGTGAAACGAACAGGGACGAAGCCAGCAGATCCATCCACAAATACGCTTCAGTCAATTTCAGCCTAAGGCCACAGAGCATTTTCAACCTAAGTGGATTCTGTTCTTTCCCCACTGGCGTACGGATACTGGGCCCTAGCACTGCAAACTTTTCGCTTGAATAATCCTGTTCCACCAGCGCAAAGAAATCTGCAGATTCAATCACAGCATCGTTGTTCATCAAGATAATAAAGTCTGCCTTCAGTTCATTCTTTGCATATTTAAAGCCGACATTGTTGCCCCTTGCGAATCCGAGATTTTCTTCATTGTGGATGTAGTAGAAATCCGGCAAAGAATCTATCTGTTTCTTGACCTGTTCTCCCGTTCCATTTGGCGAGGCATTGTCCACGACAATCACGGATACTTTATGCCCCCCCCTCTCCAGAGAACGTATCGATGCGATAGCTCCCATGGTGACGGTAGCGTCACCATAATGAAGAATAACAAATGCGTAATGGACATTTTCAGGAATAGACATATCTCAGCGTTTCACCTTCCAATGGCCGGTCTTGTCGGAGCCAATTCGTTCTATGAGTGATTTTTCCTTTAACGTTTTAAACGTTCTTCGAATTGTAATTTCAGACAATTTCAACATCCTAGATATGCTGTTCGCATTAGAATTCTTATCGTCTTCAATTATTTTCAAGACCTTTTGTTCCGTGACGGAAAGTTTTACCCTATCATTTACCCTATCATTTACACTATCATTTACACTATCATTCAGTCTTGAAGGCAATCCCTTGCTTAAGGCGTTCTGCCTATATAGCACCACCTTGAAATCGCCATCGTCTTCCCACTCGGGGGCGGAGAGCCCCCAGCTCTTGCACTTGTCTATAATATCTTCCGTGCCGGTTCCGGCGTGTTCAATATAGCCCATCAAGAACATGGCGTTCGCCAAGAGCGGGTTCACGGGTATCGAGCGGTGAGGCTTCGTCAGCTTTTCGACGGTCATTCCGCGAGGGAGCGGCCCCGGACTTAAAACTTCAAGACGGTTATTGAAGAGCATCACCTGCACACTCGCGTTGCTGGTGTAATCCCTATGGCACACGGCGTTCACAATCGCTTCTTTTACAGCATCATAGGGCAGTTCAAATTTCGTAGGGACTTGCGCCGTATCCCCCGTTTCACGTGTTCCGACCCAATTCTTGATGTGCGTCATGACAAAGCGCGTGGCCTGGTCAACAAGTTCAAAGACATCGCCTCTGTAAACTTGATAATCGGCCATGGGTTTAGACACGCGGTCCGCAAAGAACTGCATGCACTTTACCTCGGAAGATATAAAAAACTTCTGCGGTTTCTTGCCGAACAAAAGTGCTGCGGAATTGGCGATGCGCCCATTGTCATCCATCAAGTCTAACGCTGTCAAAATACGGTCTGGCGATACCCCAGAAGGGACCTTGAAGTTGCGCTTTTCCCGGGCAGTCTTGACAAAAGAACGAATTTTTGTAATGCTTAAATCTTTGAGTGTAATGCCGGCATTTTTCGAGGCATCAAAAGGCAATACATTGATATACTCCCTAGAGACCAAGAAGTTCGCCAGAGCCACATAAACCGCAGTGCGCAATTCATCGTATGTTACAAAACTCTTCCTGACTATTTCCGCATTTACATGCTCGACAAAGCGCTCTTGCTTTTGTTCTCTCTTATCGGCCTTCAAAACAAAGCAAATACGTTCCTTATGACGCTTGCCCGCTTCGCGGTATTCCTGTTCCGTCGCAGAAACACCCTTCGCATTCACATTTCCATACAGGGTGCCAAGAATTCCAAGATAAATATCACTTTCGGCGACTTCGTCAAGATATACTCCGGCCGCATCGCGTTCCTGCGCAGGAACCTCCTCAAATAGGAATACATTGAAAAAGCGACCGAGTATCGCATCCTTGCGGATGTAGTCTGCAAGCCACTTGCGTTCCTTGGCAAATTCCTTTTGTACGCTTGATATGAAGATTTTGAAAGACATCCGAAACAAGTATAAATTTTTGTCGTCCAACAGTCAATAGCCACCACTGTACTCCCAATTCGTACAATCACTTCAATAGTACGCAAGGCAACATATTTTCTTGCAAAACAGGTAGTCAACTTTCGTTTTTGCAAGAAAATCGCCAACAACACGCATTTTTCTAAAAAAATGAGCGAGTTTTAGTTAGTTTTTACTAAAAAATGAGCGAGTTTTTGGAGAATTATACTAAAATATGACAGCGGGAACCCAATGGGCAAAGCTTTCGCGGCGGATCTTGGGGTCACCGAGGATGGGGCGGTGTGTTCCCTGCACTATAAAGCGGGCTTCGGGGTGCTTGCGGGCCACGTCGGCGATAAGGCGCAACGTGGCATGCAGTTTGGCGCGGTCCCCGTCGCGAGAGCCCTGGGTGGTCCAGGCGACGCTTTTCATGGGGCTCGCGGAATCGCCCGCTACATCCGTGAGCACGGAATCGAGCATTACCGCTATCACACTGTCGGGGCACTTCTGGCAGAACAGCCGCACGCCGTAACCCAGCGAATCGATGTACAGGTTACGCCCGTATTCCAGGGAATCGCCCCCGAACAGGTACACACCATCGTGCGGGCAAGTGCTGTCGCCGGGGATGCGCAGTTCCGCAAATTCCGCATGGCGGGTACGGTTAGCCAATCTGTGGTGCAAGAACTCCCTGTGCGGCAAGTCCTTGAAAATCGAAAAGTCTTCGGCAAGCAACCTTTCATCGGATGGGACGCCCCAGGCATCCACAAGGATGGCGACGGTTACTCGCGAAGAATCGGCAAAACGCGAAAGCAGCGATTTTTTGTCCAACAGTTCATACCTAGCTGTATATTCCGCAGTCAGCGAGTCAGCGTCAACAAGCGATTGCATGTGCCAAGGTTTCTCGGGCATTTTTATGTACTGCGAATTAATCAAATAAGAGAACGTCACCGCAAACACAACCAGCACTGTAAAAAC